>Ga0213835_100648_pt1 | contig 29626 bp, 41 predicted proteins | sample SWPATP01_FD_160576 | JGI IMG/M metagenome (GOLD analysis project Ga0213835, IMG submission 160576) | Coastal seawater microbial communities from Marineland, Florida, United States - SWPA TP0 #1 | ecosystem: Environmental > Aquatic > Marine > Coastal | place: USA: Florida | collected 2016-08-05 | reverse complement strand
GCAACCGAAAATTAATAGAAACTGCTTGACCGCGCTCACGTTGCCACGCTGATTTTTAAAGAATGCCTCATGCGCGGCAAGGATTTTACCACGGAGACACCGAGGCACGGAGGGATTCCCGAGTGGGTGAGGGGAGACGCAGCGACATGGCCGGGAACGGCGGTTTTAACCGCCGGCGGTGATCCGGGACCACTCAACTACTTAACGACTCAACTTTCCCACCTTCCCACCTTCAACCTCTTGGTGCCGGCTTCGCCGGGTTGGGATTACGATTAGGAAAAATCCCAATCGGTATCGCTATCGGGTTTCCAAATCGATCGATAGCGATACCGATAGCGATTTGGATTAAGATTAAGATTAAGATTAAGAACAACCCACAACCAACCACCTACAACCCACTCCTCGGTCGCATGACCGAGGTTACAACTTGCAACTCGAACTTATATTCCTTTCGCCTTCAACCTTCCGCCTTTAGCCTTTAAAGACTTCCCACCTTCAACCTTTATGCGCCGACTTCGCCGGATCGGGATGACCAAATCGTGCGAAGGGGTTTGAATATTTTGTCGTTTGGACTAATAATCGCGTTTGCAGTCAAAGTCGCTATCGCCAAAGTGTTAGCGGAGATGGCGAAGCACATCGAAAAACAATGAAATTTCTGAATGATTGATTACTTACAAAAAACCATCCTTCTCCTCTTCCTAGTCATCCTTCCCATAACCATGAACTCACAAACCGCAGAATCCCACACGTCTCATTCTGTCATCACCCTTGGAGGTGGTTGCTTTTGGTGCACGGAGGCGGTTTTTCAACGATTGGAGGGCGTTTCGTCGGTGGTCTCCGGTTACATGGGCGGACACGTTGCCAACCCTAGCTATCAGCAGGTGACGACCGGTGAAACGGGTCATGCTGAAGTTGTCCAGATTACCTTCAATCCGGAGATTGTTTCGCTTGAGCGATTGTTGCAGTGGTTTTGGGTCGCCCACGACCCGACCACGCTCAATCGTCAGGGCGCCGACGTTGGCACGCAATACCGTTCGGTCATTTTCTACCGCGATGACCAGCAGCGGGCGGTGGCGGAAGCCTCCAAGCAGGCAGCGCAGCAGAATAGCCGACGTCCGATCGTGACCGAGATCGCCGCCGCAGGAGCCTTTTACCCGGCAGAAGACTACCATCAAGACTATTTCAATCGCAACCAATTCGCCCCCTATTGCCAGGTTGTCATTCAACCCAAGCTCGACAAGCTAGGAGCTTTGGAATTATGAATTAGGAGTTATGAATTATGAATAGCTGGGAGCGGCGAATTCATTCGCCGACGGCTTGTTGGCGTGCTTGCGGGTGGTGGGCCCTTTGTTTTCCCACTTTGACATAACCTCACGACGCGCACCTTAAAAACTTACATTTGAGGCCTTAAAAAAGTTCCATTTTTTAATAAAAGAGTTGACTCGATCCACTAGTGTTATGAATATATTCGTGTTTTATCTCTTTTCATCCCTGTATTTAATCTTAATCACATCCCTAAACAGCGTATTTCAACGGCTTTTCAACACTTCTATAACCCAAACATCCCAACCCACCAAATAATATGAAAACCAAAAAATTCCTCCTCTCACTCCTCGGCCTCAGTGTGGCTGCGGCTGGCTATGCGCAAACCTGGGACGGCCTTGGTGCCGATGCCAACTGGACCACCGACGACAACTGGGGCGGCACGGCTCCGGTTGCCAACGATTCCCTCACGTTCGATGGAACCACGCAAACCACCAACACCAACGACTTCGCCGCTGGCACCCAGTTCAACGGGATTACGTTGAATCAAAATTCTGGCCCATGGACGCTAAGCGGCAACGCCATCAATCTGGCGGGGAATATTTTTGTGACTAGTAATTCCAGCTCGGCCCGCACGCACATTCTGAATATGGATCTCGCGCTGCAAAACGCCGCGACCACCATCACCACCCGCGGTAACGACAACATCACCCTCAACGGGCTGATCTCCGGCACGACCAACATCACCAAAGCCGCTGCCGGCACGCTGCGCTTCACCAACAACGCCAACACCTGGACCGGTAACATGCAGATTGATTCCGGTGGCACGGTGCAGGTTACCTCGATTGGGAATGCAGGTGATGCCAGTGCGCTTGGCTCAGGCAGCACGATCTCTTTCGGTCATGCAAATTCCACGGCGGTAGCCACTCTGGAACTCACCGATGCCACCACCGCCCAATCGACAGATCGCCAAGTGCTGATTGGTCCGGATACGACATCAACGGCCAATCACCAGGCGCAGATTACCAACAACAGCACCGGCACGCTCACCTTTTCCCATGCCAACTTCAACATTGCCCAGACCGGGGCAACGGGCAACGCTCTCCGCAACTTGGTTCTCAGCGGCAGCAATACCGGCGCGAACACCATTTCCGGTATCATCCAAAACAATACTGCCAACAACCGCGTTCGAGTGGTGAAAAACGATGATGGCACCTGGGTTCTCAGTGGGATTAGCACCTACACCGGTGGAACGCTGATCAATGCGGGCGTTCTGGTTGCCACCACAGAAGGCAGAAACTTCGGAGCTAACGATGCAGCCAATGCCATCACGCTCAACGGTGGCACCTTCCGCTTTGATTCCAACGGCAACAGCAACTTCATTGTCGGTCAGCGCGGGATCGTGGTCGGTGCCAACGGTGGCACGCTCGACGTGGTCAACGCGGGAGACCGTATCTCCATTAACCGGACTGCGCTTTCGGGCTCCGGAACTTTGACCGTGACCGGTGCGGGCTATGTGCCGATAACCGCAGCCGACAACAGCGGTTACACAGGTAGTATAAATATTAACGGTGGTGAAGTATGGGCAACGACCGGCGCAACAAGTGGGGCTGCGGCATTGGGTTCCGGCAGCAACGTCAACCTGTCCAACAATGGTCGCTTGGTGTTCTCCGGCGGCTCTGCCATTACCTTTGCGCATGACACCGTGCTCAGCTCCGGCGGGGGCTCATTTGTCCTGGGTCAAACAGCCGCAGCAACCCCCACCGTTACTTGGAACGGTGACATCTCCGGCACAGGTAATTTGACTGTGGCCAACAGTGGCTCCACGACTGCCAGCCTGACCCTCGGCGGCGCCGTGACCCATACCGGCAATACCACGATCACTAGTGGCTCCACATTGAATTTGGCCGACGGCGCCTCCATGACCTTCGTGATCGGTGACGATGGAGTCAACAACTCCATCCTAGGTGACGGAACGGTGAACTTGGATGGAGCGTTTGTTTTCAATCTCACCGGTGCCAGCACAACCGTGGGTGACTCATGGGCGATTGTCGCGGCTAGCTTGACCGAAACCTACGGCGGAACCTTCAGCGTGACTGATGGTTCAACAACGTGGAGCAACATCGGTGATCTTTGGACATCTGGCATTTACGAGTTTGATACAACCACCGGCACTTTGACTGTCGTTCCCGAGCCCGCCACCTACGCCCTCTTTGGCGGACTGCTGGCCCTTGGTGCGGTGCTCATTCGCCGCCGAATGAAGTAAGTATTGTAACCAATTTTTTTGGGGTAGATTGGAACCCGTCGCATTAGGGGTAATGCGGCGGGTTTTTTTTACCTCGGTCATGCGACCGAGGAGTGGGATTTGGAATTATGAATTATGAATTACGAATTATGAATTTTGAATAGCTGGGAGCGGCGAATTCATTCGCCGACGGCTTATTGGCGTGCTTGTGGGTGCGCTGGGCTCTGAACTCCCCCTCTGGGACGTAGCCCTACGGGATGGAGTCCAAACTTACGTTTGAGGTTACCACGTAATGTAGCCTTGCCGCTCTGTCGGCGTGCTTGTGGGTGGTGTAGGGCATTCGTCGGCGGTTGAAACCGCCGTTCCCGGCCAAAATCGTCGTGTCGTAGCTAGCTGGGAGCGGCGAATTCATTCGCCGACGGCTTATTGGCGTGCTTGCGGGTGCGCTGGGCTCTGAACTCCCCCTCTGGGACGTAGCCCTACGGGATGGAGTCCAAACTTACGTTTGAGGTTACCACGTAATGTAGCCTCGCCGCTCTGTCGGCGTGCTTGTGGGTGGTGTAGGGCATTCGTCGGCGGTTGAAACCGCCGTTCCCGGCCAAAATCGTCGTGTCGTAGCTAGCTGGGGGCGGCGAATTCATTCGCCGACGGCTTATTGGCGTGCTTGTGGGCGCGTTGGGCCCTGCGGCGCCTCGACAGAGCGAGGTGGCTACAATGTCAACTGGCTTGCATTCTGTTTGCTTCCGATGTTTGATGTGGGTTTCATCCTCAAACATCGTCAAAAACGATTTTCTCATCTGATGTCTCGCATCTGAACGCGAATCCATAATCAACATGACCACACCACTGGAAAAACTCTCTGCACTGGGCATTGAATTGCCGAAAGCGCCTGCGCCGGCAGGCAATTACCTGCCTTACGTGCGCACTGGCAACACGCTGTATCTCGCTGGCACCTTGAGTCTGCTGGCTGAGGGTGAGCAGTGGCTCGGCAAGGTCGGCGACTTGCGTTCAGTGGAGGATGGCTACGCGGCAGCCCGCACTGCCGCGCTCAATGCACTGGCCATTTTGCATGCGGCCACCGATGGCGATTTGGGTAAAGTCCGCCGGATCGCGCTGGTCAATGGATTTGTCAATGCCATCAGCGGCTTCAGCGAAAGCCCGGCGGTCATCAACGGTGCCTCCGATTTGTTTGCCGAGGTTTTTGGCGCCAGTGGACGTCACGCCCGCGCCGCAGTTGCCGTTGCGGGATTGCCCAAAGACGCGACGGTTGAGATTCAAGTCGTTGCCGAGTTAGCCTAAGCCTTTGCTGCTGAAATGTTAGCTGATTGTCACATGCACACGGTCCTTTGTGGCCATGCCTTTGGCGAGCCACGCGAGTATGTGCGTGCGGCTGCCGATAAGGGAATTGATTTGGTCACCTTCACCTGCCACGTGCCGATGCGCGATACCGAGTCGTTTTCGGGGGAGGGGATTCGGATGGCGATTGAAGAGCTGCCGCTATACCGAGAGTTGGTGGCGGATGCCCGTGAGTATGGCGAGTCGATAGGGGTTGAGGTGCTGTATGGCATTGAGGGCGAGTATTTTCCCGATGAGTCCAAGCTGACCGAGCAATGGCAGCTGTTGGAGACCGAGCCATTCGACTTTGTGCTCTGCTCGCTGCATCATCAGTTGCCGGTTTTTCGGCGTTGGTTGCAGCAGTTTGGCGCTCCGGAGGCGATTGCCGAAGTTTACTTTGAGCAGGTCACCAAGGCCGCGCAAACGGGCAAATACGACTCCATTGCGCATCCCGATCTGATACGCATTTACAATACCATACCGCCCTTTGAGCCGGAGACGCAGGAGCGTGCGATCAAGAAGATGTTGGCTGCCGTGGCAGCATCTAACACCTGCCTGGAGGTCAATACCAGTGGCTTGATCAAGCAGATCTTCGAATTGCATCCCGCGCCATCCATTCTCGCCTGGGCTGCCGAGCTGCAAGTGCCCTTGACCCTTGGCAGCGACTCCCACCGTCCCGAGCACGTGGGGCAGCACTTCCCTGAGGTATTGGAACTCCTGCGCAGCCTCGGCTTCGAAAAGCTCCATTACTTTCGCCAACGTCAGCGCATTGCTTATGCGATTTGAATGGTGATTTGTTTTGGTGGGAAGGTGGGAAGTCTTAAAAGGCTAAAGGCGGAAGGTAGAAGGCGAAAAGAATATAAGTTCGAGTTGCAAGTTGTAACTCGAACTAGTTCATCACTCATCATTCATCATTCATCACTCATCAAAGTGCCTTCCACCTTTTAAACCTTCTGAATCCTGACTTCTGAATACCTGAGCAGTTACTAATAAGATACTAAAGCGGCAAAAATTATAGCTTGCATTATTTCTCGGTGTAATTACTTTGTATGAACATGAAAGCAGCGATAGTCAAAATCGGAAATTCAAGGGGGATTCGCATCCCTAAGCCCATTTTCGAACAATGTGGATTTACGGATGAAGTTGAGCTTGAAGTTGAGAATGATCGGCTTGTCGTGAGATCCAATTCAAAGCCCAGGGCAAGTTGGGAGAAATCGTTTAGTTCAATGACGAAAAGGGGCGATGATGTTCTCAAGCCCGAGGATCATACCATGTCCAATGATTGGGATGCAACCGAGTGGGAATGGAAGTAAAGCGATTTGATGTTTGCCTGGTTGGTCTCGATCCGACGAAAGGGCGTGAGATTAAGAAAACGCGACCTTGTCTGGTTATCTCTCCCGACGAGATGAATCGCCATATCTCTACCGTTATTGTTGCGCCCATGACCTCTAAGGGGAACAGCTATCCAACCAGAATTCCTTGTCAGTTCCAAGGTGTTCAAGGGCAGGTTGTATTGGATCAAATCAGGACAATTGATAAGAGTAGAATAGTGAAGAAGCTCGGCAGCTTAACCCATGTTGCTCAAACCAGGGTGTTAGATTCCCTCGCAGAGATGTTTGCGCCCTAGCAGTCTGCGAGGCTTAGCCAATCAAAAAGTTAAACAAACGACCGACCGACTGAAGTGCTTCGGTAGGGGAGATGCGACAAAACACAGTATGTGGCAACAGCAAATCGGGATCGAATACTATTATTTTAGGGCCTCTTGATTTATTCAACTGAGACCGCGTAAACGCGGAACTCCAACGCGCTCCCGCGTTCAGCGAAATGCAACAGGTTGGAGTTCCGGCGTTTTGAAATTATGAATTGTGAAGTTAGAGGCGACCGCGCTACAATTGCCGTATTTTTTGAAGAACAACTTATGCGCGGTAAGGATTTACCACGGAGACACGGAGGCACGGAGGGATTCCCGAGTGGGTGAGGGGAGGAGCAGTGACATGGCCGGGAACGGCGGTTTGGAATTATGAATTATGAATTATGAGGTATGAATTATGAAGTCAAAAGCGTTCGAGTTGTGGAAAATATGCGGTTTGTGGAGATCCCGATTTGGATTAAGATTAAGATTACGATTAAGATTAAGATTAGGAACAACCCACAACCAACCACCTACAACCCACTCCTCGGTCGCATGACCGAGGTTACAACTTGCAACTCGAACTAGTTCATCCCTCATCATTCATCAAAGTGCCTTCCGCCTTCCACTTTTTGGTGCCGGCTTCGCCGGGTTGGGATACCGATTAGGAAAAATCCCAATCGGTATCGCTATCGGGTCTCCAAATCGATCGATAGCGATACCGATAGCGATAGCGATTTGGATTAAGATTATGATTACGATTAAGATTAAGAACAACCCACAACCAACCACCTACAACCCACTACCAACCACCCACAACCCACTACGCGGTCGCCTTTTCCCGATTCGCGCTGAGAGCGGCTGAAGCAAAGGGCAAAGACCCCAAGATTTTAATGTCCAATGATTGGGATGCAAGCGAGTGGTAAAAAAGATTTTTTTTCAATAAATATACTTGCTTTGCTTGTGGGAAACCCTACTTTCTCCCTTTTTTCGTCAAATTGTTTCCAATTTAATCATGCCGACAATCAATCAACTCGTCCGTAATCCGCGCCTGGTCCAGAAAGGAAAGACCAAGTCGCCTGCGCTGCGTGCCAATCCTTTCCGCCGTGGCGTTTGTGTGCAGGTAATGACCCGCACACCCAAGAAGCCCAACTCCGCTATCCGTAAGGTGGCGAAGGTGCGCCTGACCACAGGCACAGAAGTGATTGCCTATATCCCGGACGAAGGTCACAATTTGCAGGAGCACAGCATCGTTTTGGTGCGCGGCGGTCGTGTCAAGGACTTGCCGGGTGTGCGTTACCACATTGTCCGTGGTGCCCTTGACTGTGTGGGTGTTGAGAAACGCCGCCGCAGCCGCTCCAAGTATGGCGTCAAGCGCCCCAAGGAGAAACAATCCTAACCTTTAACCTTTGAATTAAGATGTCACGTCGTCGCCAAGCTGAAAAACGTCCTTTGGTTCCCGATCCCCGCTACAACAGCACGCTGGTCACCAACCTGGTGAATCTCGTGATGGAGCGCGGCAAGCGCACAGTTGCGCAAAAAATCGTCTATGGTGCATTTGAGCGCGTGAGCGAAAAGCTCGGCAAGGGAGATCCGGTTGATTTGGTCATCGGTGCCCTTGAGAACACCCGTCCAAAGCTGGAGGTGAAGAGCCGCCGTGTCGGTGGTGCCACCTACCAGGTGCCGGTTGAGCTGCCTTTTGAGCGCCAGCAAAGTCTTGCCTTCCGCTGGATGGTCACTACTGCCAAGAAGCGCAAGGGTGTATCCATGCAGGAAGCGTTGGCCGACGAGATCGTCGATGCCTACAACAATACCGGTGCGGTCGTGAAGAAGAAGGAAGAGACCCACCGAATGGCGCAAGCCAACCGTGCGTTCGCGCACTTGCGCTGGTAATTTTTACCAGCCTTCCCTCCGTTCTTTTCCAGTATGTCGTCCCGTTTATCCAGTGCAAACTCGTCCAAGCGTAGATTCCCGCTTGAGCACACCCGTAATATCGGTATTGCGGCGCACATTGACGCTGGCAAAACAACTACAACGGAGCGCATACTGTATTACACCGGAGTGGTTCACAAGATCGGTGAGGTGCACGATGGTGCTGCCGTTACCGACTGGATGGAGCAGGAGCGTGAGCGCGGTATCACGATTACCTCGGCTGCCATCTCCTGTGAGTGGACCAATGCCAGTGGTGATTATGCCGATATCAAGCACCGCATCAATTTGATTGATACGCCAGGGCACGTTGACTTCACCGCTGAAGTGGAGCGTTCGCTGCGCGTATTGGATGGCGCGGTGGCAGTATTTTGCGCGGTTGCCGGCGTGCAGCCGCAGTCGGAAACGGTTTGGCGGCAGATGGATAAATACCACGTGCCGCGGATTGCCTTTGTCAATAAAATGGACCGCACCGGCGCAGATTTTCTGGCAGCGGTCGAGTCCATGCGCAAGCGTCTCAAGGCCAATGCGCATCCGCTGTATTTGCCGATTGGCGCTGAGGAGCATTTCAAGGGCTTGGTCGATTTGATCGCCATGGAAGGTGTCGTTTACGACGAAAGCGACGAGACCGGTGTCAAGTTCGATATTGTTGAAATCCCAGCCGACTTGCGCGAGCAAGCCGGGCAATACCGCGAGTCGCTGATTGAGGCATTGTGCGATTTTGATGATTCCCTTGCCGAGGCTTACCTTGGCGGTGAAACCGTTTCCGCCGACATGATGCGGCGGGCAGTGCGCAAGGCGACTATCGGCCTGGGCTTTACCGGTGTGATACCCGGCAGCGCGTTCAAAAACAAAGGCGTGCAACGAGTGCTGGAGTGTGTCGTCAACTACTTGCCATCGCCGCTCGATTTGCCGCCGATGAAGGGGCAGAATGATGACGGTGAGCCGGTCGAGGTGGAGGCTAATGATAATGGCAAGGTTGCCGGCTTGGCTTTCAAGTTGATGACCGACCCCTACGTCGGCAAACTGGTATTTTTCCGTCTTTACTCGGGCACCCTCGAAAAAGGTTCGGCGCTCTACAATCCGCGCACGGGCAAGACCGAGCGTATCTCGCGTTTGCTGATGATGAAGGCAAATGCGCGCGACGATCTCGATGTGGCTTATTCGGGCGATATTTGCGCGATTATTGGTGCCCGCGATGTGGTCACGGGGGATACCCTCTGTGAGCGCGATTTTGATATTCGTTTGGAGCCGCCGACATTTCCGGATCCGGTTATCTCGATGTCGATCGAGCCTAAGACCAAAGCCGACCAGGAGCGTATGTCCACCGGCTTACAGCGTTTGTCCGAGGAGGATCCCACCTTTGTGGTGCGTTCCGATGAGGAAACCGGCCAGACCCTGATTGCCGGTATGGGCGAGTTGCACCTGGAAATTATTCGCGATCGTTTATTCCGCGAGTTCAAGGTCGAAGCCGATGCCGGACGTCCGCAAATCGCCTATCGCGAAACCATCACCCGCGCAGCGGAAGGGGAGGGCAAGTTCGTCCGCCAGTCCGGTGGTCGCGGTCAATACGGTCACGCCGTCATCAAGATTGAGCCCCAGGACAAGGGCAAGGGCATCGAGGTGGTCAATGCCATCGTTGGCGGTGCCATTCCCAAGGAATTTATCAAGCCCACCTTCGACGGTATTTACGAAGCCGCCAATAACGGTGTGCTTGCCGGTTACCCGGTGGTGGATTTCAAGGTGACCCTTTTCGACGGATCGTTCCACGATGTTGACTCCAGCGAAATGGCGTTCAAGATGGCTGGTATTTTTGCGGTCAAGGAGGCCATGAAGAAGGCTGGACCCATCATGCTGGAGCCGATCATGGCAGTTGAGGTGGAGACACCCGATGAATACCAGGGCGACATTATGGGCGATCTCAATCGCCGGCGTGGGCAAATCCAAAATATCGCCAACAAGGTGGGTTTTGTCGTAATTGCCGCAAGCGTGCCGCTGGTCGAGATGTTTGGCTATTCGACCGATGTGCGCTCACTCAGCAAAGGCCGAGCTTCCTACACCATGACTCCCTCACACTTCGAACAAGTGCCCGCCAATATTGTCCAAAACCTCGTCGAAACCACTTCGCGCGCTCCCGCCCGCAGCTAATTTTTTTATACAACAATTATTTTCACCGATATCCTCTCAATAATAATACGCATATGAGTTCACCAAAAATACGCATTCGCCTCCGGGGCTTCGATTACCGTGTCGTCGACCAATCGACCTCTGATATTGTGGAGACAGCCAAGCGCTCCGGCGCCCGTGTTGCCGGGCCCGTTCCGCTTCCTACCAAGATCGAGCGGATCACGGTCAATCGCTCGCCGCACGTCGACAAGAAGTCGATGGACCAGTTTGAAGTGCGCACACACAAGCGCTTGATCGACATCGTTGAGCCTACCGCACAGACGGTTGACGAATTAAAAAAATTAAATTTGCCAGCAGGTGTTGACATTACGATCAATGTCTGAATGATCCTCCGTTTTTTCTCATACTTAAACGTATTTCTTAAAACACTTTTATTAACAGTTAAACCGCTAAAGCAGGTCACTTAAACGGAACAAACGTTCCACCTGCCGCTTAGGATTATGAACATCAACCTACTTGGAAAAAAGCTGGGCATGACTCAGGTTTTCGACGCCGAACGGCGTTTGATTCCCGTCACCGTGATAGAGGCCGGTCCCTGCCCGGTCACCCAGATCAAAACAATTGAAACCGACGGCTACAGCGCCGTGCAAATCGGCTTCCGTGAGCAGAAGGCCCAACGCTTGTCCAAAGCCGAGCGTGGTCACCTTGCCAAAGCGGGTGTCGATCCGGTTTCCGAATTGCAAGAGTTTCGCGCCGATGCCGACCACGGTTTGAACTGTGGTGACATTCTTACCGTTGAGCGTTTCAACGAAGGTGAGAAAGTTGACATCATCGGCACCAGCAAGGGGCGTGGTTTCCAGGGTGTGGTCAAGCGCTACAACTTTGCAGGCGGTCCCGCTTCCCACGGTTCGATGTTCCATCGTCGTGGTGGTTCCTACGGTATGTGCCAATGGCCCGGTCACGTGATCAAGGGCAAAAAGATGCCCGGTCACATGGGTGACGTGCGTCGCACCGTGCAGAACCTTGAAATCGTCAAAATCATTCCCGAAAAGAACCTGATCCTTGTTAAAGGCAGCGTTCCCGGCTCGCGCAACGGATTCATTACGCTCCGCACCGCGAAGAAACAAAAAAAGGCCCAAGCCTAATAGCATAAGGAGCAGCTATTTATGAAACTTAAAGTTTATACCGCCGACGGAAGCTCCTTCGAGGAGCGCGATTTCCCTGGCTTTCCGCAATTGGATGGCACCAAAGGTGTGGCCGCGCTACGCCAGGTAATCATTGCCAATCAAGCCAACAAGCGTCAGGGCAATGCCCACACCAAGACCCGCGCAGAAGTGAGCGGCACTGGTAAAAAGCCCTTCCGCCAAAAAGGCACCGGTCGTGCCCGTCAGGGTGAAGCCCGCTCGCCTTTGTATCGCAAGGGTGGGGTGGTCTTCGGACCGCGCACTCGCGACTACTCGCAGAAGGTCAACCGCAAGATGAACCGCCTCGCTTTCCAGCGCGCGCTTTCTGACCGTGCCGCCCAAGGTGGCGTCGCCGTCATTGAGTCGTTCAGCGTGACCGAGCCCAAGACCAAGCACATGGTCAAGGTCGTCAACACCTGCCTGCCCGAAGGCAAGATCCTGCTGGTGGACGATCGTTTCGAGGACAACGCTGCTTTGGCCGCACGCAACATTGAGCGCGTGACACTGACCGAAGCCGCTCGCCTGAGTGCCCTTGAGGTCGCACGTTTCCGGCAAATTCTCGTCAGCGAGAAAGCCATTCAAACCGTCATCGCCCGCGCCAACGGAGGACAAGCATGATCAGCACCGATAAAATCCTACTCGAATTTCGCGTGACGGAAAAGGCCGCAAACCTATCCGCCAACAACAATACCTACACCTTTGAGGTGGCACGCGGCGTCAACCGCAAAGAGATCGCCCGCGCGGTCGAAGCCGAATTCAAGGTCAAGGTGACCAACGTGAATGTTCTTAATCAAAAACCGAAGGCTAAGCGCGACCGCATGCGCCGTGGCCTCGTCAACTTCACTGGTGGCCGCCGCAAGGCAATGGTTACACTGGCCGAAGGTGATAAAATTGATATGGCATAAGCCGATTTAACCGGAGAAATTTCCCATGGCATTGATCGAATCCAGACCCTTGACCCCGGCCCAGCGCTTCCTCGTCCGCAATCGCGCAGACGTAGATACGAAGCGTCCCGAGCGTCGTCTCACCAAGAGCAAGCACATTAAGAAAGGACGTAATTGCTACGGCCGCATCACCTCGCGTCGTCGTGGTGGTGGCCACAAGCGCCTTTACCGTGAAATCGACTTCCGTCGTGACAAAATCGGTATTCCGGCCAAGGTGCAGGCAATTGAGTATGATCCGAACCGCACCGCCAATATCGCCCTGTTGGCTTATGCCGATGGCGAAAAGCGCTACATCCTTGCGCCGCGCGGCGTCAAGGTCGGTGATGTGCTTCTGAGCGCTGCCGAGCGTGTCGAGTTCACTCCCGGTTTTAGCTTGCCGTTGGCAGCTATCCCGCCGGCAACCAAGATCCACGCGATCGAGTTGCATCCTGGCCGCGGAGCCCAGTTGGCCCGCTCTGCCGGTATTGCCGCGCAGTTGGTCAACGTCGATGAAAACCGCGCCACGGTTAAAATGCCGAGTGGTGAAATCCGTTATTTGAATCCCGCCTGCCGCGCCACCATCGGTGAGGTTGGCAATCACGAGCACCAAAACCAGTCACTTGGCAAAGCCGGTCGCAATCGCTGGAAGGGGCGTCGTCCACGCGTCCGTGGTGTCGCGATGAACCCGGTCGATCACCCAATGGGTGGTGGTGAGGGCCGCACCTCCGGTGGTGGTCACCCGGTTTCGCCGTGGGGGCAGTTGTCCAAGGGCTTCCCGACCCGTCGTCGTTCGAATCCGACCAACTCGCAAATTCTCGTCCGTCGCAACGGTCGCAAGGTCAAAAAGTAAGGAGATTTACACACTATGGCACGTTCCATCAAAAAAGGTTTTTACGTCGATCCCTCGTTGCAGAAGAAGGTCGAGAAGGCGCAGGCAAATAACGACCGCAAGCCGATCCAGACATGGTCGCGTCGGTCCAGCATTACGCCTGACTTCGTCGGACTCAACTTCAACGTCCACAATGGCCGCAGCTTTCTGCCGGTCTATGTCACCGAGAATATGGTGGGTCACAAGCTGGGCGAATTCGCCCCGACCCGCACTTTCAAGGGCCACCAGGGCGTCGGTAAAAAATAACACCCGACCGATTTAATAACGGATGCATCACTCACTCACAGTTCGTTCCGTCATTGCGACCGCGTTGCTCTGCCTGCTTGGCAGTGGGGCAGCGATGGCACGCGTGGCGCATCCGGACTTCGTGAATGGGCCGTTGCACAGTCCCAATACCGCCAGTGTGAAATCCGTGCACAGCACCGACAAGGCTGATTTTGTCATCCTTGGCGGAGGTGCCCTGGCTGGATTTGACATCGGTATGGTATTGGTAGCCAGCCGCGATAACCGCACGATTGGTGAGCTGTTGATTATTGAAACAGCCCGCGACCGCGCAGCCGCGTTAATTCTTTCCCTCTCCGAGGGCCAAACTCTTCGCGCGGACGACACTGTCCGCATCAAAACCTTCTGAACATTCCTAAGTCGTTAAACCATGCAGGTCCAAGCTTATACCAAATACGCGCGCATGTCGCCGCGCAAAGTCCGCGAAATCACCCGCGCGATCCAAGGCCGCAATGCTGCCGAGGCCGTGGAAATCCTTCGCTTCATTCCGCGCAAGTCGGCTCGGCTCGTCAGCAAAACGCTGCGCTCGGCAATCGCCAATGCGGAGAACAATAACAATCTGTCCGCGGACGATCTTGTGATCGCTTCGGCCATCGTGGAAGACGGTGTTGCCTTCAAGCGCTTCCGTCCGGCTTCACGTGGTTCCGCTCATCCTTACAAGAAGAGCACCAGCCACATCCGCATCGTGCTTTCCGACGAATCCTAATCCTTTTTAAGACTGAATTATGGGACAAAAAACACATCCTACCGGCTTCCGCCTCGCCGTTACCCGTGACTGGGACTCCCGCTGGTATGCGGGCAAAAAAGATTTCCCGATCTATGTTAAGGAGGATCACACGATCCGCACTTACCTGACCGAGAAGCTGCGTTACGCCGCCGTGCCGCGCATCTTCATTGAGCGCGCCTCCAACCGCGTGCGTGTCAAGCTCTACACCGCCCGTCCGGGTGTGGTGATCGGTCGCAAAGGCGCCGAGCTCGACAAGCTCAAGGATGAGCTGAACAAGCGCGTGGGTCGCGAGATCATGCTCGACATCCAGGAAGTCAAGCAGCCGGATTTGTCCGCTCCGCTGGTAGCTGAAAACGTTGCTCTGCAATTGGAGCGCCGCATCGCCTTCCGCCGCGCAATGAAGCGCGCCGTGCAAACCTGCATGTCGATGGGTGCCGATGGTGTTCGTATTCAGATCGCCGGTCGCTTGGGTGGTGCCGACATTGCCCGCACCGAGCAGGCCCGCCAGGGTCGCGTGCCGTTGCAGACTTTGCGCGCCAACATCGACTACGGTTTTGCCGAGGCACGCACCGTTTACGGTATCATTGGAGTCAAATGCTGGCTTTGTCTGAAAGACGAAGCTGAGCGCTGATCATTTTCTTTAATCTTCATTTACGTCGCCTAACAACCACTAGTTACCATGGCACTCATTCCTTCCAGAACAAAATATCGCAAGGTCCACAAGGGCCGCATTTACGGAACCGCCCAGCGCGGCAACTCAATCGCCTTTGGTGATTTCGGCATCCAGTCACTGGATCGCGGACGCATGACCTCAAGACAGATCGAAGCCGCCCGTGTTGCCATCACCCGCAACATGAAACGTAAGGGTAAAGTTTGGATCCGCGTTTTCCCGCACAAGCCGGTAACCAAGAAACCCGCCGAAACCCGCATGGGTAAGGGTAAGGGCTCGGTCGAAAAGTGGGTTGCCGTGATTCGTCCCGGCACCATGCTGTTCGAGGTTGGCGGTTGCTCGGCCACGATTGCCCGCGAGAGCTTGCGCCTTGCCGATACCAAATTGCCTTTCCGTTGCCGCTTCGTCTCCCGCGAGGAGCTATAAGCCGCAGTCGTTTATTGTAACAACCACCTTATTTTTTCGATCGTTATGAAAACAGCCGAAATCCGCGAACTCTCCGACAACGAGATTCAGAAAAAACTCCGTGACACCCGTCAGGAACACGTCCAATTGCGCATGCGCAAACAAACCGGCCAAGTCGAGCACCCGCACCAGTTCAAGCAACTGCGTCATGAAATTGCCCGCTTGGAAACCATCCTCCGCGAAAAAAAGATCGGTGCCGCCTAAGCGCCGAAATTCGCACCACCTAACATATTAGTTATTTCGTTCCATGGCAGACCGCAATTCACGTAAAGACCTCGTCGGCACCGTAACCAGCCGTTCCGGCGACAAATCCATCAAGGTAACTTATTTCTACAAGATGCCGCACCCGCTCTATCGCAAGGAAGTGCGCCGCCGCACCGTTGTGCACGCTCATGATGAGAAGAATGAGTGTAACATCGGCGATAAAGTGGAAATCATGGAAACCCGCCCGCTGAGCAAGCTCAAGCGCTGGCGCGTCGTTCGCGTGGTCGAAACCGCACCTTCGCTGGACTAACCCATAACCCGCCTTTCCTCAAACAACAGAAGGAGACATTCGTCATGATTCAAATGAACAGCCGCGTCAGCATTGCTGACAACTCAGGCGCCAAGTCTGCCATGATGATACGGCGGATTGGCCAAAACAAAGATACCGCATCCGTAGGTGATGTGGTTATTTGCAGCGTCAAGGAAGCCGCCACCGATGGCACCGTCAAAAAGGGTGAGGTGATCCGTGCGGTTGTCGTGCGCACCCGCTCGCCGATCAAGCGTGGCGATGGTAGCTACTTGCGCTTCGATGAAAACGCCGTGGTGGTGATCAACGCCGACGGCAATCCGCGTGGCACGCGTATTTTCGGGCCAGTCGCCCGCGAATTGCGCGCCAAATATATGAAAATCATTTCCCTTGCTCCGGAGGTATTGTAATCAACCATGGCACAAGCAATTAAACGAGGCGTGGAAGTCGTTGTTATCAGCGGCTCACATAAAGGTAAACGCGGCAAGGTGTTGTCTGTAAAACCCGGCGAAAAAGTCGTGGTCGAGGGCATCAACCTGGTCAAAAAATACGAGAAAAAATCGCAGCAGAATCCCGAAGGCGGTTCTTCCGAGCGCGAATATCCGATACATTACTCGAATGTAATGACGGCCGAGCGTTATGATGCCCGTAAAAAGGCGGAATAATTCCCTTGCTTTTCGCACAAGCGCTGCCACTTTCAACCACTTTTTTTAACATTTCATCGATCCGGGTCGGAAATCCGGTTAAATAGACAATGAAAACACCAGTATTAAAACAATATTATAACGATGCCGTTGTTCCTGAACTGAAGAAAAAGTTCGGTTACGACAACGTGCACATCATCCCGCGTATTGAGAAGATTGTGCTCAATTCCGGCTTCAATGCGAGTGCCGACAAAGCGCACGTTGCTTATGTCAATGAGGAGCTGAAGAAGATTGCCGGTCAACGCCCGGTTACGACCAAGGCCAAGCTCAGCATTTCCAATTTCAAGTTGCGCGAAGGCCAGCCGATCGGTGCCAAAGTCACGCTTCGCGGAGCCGCGATGTATGAGTTTCTGTTGCGCCTGGTCAATATTGCCCTGCCCTGTATCCGCGACTTCCGTGGTGTGCCTACCAAGCTGGACGGCAAGGGTAACTACACACTGGGTGTGTCGGACCATACCATTTTTCCGGAAATTTCCGTTGAGTCCGCCGGTGCGGGCATGGGTCTTGATATTTGCATCGTGACCAATGCGCAAACCGATGACGAGGGCCGCGAGTTGCTGCGCCTGCTCGGTATGCCGTTCCGTAAAACCTCTGCCGAGTTGGCAGCCGCCGAGGCTGCCCAGCAAGCCGGTGCCGCCTGATCTTTTAAACCTTCATCCTATCATCCATGGCAAAAGTATCCGCAATTCAGCGTAACAACAAGCGCAAGCGCCTGGTCGAGAAGTTCGCCGCCAAGCGTGCCGAGCTCAAAGCTATCCTGGCCAACCCAGAGACATCCGACGAGGATTTCTACAAGGCCCAGGCCAAGCTGGCCAAGCTTCCCCGCAACAGTTCACCCATTCGCGTTCGCAACCGTTGCTCCGTCACCGGTCGCCCACGCGCATTCAACCGCAAATTTGGTCTTTCCCGCATTACCTTCCGTGAGCTCGCCAGCAGTGGCAAGATCCCGGGTGTGACGAAGTCGTCCTGGTAAGCCGCGGAAACCCATCAACACACATACGAAAATGGCAGTCCACGACACCATCGGAGATTTTCTCACCACCATTCGCAACGCCAGTGCCGCGCACAAGCGCAGCACCGTCACGCCCTATTCCAAGCTGCGCTTGCAGTTGGCTGAAATCCTCAAGGAAGAGGGTTATTTGGCCGATGTCAAAACCAGCAAGGATGAGCGCGGCATTCAATCCATTGAGTTGCACTTCAAATACGTTGGCACGACCCCGGCGATTGCGGGTATCGAGCGCCACAGTAGCCCCGGCCGTCGTCTCTACTACGGCTATCGCGATATTCCGCGTGTGTTGGGCGGCCTCGGCGTTGCCATCTTAACCACCTCCAAGGGCGTCATGCGCGCCCGCGACGCTCGCGCCGAAGGCGTGGGCGGCGAATTGATCTGCAAGGTCTGGTAACCGGAAAGGGAGCATACTATGAGTCGTATTGGAAAACTTCCTATTGAAATTCCGGCAAACGCCAAGGTTTCCGTTGACGGACAAGTCGTCCGCGTCGAGGGACCGAAGGGTAAGCTGGAGCAAACATTTAACCGCGCTGTAAACATCCGCATCGAAGACAACGCTGTCAAGGTGGAGCCTGCCACCCGCAGTCGTCTGGCTCGCGCCATGTATGGCACCGCCCGCTCGATTATCAATAACATGGTAATTGGTGTGGTCGATGGCTACAAGAGAGAGCTGGAAATTCACGGTGTGGGTTTCCGTGCATCGGTGTCAGGCAAAACGCTTGACCTCGCGCTCGGCTATAGCCACCCGATCAAGTTCACTATCCCGGACGGTGTCACCGTAACCGTTGCGGAAAATACCAAACTGACCGTTGAAGGTGCCGACAAACAAGTCGTCGGTGAAGTCACGGCCACCATTTATTCCTACTACCCGGTTGAGCCTTACAAGGGCAAGGGTGTGCGTATCGTCGGACGTCAGGTCCGTCGCAAGGAGGGTAAGAAGACCGCGTAAGGACGCGTTGAATCCAAGCCATGAAATTAGCCAACAAAACTCAGTTATTGCAAAAGCGCCGCTGGCGCATCCGCAAAAAGGTCAAGGGCACGGCAGCACGTCCGCGCTTGGCTGTATGCTTCACCAACAAGCACATCTACGCGCAGTGCATCGACGACACCGCAGGACACACGCTCGTTTTCCTTTCCTCTCTGGTAAAGGGCAAGGAGCCGTCCGCGATCAAGGCGAACGTTGCCGGCGCCAGTGAGCTTGGCAAAGCCTTCGCCGAAAAGGCCAAGGCCGCCGGTATCGAAGCCGTTGTGTTCGACCGCTCTGGTCGCCGTTACCACGGTTGCGTCAAGGCATTTGCCGACGCCGCCCGTGAAGCTGGACTCCAATTCTAATAAGCCGATGAGCAGACAAAACAATTCTTATTCCGCAGACAAAAAGACCGACGAAGCGCCGGAGTTTGTCGAAAAAGTGGTCCACATTAACCGTTGCGCCAAGGTTGTAAAAGGCGGACGCCGATTCAGCTTTGCCGCCCTAGTGGTGACAGGTGACCAAAAAGGTCGCGTCGGTGTCGGCTACGGCAAGGCAAAAGAGGTGCCCGAAGCCATTCGCAAGGGCACTGAGCAGGCGCAAAAGCGCATGGTCACCGTCAAGCTGCGTGGCGACACGATCCCGCACCAGGTGCTGGGTGAGGCCGATGGTGGCAAGGTGCTGCTGCGCCCCGCCTCGGACGGAACGGGTGTCATCGCCGGAGGCGGTGTCCGCGCTGTGCTCGAATCGGTCGGTATCAAAAACGTGTTGTCCAAATCGCTTGGTTCCAACAATCACTTAGCCATGGTGAATGCCACTATGGATGCCTTGCGCCAACTGCGCTCCAACCAGGAAATCAAAAACTTACGCTTTGGTAAAAAAGCCGAGGAATCGGTCGCCGAGAGCGCCTGAACGCCTAACGAATCAGTGCCATGAACTTAAATTCCATTCCAACAATCAAAGGGGCAACCCATCCGCGTAAACGCTTGGGCTGCGGTGAAGGCAGCGGCCACGGCAAAACAGCCGGCAAAGGTCATAAGGGTCAAAAAGCCCGCTCCGGCGGTGGTATCCGCATCGGTTTTGAAGGCGGTCAAATGCCGCTCTACCGCAAGCTGCCACGTCGCGGTTTTAACAACAAGGACTTCCGCAAGAGCTATGCGATTGTCAACCTTGCCGATTTGGAGCGCCTGGATGGCGACAAGGTGACGGCTGAAACGCTCGTCGCTGCCGGTTTGGTGCGCAAGAGTGACAATGCTGTCAAGCTGCTCGGCCAGGGCAGTGTCAATAAAGCCTACACCGTCAGCCTTGATGCCGTATCCGCGTCCGCCAAAGCTGCCATCGAAGCAGCGGGTGGTTCAATCGAAAATGCCGCCGAGGCATCCTAACCGATTACCGCCAACGGTAGCAGGAAATAGCCACTATGTTTTCAGCGTTTAGTAACTGCCTCAAGATTCCGGAACTCCGGCAGCGGATTTTTTTCACGCTGGCATTATTGTTTATCGCCCGCGTCGGCGCAAACATTCCATTGCCGGGGATTGATCCATCTCCGATCCGCGACTTCTTCCAAGCCGAGTCCGGTGGCCTTGCCGGCGGCTTGGTTGGCTTTTACAATATGTTCACCGGGGGCGCCTTGCTCAACGGTGCCATTTTTGCGCTGGGCATCATGCCGTACATCAGTGCTGCAATTATTATGCAGTTGATGGGGGCAGTCTTTCCCTCAATTGCGCGTTTGCAGCAGGAGGGTGATGTTGGCCGGCAAAAAATCAATCAGTATACCCGCTACCTGACGATGGCCATTTGCGTGGTTCAGGGGCTGTTGCTGCTGGTTGCGCTCAACAACAATCCCGCCAGCTTGATCGGCGGCAACTTTTCTGTCGAGGAGTGGGGTAGTATTATCCTGGCCAACCAGGTATGGTTTATCATCACCGGCACGGTTTTCCTCACCACTGGCACCATGATTATGGTTTGGTTGGGTGAACAGATCACCCAGCGCGGTATTGGCAACGGTATTTCCTTGTTGATTACCGTCAGTATCATTTCCGGACTCCCGGGTGCGGTTGCGGCTGCCTATCAAATGTTTGTCGCTCCGGTCGGTTCCGAGGGCGTGCAATTGGGACTTCCCCAAGGCATCCTGATGGTTACCCTGTTGTTTGTGGTAACGGCCGCCTTGGTGGCGGTGACTCAGGCGCAGCGCAAGATTCCGGTGCAATACGCCAAGCGCGTGGTGGGCCGCAAGGTCTATGGCGGACAAAGTTCCTTCCTGCCCTTGAAGGTGAATTACTCGGGTGTTATGCCTGTTATTTTCGCAAGTGCGATTTTGATGTTCCCGAGTCAGATTCTGCTCTACCTCGGTGAAGCCACCGATGTGCGCATGTTTACCCGCATGGCTGCCGCCATCCAGCAGGGTGAGGTTGCCTACTACATCATCTTTGGAACATTGATTCTGGTATTCTCCTACTTTTGGGTTTCCTTGATGTTTAAGCCGATTCAGATTGCGGACGACCTCAAGAAGTATGGTGGCTACGTGCCGGGTGTGCGTCCTGGAGAGCCGACCGCCAAGTTCCTGGACTTCACCATGACTCGGCTGACGCTTGCAGGTGCGATTTTCCTCACGGCAATTGCCTTGTTCCCTGATATTTTGTTGTTCATCTACAACATTCCCGCACCTGTCGCCTTGTTCTTTGGTGGCACGGGTATGTTGATTACCGTTGGTGTGTTGTTGCAGTTGATGACTCAGATTGAGACCTTCCTTTTGCAGCGTCACTATGATGGCTTCCTTAAAAAAGGCCGTCTGCGCGCACGCTCAAGTGCCCGCACCAAGCAGATGGTTGACACCGCTGGCTTGAAGGACTTCTGGACCGTCTGGCGTCCGTTGTTGTTGATCTCCTTCGGTCTGTTTTTCCTCGGACTGATCTCCTGGTTCTTCAATTGAGATCAGCCACCTTACTTTCCGTTAATTGTTCTTTGAATTTCCGTTAAACTGTCACCGATGAGTCCACATCCGACACCCGCGAGCCTGCAAGGTATTCGCCAAGCATGTCGGATTGCGGCTACGGTGTTGCATCGCATGGTCGAAGCCACTGCTGTCGGCGTCACCACCTATGATCTGGATCAGCTCGCCAAGCGCGAGTTGGCTGCATTGGGTGCCCGCTCAGCCTGCTTTAACTACAATCCGCGCGGTTCACTCAATCCCTATCCGGCCTACACTTGCATCTCCGTCAACGAGGCAGTGGTGCACGGCATCCCCAGCTTGCAGCAGGTGCTTCAAGAGGGAGACGTTGTTTCGTTGGATGTGGTTGTCGATTACCAAGGCTGGATTGGTGACAACGCCACTACGGTCGTGCTGGGATCTGTCCCGTCCAGCGTGCAAAATCTGGTAGATGCCACCCGCGAAGCGCTCAATCGCGCCATCGCTGTCGCACGCTGCGGCAATCGTGTTGGCGATATATCGCATGCGGTTGAGTCCTATCTGCGCAAGCAAAGGCTCGGGATTGTGCGCGATTTTGTTGGCCACGGCGTCGGTGCGTCCATGCATGAGGAGCCGCAAATTCCCAACTTTGGCCGCGCCCGCACCGGCGCATTGTTGAAGCCCGGAATGGCGCTTGCAATTGAGCCCATGGTTACGCTTGGCTCCCCCAAACTGGAGTTCCTGGAAGACGGCTGGACAGCCGTCACTCGCGACCGAAAACCAGCAGCCCACTTCGAACACACAGTGCTCATCACCGAAGGTGAAGCGGAAATTTTAACAATTCCTGAAATTTAGCTTTTCAAATACATAAATCCTGTCATTATAACTCGTTTTTCCGTAAAACTACGGTCTCAATTTTTATTTCATTCGTTTAGTTCATTATGCCACGTATCTTAGGAGTCGATATTCCCGCCAACAAAAAGTTGGAATTCTCATTGCGCTACATCTACGGCATCGGTCCGACCCGTGCCCACAAAGTTGTAGCCGCTTCCGGATTTGATCCCGATCGCCGCGCCGGCGAGTTGTCGGAGGAGGAGATCAATCAACTGGCTTCCATCATCGCCGATAACCGCTATCTGGTTGAGGGTGATTTGCGCCGTGATACCATCGGCAACATCAAGCGCCTGAGTGCTATCCGCAGCTATCGTGGCCTGCGTCACATGCGTGGCTTGCCCGTGCGTGGTCAACGCACCAGCACCAATGCCCGCACCCGTAAAGGTGCCCGCAAGACGATTGGCGCCGTTCGCAAGAAGTAACCCTTTTCCCTTTTTAAAATGAGCGAAGATATTAAGCAGTCCGCAGAAGAAACAGAATCAAAAGTTGCCCCGGTAGCTGAAGCTGAAGCCTCGGCCGAGCCGGAAAAGAAGGAAGAGACGGCAGCCGATTTGCTGAAGAGCGATTTGGGCGATCTCAAGATTCGCCGCGCCAAGGGTAGCAAGAATGTCACTACTGGTATCGTTACCGTTTTGGCGACTTACAATAACACCAAAGTGACCTTTACTGATCCGCGCGGTAACGTGATTTCCTGGAGCAGTGCCGGCAAGTGTAACTTCCGTGGCTCACGCAAGTCGACCGCCTATGCCGCTCAGGTTGTGACTCAGGAAGCCGGCAAAGTGGCTTTGTCACACGGTATGAAAGAAGTTTCCGTAAAGCTCAAAGGCCCCGGAATGGGCCGCGATTCAGCCGTGCGTGCATTGCAGGCACTGGGTTTGATCGTCACCGCAATTGTAGATGTGACACCCGTTCCACACAACGGTTGTCGCGCACCTAAACGTCGTCGCGTCTAAGCGGTGTTTCTGCCACCCAGACGCAATTTTTTCTCCGCAGACCCGAATAAGTAAATAGCATATGGCCCGTTACACAGGACCCACCACTCGTATCAACCGCCGTTTCAGTATGGCGATTTTCGCGCCGACCAAGGCATTTGAACGCAAGCCGCACCTTCCCGGTCAGCATGGCCCGCGCCTGCGCCGCAAGCTGAGCGAATACGCGATTGGCTTGAATGAAAAGCAAAAGCTGCGCTACATGTATGGCATGACGGAAAAACAGTTCCGCCTGTTGTTCGAACGCGCCAAGAATCAGCGCGGTGTTACCGGTGAGATCTTTTTGCAGTTGTTGGAGTCACGTCTCGACAACGTTATTTACCGCTTGGGCTTTGCCAAGTCACGTGCTGCCGCACGCCAGTTCGTCGGCCACGGACACATTGTGGTCAATGGACAAAAAACCGACATTTCCAGTTTCTCAGTCAAGGCAGGCGATGAAATCGAAGTGCGTGACCGCACTTCCTCACGTCAGCTTGCCACCCGCGCGCTTGAGGAAAGCACGGGTCGTGGTGGTGCTCCCGAATGGCTCAGCTTGAATGCCGATGCCCTAAAGGCCACCGTCAACCGCATTCCCGAAGGCTCCGAAATTGATACCGGCGTGAACGTTCAGCTCATCGTTGAATACTACAGCCGTTAATCCATCTTCCGGTTCTTCCTATTTGATGCTGTCAATCAAGCATCCCAACATCACCAGCAAACCAGAATACAGCCATGCCAAAGCGTTTAGGTAAATTCGAACTTCCCAACCGTCTCGTTAAAGACGAGTCCAAGTCCAACGACAGCTACGCCATCTTCACTGCCGAGCCATTTGAAACCGGCTACGGTCACACGATAGGTAATTCATTGCGCCGCGTGTTGCTCAGCTCCATTGAGGGCTGTGCTATCACCGCCGTGCGCATTGAGGGTGTCGATCATGAATTCCAGAGTGTCAATGGTATCGTCGAAGACGTTACCGACATCGTCCTCAACTTGAAAAAGGTTTTGCTCACCTGTGAAAAGCGTGAGCCGGTCAAGTTGACCATCGACGTTGAGCGCGAAGGTGTCATAACCGCAGGCGACATTCAGTTGGTCAGCGATGTCAATGTCGTCAATCCCGAGCAAGTGATCTGCACCCTGGACCGCAAGCAGCGCTTCTATGCCGAACTCGAAGCCCGCGTCGGTCGTGGCTATTGCCCCGGTGAGGACAACAAGAAGGATGACCAACCGATTGGTGTGATTCCGATTGATTCGCTCTTCAGTCCGGTCAAATTGGTTAAGTATTCGGTTGAAAACACCCGTGTGGGGCAGATGACCGATTATGATAAGCTCACACTTGAGATCTGGACCGATAAACGTATCTCCCCGGACGATGCGCTGAAGCACAGTGCCTCCATCCTCAAGCACCATCTCGATGTCTTCGATCAGGTGACCGAGGAGGAAGTCGAGTTCGAAAGCGAAAGCAAGGAAATCAGCGAGGAGCAGAACCGTCTGCGCAAGTTGCTCAACATGAGTGTCAACGAAATTGAGTTGACCGTGCGTGCTGCCAACTGCCTCAACAACGCCAATATCACCGTCGTCGGTGAGTTGGCTATGAAGTCCGAACAGGAGATGCTCAAGTATCGCAACTTCGGTAAGAAGTCGCTGAACGAGATCAAGGACAAGCTCGAGCAGCTTGGACTTTCGCTCGGCATGAAGATCGACGAACGCCTCCTTAACCAGCCAAGCGATCTATAATTTAACCGTTTAACCGTATCCTTTTTCCATGCGTCACAAGACCAAACGTCACATTTTGGGAGTCAGTTCCTCCCATCGCAGCGCTCTCATGGGCAACCTTTCCGTTGCCCTCATTGAACATGGTCGAATTAAGACCACTTTGGCCAAGGCCAAGGCACTGCGTCCATTTATCGAAAAGATCGTCACCTTCGCCAAAAAGGCCGAAGCTGCCAATGATCCAGCCCGCAAGCTGCACTTTCGCCGCCTGGCGATCTCGCGCGTTCGCGACAAGGAAGCCGTTGCCAAGCTGTTTGATGAGCGCGTCAGCGAGTTTACCAGCCGCAATGGTGGCTACACCCGCATCATCAAGCTCGGCACCCGTATCGGTGATGCCGCTGAAATGGCTCTGATCGAATTCCTCGAAGCCAGCGACGAAGGGTACGCCAAGCCAAAGAAGGCCAGCGGACGTAAAGCCGCCGCCAAGAAGGCTGCACCAGTTGCTGAAGTAGAGGAAGCAGCCGCTGCTGATGAAGCATCAGTTGCCGAGTCAGAGGAAGCCGCCGTTGCTGAGGAAGCTACGGAGGAGGCAACTGAGGCGGTAGAAGCTGAAGTTACTCAAGAGGCAACTGAAGAAGCGCCTGCCGAAGCTGCAGAAGGCGAAGCCAATTCGGACAAGAAGTAATTATGTATAAACGGCAATTCCGTTTATAATAATTCTTAACCATTTTATTAGGAGTGCGCTCAAGCTATTGAGTGCGCTCCTAATTTTTTCTAGATTTCGGCTTGTGGACGCACAGGAGCGCGTCCCTCCACTGGAAGGCATGTTCTGGAGGGGCAAGCTCGTGCTTGACCGCGCTTCAATTCCCGCACTGATATTTGAAGAATGCTCTAAACAACGACTCCCTCTCAACCAAAATGGCAGATGTAGTGGAAGGGAGCATCCACTTTAATGATGAAGGATGAGTTCGCGGCTACGGAAAACTTTTCGCCAGCCGAGTATTTAACAGCCTCGCCATCTCCCATCGTGACCTCGCAACTGCCTTCAACCACTTCCATGATCTCCGGCGCACCCGTGTTAAAGGTCAGCGTCGATGGCAGAATAACGCCTGCCGATTTGGTCTCGCCCGAAGCGGTGACAAAGGAATGCGAAACGCACTTGCCATCAAAATAAACATTTGCGCGTGGATTAAGTGAAACGTTGTTGAGCATAATGGATGTGTATTAAATTAATAGCGGATTAGATGCTACCCAATGCCATTGTCAATTCGATTGGACACCGACTTTACGGTCAAGTCCTGCTATAGGTTGACAGTCTAATAGTAATAACTTTTCACAACCGCTTCGCTAGAGAGCCCTTCCGCCTTCGCTCTGCGGGGCTACGGCGAGACAAGACGGGCGAGGTTTAGGGAGATGGGACTTCGATTTCGATTTGCTGCCGCCATCTGCACCGTATTTCATCGATAGCGATTTGCTGCCGCCATCTCCGCTTACGCTACGTCGATAGCGATAGCGATTTGGATTAAGATTAAGATTAAGATTAAGAACAACCCACAACCAACCACCTACAACCCACTCCTCGGTGGCATCACCGAGGTTACTTCCCCACCTTTTGGTGCCGGCTTTGCCGGATTGGTATTGACCGTTTTAAAGAAATAGCTATGTTAGCTATATGATTACGGCTAATATATCCAAAACTAAAAATGAGTTGAGTCGTTACCTGGACGCCGTGCGGGGCGGGGAGACTGTGGTGATCCTTGATCGGAAACGGCCTATAGCCCAGATACAGCCTCTTTCGGTGGATACTGGTTCGGCTTCCGCCCGCCTTGCTGAGTTGGAGGCTGGTGGACTCATCACCCGGCCCAAGAAAGCAAATCGCTCCTGGGTGAAAAGTTTGCAAGTGCCGGAAGGTGGTCCAGGGGATGCGGTCGGCAGTGTCGATGCTTTGCTTGAGGAGCGTGAGTCAGGGCGATGAATTTCTGGGATAGTTCAGCACTGCTTCCTTTACTCGTTATGGAGTCGAACTCTGGAGCGACGCGGCGTTTTCTTGAGACGAAACCAGATGTTGCGATTTGGTGGGCGACACCCGTTGAGTGTATTTCTGCACTGGCCCGCAAAGAGCGTGAAGGGAAACTGGATCTTTCTCAGATGATTGCAGCTGAAAAGAATCTCGATCTTATCGTCGAGAGCAGCGTCATCGTGGATGCAACTGATCGCGTACGACTGCTTGCAAGGCGTCTTCTTCGTCGTCATCCCCTGCGTGCTGCCGATGCTTTGCAGTTGGCGGCGGCCTGCACGCTGACTGGTGAAATGACCGCGAATTTCGGTTTCGTTTCCAATTACGAGCGGCTCACTATAGCTGCGTCGAAAGAGGGATTTAACATTTTTAGCTTTTAGCTGATTTTTTTTGAACGCTGGGCGGGGTTTTGCGTCTATCCTTATGTTACCGTTTTTGTATGTTTTGTTGTTGAAGTGCCACCCATTGGTTTGGGTGGCATTTTTTTTGGATAAAAAGTGCTGACATTTTGCATGGGCGGGGATTAGCTCTAGTGTGAGTTTTACCCTTTCATAAATGCCTTTCACGTCACTAGTTTTAAACGGCACCCGCTTCGTTTTACTTGTTGCGGTGATTTTCTTTGCGCATGCATTGGAGGCTTTAGGTGGTGGGGCTGATGGTCAGGCTTGGGATCCTTTCCGCTTGCGGGTGCAGTTGACTGCCGAGGCCGCCGTGCAATTTCAGTCCAATGGCGAGTTGCCGGATGGATTGTTTGTGGGACAAAGCCACAGCGGACTACCACAGTTGGATCGCCTCAACAGCCGGCACCAGGCAGTGCAGGTGCGGCGGGTTTTTACCTCGCGTCCGGAGTTTGAGGCACGTCATCGTGAGTTTGGACTCGACCGCTGGATCGAAATTGAGTTTGCCCAGCCGCGTTCCATCCTCTCATTGCAGTCGGAGTATTTGGCAGCCGATGAGGTGGTGTGGGCGGAGCCTGTTTATCATGTGATGACTTTTGATGAGGCCAGCTTTCCGAACGATCCCCGTTTTGCTGAGCAGTGGGCCTTGCGCAATACGGGTCAGGGTGGGGGGACCCAGGGCGCTGATATTTCCATGGAGGCGGCATGGGAGCTGGCGACGGGTGATCCATCGGTGGTGGTATTGGTGGTCGATTCCGGAATTGCAACAACGCATCCGGACTTGCTTGGCAGCTTGTGGGTCAATCCCAATCCGGGGCTAGAGAATGGCTATGATGGCGACCTGCATGGTTGGAACTTTGTCAGTGGCAACAACAATCTTAGCGACAGCAGCGGCCACGGCACTCAGGTTGCGGGGATAATCGGCGCTTCGACCAATAACGATACGGGAATTGCCGGAGTCGCCGGGGGATCGGGGACGAATGATGGCGTGCGTTTGATGATTGCCCGTACCTTCAATGCCACTGGCAGCGGTGGTTTTGCCGAGGCACTGGTGTATGGGGCTGACAATGGTGCGGTAATCGCCTCCAACAGCTGGGGCTATACCGTGCCGGATGTGTTTGAGGCAGTGGTGCTGGATGCTATTGATTATTTTATCGCCAATGCCGGTATGGATGCTGAAGGCGAGCCGGTTGGCCCCATTCAGGGCGGGGTGGTGGTGTTTGCCGCTGGTAATAGCGGAACGGAAGAGCGTTTTTATCCTGCCGCCTACTCGCCAGTGATTGCGGTGGCATCGACGGATCGCAATGATCTCAAGGCAAATTCCTCGACCTATGGCGAATGGATTGATCTGAGTGCGCCGGGGCAAAGTATTTTGACGACGCACCGCAACGGCAATTACATTAGCGTATCCGGTACTTCGTTTGCGTGTCCGCATGTCAGTGGCGTAGCTGCGCTGCTTGCATCACGATTCCCCGGCATGACCAATACCCAGTTGGTGGATCGTTTGCTCAGCACCACGGACGCGATTGATGATGTGAACTCCGGGTTCGCGGGCTTGCTTGGCAGTGGACGTTTGAATGCGGCGCAGGCTTTACTAGAGGATCCTGCGGCACCACCGTCAGCGATTACCGATCTAAGCGTTGTTGCGCTTGGGCAGGAAAGCGTGGATTTGGAGTGGACGGCTCCTGGTGCCAGCGGACACGTGGGCCAGGCGGCAAGCTATGAGCTGCGCTTTGCGACCGAGCCGTTGGATGCCGACAACTTCGCGACGGGGATCTTGGTGGAGGATGTGATTGCTCCCGCAACCGCTGGCACCAGCGAGTCTTTTAGCGTAACAGGTTTGGCAGCCGCTACCGAATACTGGTTTGCCA
>Ga0213835_100647_pt1 | contig 29673 bp, 26 predicted proteins | sample SWPATP01_FD_160576 | JGI IMG/M metagenome (GOLD analysis project Ga0213835, IMG submission 160576) | Coastal seawater microbial communities from Marineland, Florida, United States - SWPA TP0 #1 | ecosystem: Environmental > Aquatic > Marine > Coastal | place: USA: Florida | collected 2016-08-05 | reverse complement strand
GCGGATCTCCAGCACGCTAATTTACACCATGGCAATTTTAGCCGCGCTTTTTTGCGGGATGTGAATTTGCTGGGTATGGATTTAGCCGGGCTAAATTTTTCAGGGGCAAAACTTTATGGCGCTAATCTCCGGCAGGCGAATCTCCAGGGGAGTAATCTCGTCGAAGCCAATCTAAAGCTCGCCTGTTTAGTCGAGGCAGATCTGCGGGGAGCAAAGCTCGTCGGGGCAAAATTAGAAGGGGCAGACCTGCGGAATGTGCTGCTCGAGCCAGAAAATTTAGCGTATTTACCGGGAATCGATCGTCCGGTGCTGGCTAATTTGACCTATCATTCACCCGATGCCCACGGGGGCTGGCAAGGGTTACCCCAGGCGGTTGGTTAGTTGTCAGTCAGACCTCGCCCAGAGATAGGCAGGGACTGCAAGTTCTGTTATGTTTAAGGACTTAGACAGTCTGGGAGACAGCCGAAGGGAATGGCTATTTTGCGCAGTGTACGGTTGGCGATCGCCTGTGGTTTAGGCAAAACAATTACAGCGGTGGTACGGGGCCTCAAGCTTAGTGCGGGCAGTGTCTTACCGGGGGCGATCGCCCGACGCATTTTTCCAGAGATTCTGCCGGATCTGTTCCAACAGGCGAAAAAAGGCGTCATTTTGGTGGTGGGCACAAATGGTAAAACCACGACTTCTCTGCTAATCAAAGCAATCCTCACGGCCCAGGGCTATAAGCTCGCCCACAATGCTACCGGGGCAAATTTGATCAATGGTTTAACGACAGCCCTCCTGGAGCATGCGAATCTTTTCGGCCAACTCGATATTGACTACGCGATCCTCGAAGTGGATGAAAATATTATTCCGATCCTCCTCAAAACCTGCTCTCCGACCCATATCCTCGCCCTCAATTTATTCCGTGACCAACTCGACCGTTACGGCGAAGTCGATACCATTAGTCAGCGTTGGCAAGCGGCGATCGCCCCCCTCCCGCCGGAAACCACGATTATCGTCAATGGCGACGACCCGACCCTCAATGATCTGGGGCAAAACCTCAGCCAAACGGTGAAATTTTTTGGCCTCAACGAGCCAGACCTATACCTAGAGGCCATCCCCCACGCTGTCGATTCCATTTATTGTCCCCGCTGCGGTGCGCCCCTCACCTACAAAGGCGTTTACCTGTCCCACCTCGGCGATTACCACTGCGATAGTTGCGGCTTTGCCAAAAATCCCCTCGACATCCACAGTCCAGACTGGGGTCAAATCCTCATCGGCGTTTATAACAAATACAATACCCTTGCTGCCGCTCTCTTGGCGGAAACCCTGGGTATTCACCGGGACATCATCAACGAACAGATTCAGTCGTTTAAAGCGGCCTTTGGTCGGGCGGAAGAATTAACCGTCCAAGGAAAATCGGTGCGGATTCTGTTGTCAAAAAATCCCGTGGGCATGAACGAAACAGTCCGCGCCGTCACTGATTTACAGCAGCAAGGGAAAACGAGCACCGTCCTCGTCGTACTCAATGACCGCACCCCCGACGGCACCGATGTGTCCTGGATTTGGGATGTGGATCTCGAAAAGCTCACCCAATCCCCTGGCAAAATTATCATCAGCGGCGATCGCACCTACGACATGGCCCTGCGGCTTCGCTATTGCGAAGGGGCTGCCGAATTAATTGTGGAACCGGATTTAACAAAAGCCCTCGACCAGGCGATTGCCCTCAGTCCAGCCGATCAAACCCTCCATATCCTGCCCACCTATTCAGCGATGTTAGAGGTGCGCCAAATGTTGACGGGCCGCAAAATTTTGTAGGCTAGCAAAAATAAATTCTGCTCTCCAGCGCCACCGTTTTTTTTGATGGATACCACGACGCAAATTTTGTTTGAAACTGGCAAGGATGCTTTTCTTCAGGGGGAATATCGCCAAAGCATTGACTATTTCCAGCGCACCGTTGCAAATCTACCTCCCTATTCCCGCGAATCTGGGGAAGTACAACTTTGGCTTGTCAGTGCATATCAGGCGAACAATCAAGGGGAAAAGGCGATCGCCCTCTGCCGTGAACTAATGACCCATCCCTTTGCCAGCACCAGCCAACGGGCCCAGCGACAACTGTACATCCTCGAAGCTCCCAAACTTGAACGGCCCAAGGAGTGGCTCACGGAAATCCCCAGCTTGGATAATCTTGATCCGGCAAAATCGCTCTATGTCGAAGGCAAGAAAAAAGTGGAAACCAAAGCACTTGCCATCGAGGATTTGGAAGATCTATCCCAAATCGAAACCCAGGATAATCAGTTTCTCTGGTGGGCTTTGGGCTTGGGTCTCGTGGGCTTGACCAGTTGGGGCATTTGGGGCGGTTAGAATCTCCAGCAATCTAAGAAGGGTAGGGTGGTGCGGTAGGATTTGAAAGCTGTGGCTCCCTTCCCCTCGGTATGATCAAACATTCGTCAGCCTCAACTTTAGAATATTTACCACCCCTAACAGAACTGGGGATGGTTCTCCTGCCGATCGCCCCTGGCTGGGGGGTTGCTTGTCTGGGGATTCAAATGATTATGTTGTTAAAACAGGCTGGACGGCAATTATGGCAGCAACCGTTAACTTGGATTTTTGGGGCTATTTCAGTTTGGCTATTCGGAGTAACGGCGATCGCCCCCTATCCTTTGGAATCTTTGTTGGGGGTTGCTAACTTTGTCCCGTTTTTCCTAGTTTTTCTCGCTTTCTCGACCCTCTTCAATACCCTGGAACGTTTGGAGCGCTTGGCGTGGCTGATTGTGGCCCCTTCTTTGGCGATCGCCGTTTTAGGTTTAGGGGAGCTTTGGTTTGGCTGGCGGACGCCCCCTCTGATTTGGCAACTGTTTGGCTGGGGTTTGACAGGGGAAGGAAATCCCCCCACGCGGTTGTCCTCCACGTTTATGTATGCCAACATTTGCGCCGCCTATCTGCTGATGGCTTTTTTATTGGGGGTGGGTCTGTGGTTGCGAGATTTCGCTTGGGGAAAGTTACGGCAGTCCCGAATTTTTCTTTATCTCACCGTGACCCTACTCCTCGATGGTGTTGCCCTGATTTTGACAAATTCCCGGAATGTCTGGGCGATCGCCTTTTTAGGGCTGTTTATCTATGCCATTTATGTGGGTTGGTGGTGGATTTGTGGCTTTGCAACGGGCTTCGGTACCGCCATTCTCGGCGCATCTTTTGGCCAAACCCCCTGGCGCGATCCCCTGCGCCAGATTGTGCCTTACTATTTTTGGGGACGTTTATCGGATCAAATGCACCGGGGCCGTGCCATCGAAGATCTCCGCATTACCCAATGGCAGTTTGTCCTAGACATGATTCGTCAGCGGCCTTTGACGGGGTGGGGCATCCGCAGTTTTACCCCCAGCTATGAAGTGGCGATGAACCGTTGGCTGGGCCACCCCCACAATTTTTATCTGATGCTCACTTCTGAAATTGGCATTCCCTTCGCGGCTTTATTGATCGGTACTATTGGCTGGCTCTATGCCCAGGGAGTGTTGGCCTGGCGCAGGTTATCTGACCGGGGCGATCGCCTCCTCCTATTTAGTTATCTGATGGCTTTTGGCGGTTATGTTTTGTTCAATACCCTTGATGTGACGGTGCTCGATTTGCGTTTAAACTTATTTACTTGGCTCCTCCTGAGCGCGATCTGGGGTTTGGGGCAGCAAGTAAATCAGGCCGGAAATCAAAGTCAAAGCGACAGCCAGCCAGAATAAACCTAAAGCCAATATTTCCCCTTGGGCGGTAATTGGGTAAATTAACAAGGCGATCGCCGCAATTTGGGTCACTGTTTTCGCCTTTCCCCAGAGATTTGCCCCCTGAATTTTCTTTTCCCCGGTGACGCGCCAACCAGCAATGGTCAGTTCCCGCGCCAAAATCAGGAAAACGCCCCAAGCAGGAATTTGTTGTAGATGAACCAAAGATAATAGCGGCGCTGTGACTAGCAGTTTATCCACGAGGGGATCAAGAAATTTGCCTAAATCTGTCACCTGATCCAGTTTGCGGGCTAAATAGCCATCCAGCCAATCGGTCAGGGCCACGACGAGAAAAATAATTAGGGCAATGAAGCGTAGTCTCGGCGTCGGATTTTCTAACAGAAATAAGAGGAAAGGCACACCCGCCAATCGAGAAACCGTGATCCAAGTGGGTAAATTCATATAAACTTCTCAGAACAACCTAACCTCCCATCATGTCACACCAATGTCTGTTTCCATGACACGCGTTGCCCTCTTTGGTACCAGTGCTGATCCACCTACAGTGGGCCACCAAGCGATCCTCCGCTGGCTCAGTGAACATTACGATCAAGTGGCGGTTTGGGCTGCCGATAATCCCTTTAAAAAGCATGGGGCATCCTTGGCTCAACGGTCGGCGATGTTGCAGTTGGTGATCGAAGATTTGGGTTGCGACAATGTTCTGGTGGATGAACGTCTCAGCGATCGCCGCAGCTTACATACCCTCCAGCGCGCCCAGACTATTTGGGGTCAAGAAACAGCGTTTTTTTTGGTAATTGGCTCTGATCTGGTCAGTCAAATTCCCCGTTGGTACCGGGCCAAGGATCTCCTCCAGCAGGTTACTCTCCTCATCTTTCCCCGCCGGGGCTACCCTCTCCAACCAGAAGCACTCCAACAACTAGAAGCCCTCAAGGGTTCCTGGGAAACAGCGACCTATGTGCCGCCTTCGGTTTCTTCCAGTGAATATCGCAGTGAAGGCAAACAAAAGACAGTTATTCCCGCTGTTACTGAATATATCCAGACCCACAATCTGTACCAAGAGCTTTCTTGAGTCGTTTAAAAATTACGCATCAGTCGGGGCGATCGCCGTTTTGGATAGGGTCTTGGGGGAGGATTATTGGGATTTTTGCTATAGCGTACCCGCAGTTGTTCCCGCACATCCCAAAACACATCTCGCCGCAAATAGGGATATAGCCCTACCCAAAGATTAAGTCGAGGTACATAGGCATCCGTCACCTTTAGTTTGGGGCCGAGATTGCGCTGATTCGATAACACCAACAGTTCAACGGCTTGGCCTGGTTTGAGGTTGCGATGGATGGGGGCGACTGGGGCTTGAATGCGGGCCAAATAGCCTTCTTTGTCACCGACTTCTAAGTTAATGCGGCGTTCTCGATTTTCGACCCGCAACAAACGACCAAGTTTATCGACTTCTTCCTGGGTACGGACAATTTCTTCGGTGAGGTAAACATCGAGAATCTTGCCCCGCCAAAAAAAACAGTAGGCTTGCCGCCGATATTCCGCATTTTTCAGACTGGCTGAGTAAATGGGCGACCAAAACCAATACAAACCACCAATGATTTGGGTCAAGAGCCGCAGGGAATCGGTTTCTCGCAGCAAGAGGCCCAGTAAATAAAACAAGACCACCAAAATAAAGGAGATTAGGGCGCGTCGTAAAAAATCTTCGGTTTTCCCCCAGTAGTATTGGTATTGCTCGGCGCTGGCGACCAGGGGAATCAGTTGTTCAAATTTCTCTTGGGTAATGGGAATGAGCATTGGTTAATCTTGGGTGCCCTCTTGTGGCGATCGCCCTTGATGATCCTGAATGATTTTGGTCACCGCTTCAACAGAATCATCGACAATCTCGGCAATTTCCTCCACCGAAAAATTCCTTTGTAAAAGACGAAGTACAACTGAAATTTCTTTTTCTCGCTGACCTCGACGCTGACCTCGACTAAGAATTTCGTTATACCAAGGCGATTCCCGAAGTACAGTCATATCCCACCTCATAATTTGTTGCACAAGGGGCAGTTCCAATACAAAGCTAGCAAAAAAGGCTAACAGCGGCTCCAATTCATCGAGTCGTTCTTCTTGACGGAGTTGGTGAACCGCCTCTCGAATTAAGCTTTCATCATTCCCCCCGGCAAGAATCGGAACAAAGGGCAACAATGAGGTTAGGGATTGGGCCAAAACCAAATTAGCTTCCACCTCCCAAAGATTAATCACCTGATAGTCCTGCCTCGTTTGCAACCCTTTAAACACCGCTTGGTAGGAAGTCGGAATCTGGGGTTTGCTTGCCGGGGGCAGAATATTGATTAGCACTGGGTAAACGGGCAAGTTGAATTTTTCCCGCGCTAAGGCTGCATAGGCCGTCATCCGCCGGGGCATCTGGGCGGTATAACGCAACTGCAATTCGTTGAGCAGCAGAAAATCGCCATCTTGGGGACAGGTCACGCGCAACAGCACATCGCTATCCCGGCTGACCCACTGGAATTGGGGATCGATAAATTCCTGGGCCTGGAGCGTTTGATCCCCCATGACCCACTGCACCCAGGCATCGGGATTAAGACTAATGAGACGTTTACTGCCAATATCGGCGGATTTAGCCATAATTTTGGCAAGAACTACAGGATATTTTCTAAGCCGTAAACAAGGGTATTCAACTCGGTCACTTTACGAATCGAGAGCAGTACACCGGGCATATAACAGGAGCGATCGCTGGTGTCGTGGCGTAGGGTATAGATTTGACCAGGGGCACCGAAAATCATTTCCTGGTGGGCGATTAGACCAGGCAACCGAACGCTATGGATGCGGATATTATCTTCGGTGACAGCTCCCTTTGCACCGGGCATCTCTTCTTTTTCTTCTACTTCAGCGGGATTGAATTGCTTGCCGAGTTCCGCCAGCATCTGCGCCGTTTTAATCGCAGTGCCACTGGGAGCGTCGGCCTTTTGGTTGTGGTGTAGCTCGATAATTTCGACGTGATCGAAATATTTAGCGGCCTGTAATGAAGCCTGTTGCAGGAGGACGACGCCAATGGAAAAATTGGGAATAATCAATGCTCCAGTGCTGGCTTTTTCGGCAAATTCCTTGAGGTCATTAATCTGTTCTTCGCTTAATCCTGTGGTTCCCACAACAGGACGCACCCCATAGGCGATCGCCGCACGGGTATTGGCATAGACCCCGCTGGGGTGGGTAAAGTCCACCATTACCCCTTGGATCTTGCTTTGGGTCGCCATGACCAGGGAAGCCTCTAAATCGTTCACAATGGGGACTTCAACCGCGCCACAGCCAGCAATTTCTCCCGCATCCTGGCCTAAAAGTGCTGGATTTTTATCAACAGCAGCGATAATCTCCATATCCGCAGCCCCAGCCACTGCTTTGACCACTTCCCGGCCCATTTTGCCACCGGCACCGTTGATCACCACTGGGATTTTGTTGATATTTTCCATGACTTCCCTTAGAAAACTTTTTTAAAAAGCTTGACACAAGATCGCCAAAGTCACAATAATTGAAGTTTGTGTGAATTAGAGTAGACAAACCCTTGGCTAACGTAGTTGTCATTGGTGCCCAATGGGGTGACGAAGGAAAAGGAAAGATCACGGATTTACTGAGCAAATCCGCCGATGTTGTCGTGCGCTCCCAAGGGGGCGTGAATGCAGGACACACCGTCGTTGTGCAGGGACAAACTTTTAAGCTTCATCTAATCCCTTCCGGCATTTTATATCCAGATACCGAATGTATCATCGGCTCAGGGACGGTCATTGACCCGAAAGTCCTCCTCGAAGAAATTGATCAGCTCCACCGTCTGAATGTTTCGACGGAAAATCTGTTTATTTCCCAAACCGCCCACGTGACGATGCCCTACCACCGTTTAATCGATGGGGCCTCTGAAGAAATGCGCGGCGATCGCAAAATTGGCACCACCGGACGGGGAATCGGCCCGACCTATGCCGATAAGTCCGAACGGACGGGGGTACGAGTTCTAGACCTCATGGATCTTGATAACTCCCAAGACAAATTCGTTTGGGCGATCAAATACAAAAACGTCATTCTCGAAAAACTCTACGATCTGCCTCCCCTAGATCCCCAGGAAGTCATCGAAGAATATCGTGCCTATGCCGATGCGCTACGTCCCCACGTCGTAGACAGTTCCCTGAAGGTTTTTGAAGGCGTCAACGCGAAGAAAAATATCCTCTTTGAAGGCGCCCAGGGCACACTCCTCGATATTGACCACGGAACCTATCCTTACGTCACCTCCTCTAACCCCATTGCTGGGGGGGCTTGTGTTGGTGCTGGCATTGGCCCCACCATCATTGACCGCGTGATTGGCGTCGCTAAAGCCTACACCACACGGGTCGGCGAAGGGCCGTTCCCTACAGAACTCGACGACGAGATCGGTGAACTCCTTGGCCATGTGGGTGCAGAATTTGGGACAACCACGGGGCGGCGGCGGCGCTGCGGCTGGTTTGATGCCGTTATTGGACGTTACGCGGCACGGATTAATGGCCTAGATTGTCTAGCGATTACTAAATTAGATGTGCTCGATTCCCTCGATGAGATCAAGGTCTGTGTGGCCTACGAAATCGACGGGGAAGCTTGTGAACACTTCCCGAGTAATGCTAATCTGTTTGCTCGTTGCCAGCCGATTTACAAGACAATGCCCGGCTGGAAACAGCCCACGAGTGATTGTCGTTCCCTCGATGAGTTGCCCAAGGAAGCGCTTGCCTACTTGAAATTCCTAGCAGAACTAATGGACGTGCCGATCGCCATTGTTTCTCTAGGGGCAGGTCGAGAACAAACCATCATCGTCGAAGACCCAATCCATGGTCCCAAACGGGCTTTGTTGGATCGTAACGGTGAACCCATCGGCTAAGCCTGCTATTTTTTAACTTTTTATTTTCTAACGCTATTTATTTAGGTTATTTCCCATGTCTTTAACGATTGAATGTCAAGCTCGCCCTGAAGGGGTTAACCCCCGTGCACTCCGCCGTGACGGCCTCCTACCCGTCAACCTCTATGGCCATAAGGGTGCTGATTCTGATGTTTTTGTGGTGAACTACAAAGACGCCCTAACGTTGCTGAAAAAAGTAACCCCCAACGAAACCGTAGTTGAAGTCAAAACCCCCGATTGGTCTGGCACTGCAGTTGTGCGAGAAATCCAGTCCCACCCCTGGAAGCGGAATTTACTACACCTCAGCTTTTTCCACACGGATGCTGCGTAAGGACACCTAATTTGATTGGTTAAGATGGGGAGGGCGTCACAGAAAGTGCCCTCTTTTTTGTGGCTTGATAGTGAATGGGAACAGTTATGACAACGGCAACGGCCACCTGGACAAGGCGACATATTCTGTCACTGATGGATTTTTCGGTGGCGGAACTGGATGCGGTACTGCAGACGACCACTAGCTTACGGGATGTCTTATTTCGTCGCATGAAGAAGGTGCCCGCGCTGCAAGGGCAGGTGGTCACAAATATGTTTTTTGAGCCATCGACCCGTACCCGGAGTAGTTTTGAGTTGGCGGCGAAACGGCTTTCGGCGGATGTAATGAATTTTGCGCCGGGATCTTCGTCCCTGAGTAAGGGGGAAACGATTTTGGATACAGCGAAGACTTATCTGGCCATGGGGGCAGACATTATGGTGATTCGCCACCAGCAATCGGGTGTTCCCCAGGCGATCGCCGCCGAGATGGATCGGATAAATTCAGGCGTCAGTATTCTCAATGCGGGGGATGGCCTCCACGCCCACCCGTCCCAAGCCCTATTGGATCTGTTTACCATTTGCCGGGTACTCGATCCCGAAAATCCCCGGTGTGAACTTTTGCGGGGCAAAAAAATTGCCATTGTCGGGGATATTATGCACTCTCGGGTGGCCCGCTCGAATATTTGGAGTTTGACCACCGCTGGGGCCGATGTCCACTTAGCCGCGCCGCCCACTTTGCTCCCAGAAGGATTTCGGGAATTTGCCACGGACGCCGCGGGAAGCCTCAAGCTCCACTGGGACATTGAACCTGCTCTCAAAGACGCCGATTTTGTGATGACCCTCCGCCTGCAACATGAGCGGATGACCGCCCATCTCCTCCCCAGTTTGCGGGAATATCATCAACGGTTTGGCATTACAGGCGATCGCCTTAAATTTTGTCAACCAGATGTTAAAGTGCTCCATCCGGGGCCTGTGAATCGTGGCGTGGAACTTGCCTCCGATGTGATGGATCATCCCGCCCTCAGTCTTGTTTCTGAGCAGGTGACCAATGGCGTCGCTGTACGGATGGCGTTGCTTTATCTCATCGGTAGCAGTAAGGCCAATGGTTCTCTCAATTAAGCATTGGCGCAATAACCTATAGCAAAGTTGTGGTCAGACTCGGCTGCATTTTACTCAACCAATAAAACTGGAACGGTGCCAGCACAAGTTGTTTTTCAAAAATTTCCGGTGCATTTTGACTGTATAAATCAATCAATAAATCCTGGTCATGGCAATCAAAAGGATGACAGGCTAAGTGACTAAGATCTAAATTTTGATAGTCCGGTGAAAAATTTCCAATGACTAAAATATGATCCCGTTTATTGGGACTAATGCGCACAAACCCAAATAGGTGCGGATTATCAATGGATAACAGTTGACGATTATTAAAATCAGCAAAAGCAGGAATTGCTTTACGTACCACAATCATGTGTTGTAAAGCAGAAAAAATACGGTGTTCAATGGTGCCTTCAATATGTCGTAGTTCTGCTTTTTTCCAGTTGATTTTAGGCCGATGAGCCCAGCGAGTATCATTGGCTTTACTCAAATTTCCCATGTAGGAATAATCATTTAAAGTGCCAATTTCATCGCCATAATAGATTAGTGGAATGCCCCCAAAGGAAAAAATAATACTGTAGAGCAATAAAATATGTTTGATAATGATCGCTATTTTTTGCTGGTCGTTGGCCTCAATAGCTGTTTCTAAGCCCATTAAAGACGTCAGAGTACCTGAAATACGGGCATCGTCATTTTTAGAATTTTGACCAAACAGTAAACCCCTCGCATCGGTGCCTTCAAATTGGCCACAAAAATAGTCAATGAGAAACCGTCGGTGGGATTTTGGGTCATAGCCTGCCTGAGCGATGTCTGCATCGGTAAACCCCAGGCCAATGTCATCATGGCAGCGGATATAATTGAGCCAGGTGGCGCGGTCCAGCTTTGCCGGAATATTTTTGAGTCCTTGGATTAAAAGTTTGGCATTCTTGGTGGCGGCGGCATCCCACAGGAGGGCCATGAGCGTGGCATTGTAGGCAATTTCACATTCCTTGGCGTTGATCGCATCTTCCCCGAAATACCGCACAATTTCTACGGGGGCAACGATCGCCTCGGCAATGAAAATGACCCCTGGGGCGGTAATTTGGCAGCAGTCTTTGAAGATCTGCAAAATCATGTGGGCTTCTTTTTCGTTTTGACTCTGGCTGCCGATCTTTTTCCATAGAAAAGCGACCGCATCGAGCCGCAGCACATCAACGCCTTGGTTGGCCCAAAAAAGAATAATATCGACCATTTCAATGAGCACCGCCGGGTTTTGATAATTAAGATCCCATTGGTAGTTATTAAAAACAGTCATCACCCATTTTTGTAATTCTTCATCCCAGGTAAAATTACCCGGAGCCGTTTCTGGAAAAATTTCTGGAAGATTTTTTTCAAACATGTCGGGAATATCCCGCGTGTCGAACATATAATAATATTTTTGATATTTTTTGTCCCCTTTACGTGCTTTTTGTGCCCATTCGTGTTCGTTTGAAGTGTGATTAATTACAATATCGAGGGCCAACAAAATTTCTTTTTGGCGAAAGATTTCTACGAGGTGTTGGAGATCCTGGAGGGTGCCAATTTTGGGGTTAATTTGTCGATAATTACTAATCGCATAGCCGCCGTCACTGGCATGGCGGGGACATTCTAAAATCGGCATAATGTGGATGAAATTAACCCCTAATTCGCTGAAATAGGCAACGCGATCGCCTAGGTCTTGGAGATCGTCGGCAAAGCCATCGGCATACAAAGTCATACCGACCCATTGGGATTCAAGAAACCAGTTAAAGTTTTTTTCCCGTACTAAATCAGTCTGTTTAAATTCTGGCGATCGCCCAATGTATTGATAGGCCATCACTTCGACCAGTCTCAGCAGTTGCGCCTTAAAGTCTGAGCGGCGACCATAGAGTTTATAAAAGAGAGAGAAAAGGCTATAGAAGTTTGCTCCTAAACGGGTATAAAAATGACTTAATTCTTGTTCTTTGAGTTCGGGCCTTAATTGATCTAAAATCTCATTTAAAATCGAGTGAGAAAACTGTTCGTACATAGCCCGAAACCTAAAGTTTAGAAAATTGAACCGTATTTATAGTAAAGCAAAGGTGCTTGCAAAAAACCGTTTGCAGAAAATTAAATGAGTACTGGGTTAACTCCAAGCAATTATAACCGCCAGGCCTGAATAAAAGGTTGATAAAATCGGGGATCTTCACTTACCGCACCACGAATCCCCACAATAGCGCTGGCAAAGGCTTGCGCCCGTTCTAGGGTTAGGACAGATGGCCAATCATTCATAAGCCCCAATAAGCAAATACTACAAAAAGCATCCCCAGCTCCAACCGTATCAACCACAGTGGTATTTTGGAGAGGAGAAATTTGTTGGCGATCGCCTTGGGTGTAGAGACTCGCACCGGCTTCTCCCGCTGTTAGGATAATATGCCGTAGCGAATTCTGATTCAATAAATGATCGATGGCAAGGTTAGTTGAGGAAAACTCAGGTGTTAATAACCTTAATTCTTCGGTATTTAATTTCACATATTGACTGGCAGCTAGGGCAGAAGCAATAGTTTCTAATGTCCACCAGGGTTGACGTAAATTCACATCAAAAAAAATCTGGTCTGCTCGTTGCTGTAGTGCCCTAAAACTGGCTTGAGAAACAGCATTTCTAAGGGCAAGACTGCCATGGTAAAGCCAAAATTTATCTTCTAATATGGGAAACTGTTGACTATTAATAAAATCATAGGCGCAGTCGGCAGTGATTTCATATTGGGGTTGACCCTTTTCCAGGGTGACTTTAACGGTTCCGGTGGGGTGAATTTTATCTATTTGAAGACCAGCAAGGGTCATCTGCCAAGCCTGCATTTTGGTTTGAATTGTTGCCCCAAGATCATCGGTTCCAATCCGAGAAATTAACAAAGGATTGGCCCCAAACGCCTTTAGATGCCAGGCCACATTGAAGGGAGCTCCCCCCAGCTTTCTATCATTGTCGGGAAAAATATCCCACAACACTTCACCAAAAATTACAATATTTTTTGCCATAGTCAAATGTTTCCTTAGGTGGAATTAAGCCATTGTTGATATTCAGGAAAGTAGTAAAAAATGCCCTCTAAAATTCCAGCACTATAATTGCCATTCATACCTAAACAATTACCCTGAGCAAAATAAAGTGAGGCTTGATCATGGGCATCTTGAAGTTTTTTTCTTAATTCTTGGTGGGCATTGGCCACAAGCACCGCAGGAATGGGACTGCTTAAAACTGCCTCATCATTGCCGCTATCCCCAGCAAAAATCGTTTGTGCCAAAGAAAATTTTTGGGTAGCCATCAAAAAAGAAATAGCTTGATATTTATTCGCTTGGGAAGGCAAGATATCTAATAAGCCTATTTGCTTTTCTTCATCAACGCTCCAGATTAAATGGGTGGAAAAATCATGTTTTTCTAAAAGTGTTTTGATTTCAATTAATAATTGTTGAGTATCTGCTTGAAGATCGACGTAATAACTCAGTTTATAGTGGCTTTGTTTGGCTGATTCCTGGAGTTGGAGAGCCGGGTGATTGGCAAGGCGGTGATAGATGGCGATCGCCCCCTGTTTTGGCCAGTCCGTCGCAAGGTGATCATCCCAGGTTTGCCAGCGGTGCCATTGGGAATTTTGCCAAGTATAAATACTGCTACCCACATCGGCGATCGCAAATTGGGGGTGAGGCAGTTGATAGTCTAAAATCGCCTGATCAATTAAAGCTAAATGGCGTCCCGTGACATAGGCTAAAGTTACTTGGGGCTGGGCAACAAATTGACGGAAATAAGCCCTTGCCTGGGGAGATTCTGGGGCGGCACCATTGGGAATCAAAGTGCGATCTAGATCAGTACATAACAGCAAGCGATCAGTCATGATTTTGTCCCGTCGCACGACATAATTCTAAGAAATTATAGTGGGCTAAACCATCTAAAATGCCAGCCGCAAATTCTTTTTCAGAAAAATAAATTGGTTGAATATTATTTAAATCCGAAAGCTCTTCCCGGTGGCGATTTTTAACCACCACAGACAAACTATTGCCTAACATCATGTCTTCATCGGCCCCAGAACCACCCACCGTTAGAATGCGGTTGAGGGGAATTTCCCACTGTTCTGCAAACCAGCGTAACCCGTAACCTTTTGAGGCGCGAATTGGTACAACATCAAGATATTGACCAAAGGAAAACATAACATTTACAGTCTGATCATTTTTAAATAAAATGCGTTTTAATTCCTCAACACTAGGGGCGATCGCCGGATCGTAAAAATAGCTAATCTTAAAGGTGCTTTGGAATAATTTGGGTTGAAGCTCTAACCCAGGTAAATCCCCTAACAGATCCACCACCCGTTGACGATTCCAAAGATAATTAATGTGATTCGACCAAGCCCAATCTGGTGTCAATTGGGGTGCATAGTAAATTTCTGTGCCGAGGCTCGTCATCAACACATCCGGTTGGGGGATATTGTGTTCCCGCAAAACCTTGAGGGCCGCATCCAAACGCCTTCCAGTCGCAATACAAAAGGCAATTTCCTTACGGTGCTGATTGAGCAAATCCACCAATGCTTGCAGGGCAAGCGGATCCCCCACCAAATTCTGATCGATGGTCGAAACAATCGCTCCCTGGTGATATAGGGCCGGGCGACGGGCGATCGCCAATTCCTGTCGGGACTCCGTGCGGTTCAAAATCGACTGCACCACTTCCATATACCGCTCCACATGGGACTGCCAAGTATATACCCGGCGCACATTGCGAATCCCCTGTTGCGAAAACGTTTGCCACCGTTGGGCGTCCCCTAAAATTTTGCTAATCTTCGCCGCAATATTCTGGGGTTCAAGGGGATTGACCAAATAGCCATTTTGACAATTTTTCAAAATATCCACTGGCCCCCCATCCTCAGTGGCCACAATGGGTAAACCGCTGGCTGCCGCCTCGATCAACGTCAAACCAAAGGGCTCCGTTAACGCTGGATTCACAAATACCCCTTGGGAAAGACTAGCCAGCCGATACAGTTCCCCAATTTCTTGGGCAGACAAAAATTTAGGGTAGGCCACTTTGCCATACAGGTTGTAACGATCAATCGCCCATAACAATTCCGTAAAGATCGCCTGGGCATTGCTACTTAAATCCCGTGGATCATCCCGCGTACCCGAAAAAACCACCAAATTAGCCTGCTGTTGCAACGATGGTGATGTCCCAAAAGCTCGGATTAGGCCCAGAATATTTTTGCGCTGATCCAAACGGGACAAGGCTAAAATCATCGGCTTACGGGGTTCCTGCAAAAACACCGCCAATTTCTGCCAAACTGAACCTTGCCATTCATCACCCGTGGGGGGATAAAAACATTGCAGATCCGTCCCCGGTGGAATCACCCGCATATTTTCCGGATGGTAAAAATCGTACTGGGCATACTGACCCTGGATTTCCTGTTGGGTACTGGTAATCACCCTGGTCGCCGAGGCAAGGGTTTCTTCCTCCGCATTAATTCGCCGGGTCAAACGGTAACGACTCTCGATCAGTTCCCCTTTCACACCACTAGCAAGCAAGCGCTTACGTTTGCTGCGACCGAGGGAATGGCCTGTGTGAAATAAAGGAATCCCTAGATGATTCGCTAGACGGATGCCCACATAACCGGCATCGGCATAATGACTGTGGATCAGATCCGGGAGCCTGGGTTGATGGTTGAGATAGGTTAAAGTGTTGTCTGCGAAATTATCGAGGTAATCCCACAGTTCTTCTTTGGGAATATAGTCATCGATCCCGGCTGAGATGCGAATAATATTGGCTTTTTCGCTAATGGGTTCGCAAGACTGACCGTAATCGGCACTCACTTTTGGGTCAATGATCTGCTTGGTAATCAAATCGACCTGTTCAATGTCTGGGTGCTGGGCCAGGGCAGCCGCAAGTTCGACCACATATTTCGTCTGACCACCCGTATCAGCATCACGACCCAATTCTAAATTTTGACTGCGGATAAGACCGTGAATACTGATTAAAACGATGTATCGAGGGGATTGGGGACGCATCATCGTTGCTCTGGGGGCATACCCAATATCAACCGTCGCAAGGGGTTTGGTTCTCGTTGAAAAATGAATCGCAAAACGCAACCAAAAGGTAACTGCTGTTGTGATGTTAGCGTACCCTTTAGCCCAGTAAGGATCCTTGAAAAATATCTTCATTAATCAAAAATTGGCCAAAGTAGGTCAATTTCTCTGGGCAATTTCCCTCGCTAAAGACCATAAAAAACTCCCCCCGGGAGGAGAGAAAATTTCATACAAATCTGTACCTAAAAATAAATGCTTACTTCGCCTTAGCTTGGTAACTGTTGAAGGTATTTTGTAGGAGCATTGCTACGGTCATGGGGCCGATGCCACCGGGGACGGGCGTAATCTGGGCGGCGACTTGGGCGGCCTCTGTGTAGGCGACATCTCCCACCAGGCGCGATTTACCCGTTGCCGTATCGACGATGCGATTGATGCCCACATCGATCACCACAGCACCGGGCTTGATCATGTCAGCGGTAATAAATTCTGGTCTGCCAATGGCGGCTACGAGAATATCTGCTTCCCTGGTCACCGCAGCGAGGTCTTGGGTGCGAGAATGGGCGATCGCCACTGTGGCATTTGCTTCTAAAAGCATCAAGGCAATGGGTTTCCCTACCAAAATACTCCGGCCCACCACCACGGCTTTTTTCCCTTCGAGGGGGATGTGATATTCCTTGAGCAGTTCCATTACGCCGTAGGGGGTACAACTGCGCAGGCCCGGTTCGGAGCGTACAAGATGGCCTAGGTTTAAGGGGTGCAGCCCATCGGCATCCTTTTCCGGGGCAATGGTTAACAGCAAACCCACGGCATCTAGGTGGGGCGGTAACGGCAATTGCACCAAAATCCCGTCAACTCGCTCATCTTGATTCAGGTCTTGGATCACAGCTTCAAGTTCGCTTTGGGTGGTATCGGCGGGAAAATGCTTACCAAAGGAGGCCATGCCAATCCGTTCGCAGGCGCGTTCTTTGTTACGGACATAGGCAGCGCTAGCAGGATTATCCCCAACCATCAGCACGGCGAGACCGGGGGGACGACCCATTTTTGGGGTGAGGGCCGCGATTTGGGTTTTGAGGTTTGCTTGGATTTTTTGGGCAAAGCTTTTGCCGTCAAGGATTTGTGCCATGGATGTCGGGGATGCTGAGCATTTCGGTTGCCAAGTTTATCTTAGATCTGATGCTGAGGATAGGATCTAAGCGGTGCAAATTTAAGGGGTCGTGGGAGCATTTTTAGGGCGACGGCTGCGACTGCGTGGGGGTTGGAGGGCTTTTTTGATCAGGGTCGGAATTTCTTTAAGATTGCGGCCAAAGGCGAGTTTTTCCCGTTTAAAGGCGCTGTGCATTTCCGCAGGGGTGTAGGTGTCGCTAATGCAGTAGGAAAGTTGGTTAGCAATAATGGTTCCGGCATCGTAGCAACTGCGCTGGATAGGCGCGTGACTGCCACAGAGATAGGTAACGACGGGGGTTTGGATCTGGTCGCGGATCAGAGGAATCAGATCGATTTCTTCTTGGGAACCATAACGACCTAAAAGGGCGATCGCCTGGGTTTGGGGATCTTGATCGAGGTAGTGGAGCCACTGGGCAAAATGGGAACCCGGCAGATCGGCGTTGCCCACATCCACCACATAGGATTGACCTAAACCCGCTTGATTGAGGAGAATTGCAACTTCCTGGGAGAGGCTACTAAACCGACTGAGAAGCGCAACTTCACCGGGTTGGAAATGATTAACGAAGCTTGTCCCCAGCCACAGTTGCCCCGGAATCACGAGTCCACTGCTCCCTGGCCCTAGGATCTGCACCTCTTCTTGTTGGGCTTGGCAGAGCAGGCGCACCATATCCAGGGGCGGCACTCCCGCAGAAACGATGATTAGTTGTTTAATCCCGGCGGCGATCGCCTCAAAGGCCGCATCCAAAACCTCAAAGGGTTCGACAAAGATCAAACTGGTGGTAATCTCGCCGACCTGGGCCTTGGCTTCCATGACCAAATCAAAAATGGGAATGCCGTCAAGGGTCTCACCACCGCCCCCAGCACTGACGCCCCCAATAATCTCGGTGCCATAGGCGACCATCCGGGGGAGATAATATTGGGCGAGGGGCGTATGGATCCCTTGAATCAAAATATTGTGATTTGTGTGCCAAGCCATTGCCGTTGTGTCTAAGTCCTGTGTGTGAGAAAAGTTGAAAGGCGTTTTAGGTTCCGGGTTTACTGAGGGCGATCGCCTGTTTGACGGCGGCCTCTAAATCTTCTTCCCAATGGCAACCAGGCGCGATCACCGGGTCAAGGGAAGGTAAACAGCGCACGATAATGTGTTGGGGCAACTCAGGTAGCTCTGGATCGGGGTCAGCATCCGGGGCGATCGCCAATTGGGGTAAACGTGCGGTTAAAGTTGCCAAAATGCGTTGGTTAATTTCTGCTTCCGCCACCAAGTTCAACAAAACCACCTTGATCTGCGGTAGTGCGGCCAATTGTTCAAGAATAATTTCGATCTGTTCATCTAGGTCGTAGGGTGAAAACACTCGACCCTGGGCGCGGGGGCCAAGGAGCCAACAGCAGGCTGGATGACCCTTGAGATCATGGAGCATATCCCAAATCACCGCCGCTGCCCCCACCCCATAACAAACAATGCCCACCGCGCCCCCCTGGACATCATGTTGCCAAGAGAGGGGGGCCGCCTCTGGGGTAAAGCTGAGTTGGTTTTGGTGCTCGTAAAATAGGGCGATTTCAGGGTGCTTACGGAGGGCCGTATCGTGAACCGTGACCTTACCATCAAGGGCCATTAATTCCCCTGCTTGGTTAATGCCCAGGGGATTGATTTCCACCAATTCCAAGTCCTTGGCAAGGAGCAGATCGTACATTTTTTTGATGATGTCGCTCAAGGCGGGCACCAATGCGCCCCGGATGCCCATTTTGTTGAGGAGATGGCGCGCTTGGAACGGGGAGAAAAAGTCTTTGATCACCACTTGATGGAGGTTCGCCAAAAGCTGATCGATTTCCATGCCGCCGTGGGCTGACCCCAAAAGCACAGGCCGCTGCAATTCGTAGTCTAAAACCACCGCCAAGAAAATTTCCTGCTTGCGTTCGTAGTGGGCCTCGGCCAGTAAAACATCAGGGTATTGCCCGGCGATCGCCAAATTAAAAATATTCCGCGCGGCGGCGATCGCATCGATGGTATTCTGCACCCGTTTAATGCCCCCAGCTTTACCCCGTCCCCCAGCCCGCACCTGGGACTTCAGCACAATGGGATAGGGAATTTGCAACTGTTTCAGTTCCCGGGGATCCGCAATAATCTGGGACGGCAACGTGGGTATCCCCACCTGTTCAAAAAGTTGTTTTGCTTGGTATTCGAGCAATTCCATTAGCGCAGAGGCAACCTCTATATTTCTCAACTCAAGCCTAACTTAAAACCTGAACCCTAGTCATCAAGGCCAGAGGTTCCAGTGCCGAGGCGCAACGATTAGGCTTTATCTTTTTTCACGTATTTGGGTAATTAGGCGAACAAGGGAAAAAAGTTAATTGCAGTTAAAGAAATGGTGTTTTTTAGATTAAGTTTTATCTGGGATCTCAACGGATTATTTAGGGTTATTTGCACCCAATAAATTCTGAGCCATTCGCCCCCAGGACAAGCCATGGATCGCGGCGGTCTAGCCGGGAAAATACAAATCTAGTTTTTGTTTTAGGCGGATTTGAGCTTCAAACAGATTTGGGTAAGCTTCTCCCCGGTGGGTACGGTGATCATAAAGGAGATTCTCGCCCGCAAAATGATCTGGATCGCAAACATAGCTGATTAGATTTAACCCCAAAGCTCGATTTTCAAAGATCAAGACCGGAAGCAAGGATGGGTCGGGCACGGCATAGCCAAACCGGGCGATCGCCTTTTCGGCCACCGTAACACCAATAATCGTTTCATCGCCCCAGAGAATCTCACTATCGGGAATCGTCAAAGCATAAAACCAGAGGCGATCGAGGGCTTGCCAGTCCGTTGCCGTGGCCCGTTTGGTCAAATTTTCCCAGCGACTGGGGTCAGGTTTTAACAAGGTCGCAAAGGCTGCCACCAAACCATGACTCGGTTGATAGCCAGCGGCGGTACGGTGCAGTAACGCCTCAATGTAATACCCCCGGCGCTGTTCTCGACAAATGACCTTGAGGCTCCCCTGGGCATCCGCAATTTCCCACCAAAGTAGTTGCAGAGGCTCCCCATAGGCTTGGGTACAAACCCGTTGGAGCTGGACTTCAGGATCTTGGCCCGTGGTGTGGGTCGTTGGGGACATGGACAAAAATTGGGTGGTGACAGAGCAAAATCCAGCTTAACCCCTAGGCCGATAAAAGAGAAAAGTCACCCCAGAGTTGAACCGTTGGGGTGACCGAACTGTAACGCCAAATCCTAACTAAATCATCAAAGTGCTATGAGCCAACGATGCCGCCATCTTTACGGGTGATGACCACGGTGCTATCCCGGGGCACCATCCCACTCCCCTGGGGAGCCGGGAAATTGGTGGTGGCTGGGTTGCCATCGCCTGGGTGCTGCACGTTAATAAACATCGTGCGACGCTCTGGGGTCACCGTAATCCCCGTTACTTCGCAATCTGTCACCCCAGTAAAGAGACGCCGAATTTCCTTGGTATTGGTATCCGCTACGAGCAGTTGGTCATTCAAGCCGTCCTTCTGGGCACCGTCGGTTTGGATAAAGAGACGGCCATCGGGGTCAGCCCATAGTCCATCGGGAGAGGCAAAAGATTCTTCGGTGCCATGGGTATCTTGGGCGATCGCAAAAATATCCCAGGTGAAGGTTGTCCCCACGTGGCGATCGCTATCCTGCCAGCGAATAATGTGGCCATCAGGATTCGGTGCCAGGGGGTTCGCCGCATCAGCTTCCGTGCGACGGCTATTGTTAGTGAGGGCACAATAAACGTTTTCCTCGGTGCCGACAGTGATCCATTCCGGACGATCCATCGGCGTTGCCCCAGCCGCATCTGCCGCTAAGCGAGTATACACAAGGATTTCAGCCTGGTCTTGGAATTTTCCTTGTAAGGCTGGGTTATCCATGCTGAGGGGTAACCACTCTCCAGAGCCATCATCGTTGAACTTGGCAACATACAACTGGCCTTCATCGAAGGGACTGATCCCCCGCGCCCGCATTGACTGCCAATTGTTTGCCGAAACGAACTTGTAAATGTAGTCAAAGCGTTCATCGTCACCCATATAGCAGACCACACGACCGCCACGACCAACGACAATTTCTGCCCCTTCATGCTTAAAACGACCAAGGGCTGTGCGCTTCACAGGGGTCTGGTTGGGATCCATCGGATCAATTTCGACGACCCAACCAAAGCGGTTTTCTTCATTTTTGTAGGCCGCCTTTGACAAGTCGAATCGCTCGTCATAGTTTGCCCAACCATAGCGAGAACTGCTGGCGAGTCCATAGCGGGTCTGGGCTTCGGTGGGCGTCCATTCTCCGGTTGCCCCAAAGTAGGTGTTGAAGTTTTCCTCACAGGTGAGGTAGGTGCCCCAGGGAGTGTGACCGTTAGAACAGTTATTGATAGTCCCTTTCGGCGCATTGCCCGCTGCCGTTTTTAGGAGAGGATGATTTGCTGCAGGGCCACTGAAGGCCATGGGGGTATTGGCATGGATCCGGCGGGCATAGTTACTGCGAACCACTTCCCAAACGCCACGATTATTTTTCTTAATTTCAACGACGGAGGCACCATGGGCATGTTGAGACAATCGCACATCCTCAAGGCTGGCGGGATCTGCTTTACCCAGGACGTGTTCGTTGATGCCAAATTCGTGGTTAATTGCCAACAAACCATGGTCATTGTTGTTGCCGAGGGGGAAAAACCACATCCCATCGTGGCCGATGCCAATCTGCTGGGCCTGTTCGTCGGCGGTGGGTCGGGTGTTGGGGTCGCCATTGTATTCGGGGCCACCGGGTTGGATGGGGGTACCCCAGGGGATCAACACTTGGTATTGGTAGTCACTGGAAATACTGGGGACGGGGCCATTGCCTTGGGCTAGGGTTACAGCATTGAATCCCAAAAGGGGACTGGTGCGCCGTTGGGCAACTTGGGTGGCGGCGGTGCTGGGTTTGAGGACGCTATTGCCGGCGATCGCCCCGATAAAACCAGCGGCGGAGAGCATCATGCTTTTTTGGAGCATACTCCGGCGGGAGAATCGCGCCTTGAAAATATCTTGGAAAGGACGATTATTTGAATAATTACTTCTGCCGTCGTCGTGAATCATGATTGTAGGGTGCTTAGTTTACAGCGTCTCAAAGATGTTTTAAGGAAAAAATATTTTAATTTGCCCCTGATTTTGATTTTGAATATTGAGTGTTTACCATAAAGAATTATGCCATTATTTTTTTATGGCGAATCAATTCCCAAAATACACTTTTATCCAAATGAATGTCCTTAAACAGGAAGTGGTTAGAGCCTTTTAAATATTGTTTTAAACAAAGGCTTTAGCCGTGGTTAGAAAACATCTAATCAGTTAAATGGGCAGACATAGAGGATGCCGATTACAATTATCACCATGGGAATTAAGTAGAAATTAAGATTGACCAGTTAAAACTTTAAATTTTCTTTCAATCCGTTTAAGAAAGAAGCCGATCTATTGAATTTAAAATCGATAATTACGGTATATTTTTAGGCTGCTCGTTTTGCGAACAGGCACCCGTCACTACCCCAAGGCGATCGCCCCGCTGCGGATTTTCCCTATAATGAGAGTTAACTTATGTAACAACGCCTGCTCATTTTCACCATGACTCAGCGCCTCCTCTACGTCCGCCTCCCTTGCAATCCCATCTTTCCCATTGGCGTGGTGTACCTAGCAGATCATGTCCATAAGCTCTTCCCGAACCTCGAACAAAAGATTTTCGACCTGGGGGCTGTACCGCCCCTAGACTACAAAAAAGCCCTCGATGACTGTATCGCTGCTTTTAAGCCGACACTGCTGGTCTTTTCCTGGCGCGATATCCAGATCTATGCCCCTGTGGGTGGCCGGGGTGGTAACCCTTTACAAAACTCCTTTGAGATTTTCTACGCAAAAAATCCCTTCATTAAGCTGAGGGGAGCCTTCGGAGGCCTGAAGGTGATGGCTGCCTACTACGGCGAACTGTGGCGCAACCTGGGACTCATCAAACGCGGTCTTCAAAAAGCCCAACAGTATAATCCTGAAGCCCAGATGGTCGTTGGCGGCGGGGCAGTCAGTGTCTTCTATGAACAACTGAAAACCGCGTTGCCGAAAGGGGCAATCGTCTCCATCGGCGAAGGGGAGACCCTACTAGAACGCCTACTCCGGGGCCAAGACTTTAGCGATCAACGTTGCTATGTTGTGGGTCAGGCAGAGCTACGCCCCGGCATGATCCACGAAGAACCCACCCCCATCGAAAAAACCGCTTGCAATTACCAGTACATTGCTGAAATTTGGCCGGAGTTTGATTATTATCTCCAGGAAAATGATTTTTACATCGGTGTCCAGACGAAACGGGGCTGCCCCCACAATTGTTGCTACTGCGTCTACACCGTCGTCGAAGGGAAGCAAGTCCGGGTCAATCCAGCGGCGGAAGTGGTGGCAGAAATGCGCCAACTCTACAATCGGGGGATCCGCAATTTCTGGTTTACCGATGCCCAGTTTATCCCGGCGAAAAAGTACATGGATGATGTGGTGGAACTGCTCCAGGCGATCCGCGATTCGGGCATGGACGATATTCACTGGGCTTCCTACATCCGCGCCGATAATCTGACCCCAGAAATCTGCGATCTGATGGTAGAAACGGGGATGAATTATTTCGAGATTGGCATCACCAGTGGCTCCCAGGAACTCGTGCGGAAAATGCGCATGGGCTACAATCTGCGGCGAGTCTTACAAAACTGCCGGGATCTCAAAGCGGCGGGCTTTAATGATGTGGTCTCGGTGAATTATTCCTTTAACGTCATTGATGAGACCTTTGATACGATCCGCCAAACCATTGCCTACCACCGGGAACTCGAAAAAATCTTCGGGGTCGATAAGGTAGAACCCGCCATTTTCTTCATTGGCCTCCAGCCCCACACCCACCTTGAACAATATGCCTTTGATCAAGAAGTGCTAAAGCCGGACTATAACCCCATGAGTTTGATGCCCTGGACGGCGAAAAAACTCCTGTGGAACCCGGAACCCCTCGGTTCTTTCTTTGGGGAAGTGTGTCTCCAGGCGTGGCGGCAAAACCCCAATGATTTTGGTCGGGAAGTGATGGTAATTCTAGAGGCTCGTTTGGGGCGATCGCCTTTGGAAGAAGCCCTAACGGCGAAAATTGTGTCCCAAAAGCCGACTCTGATCCCTGCTTAAATGTTTAATCTCGGTGGGTCATGGGTTCGGAATCTTCAGGACTGGGGGTCAGCATTTGCGTTTGGCCAAATCTTTAATAAGATTGTCAAAAAAGCCTATTTACCCCGTCTGTTTACGGAGGAAAAGATCGGTGTTGAAGTCTTGCCCTAATCTGTGTCCCCTATTGGCTGTTCTTGGGGGATTTGTGCTGCTTTCGCCTGGGGCGATCGCCCAAGAAGTTTTCACCTTTGAGCCGTTACCCCCGGTCCCCCCAGTGATTCCTCTCTGGGAAGACCCCCCCGCCTCAGAACCTGTGTTTTACGATGGCCCTGCAACGACGGTGGCCCCTGGTCAAGAGTACATTTTTGAGGCTCCGGCTCCCACCGCGTCCCCTCCGGCATTCGTCCCCTCGACGCCGCGGTCAAGCGCCCGCTACCGGGTTGAAGTAGTCGGATCTAGTCCCTTGATGTTGGCAACGGTGCGCCAGGTGGAGCCAACTGCTTTCGTGAAAGGCGATCGCATCCAGGCTGGTTTGTTTTCTGAGCGCGAAAATGCAGAAACGCTGCGGGCCAACCTCCAAGCCAGTGGCATTGCTGCCCAGATTACAGACATGGGTTCCGGGGATTCATTCGCTGCCAATAGCACCACAGCAGCCAACAGCCATGGGGGTTATTTTGTGGCGATTCCCAGCCGTGGCCAGGGCCAAGACATTCAAGACCAACTGCGGCGCATGGGCATTCAACAGGATCTGATCGAAGCAAAAAGCGCTCCCCGGGGGCCTCACATCGCCATCGGTCCTTTTGCTCAACGGGAAGAGGCAGAGTTGATGAATGTGCGGGTACGCCTCATGGATCTCGATGGTCGCCTGTATTTCCGCAACTAGCTTTCATCGGCTTTCCCTTACAATCGGAACACACTTGATTTGTCGTTTTTTTCAGAAAAACCATGGTTACAACAAACCAGCAAGCGATTCAGATTGAACGTCAACCCAGCCCGGAACGGTTAGCGGCACTGGGGGTCAAAACTTGGGGCATTTGGACGAAGGAAGTTTCCACCTTTCCCTGGTCTTACGACGAAGCGGAAACCTGCTATTTCCTTGAGGGGGAAGTGACTGTAACCCCAGAAGACGGCTCCCCCGTCACCATGGGTAAAGGGGATTTAGTGACCTTTGCGGCGGGCCTGACCTGTACCTGGGAGATTACCCAACCTGTGAAAAAGCACTATTCCTTTGGGTAATCATTGAGGCGATCGCTCAGGGCAATCCATTGTAAAAGATCCACTTCTTCTCCCCTCGCCTGGGGACTAATGTCGAGATCCGCAAAAATCGGGTCGAGAATTTCCGGGTTATAAAGGCTTTTAAGGTTATTGCGCAGCATTTTGCGCTTACTGGCAAAGCCCACCTTAATCAGGGTTGCGAGTAGTTTGGGGTTCTGGGCTGGCTGGGCAAGGGGCCGGGGCCGTAGGCGCACCACCACGGATTCGACCTTTGGTTTCGGGTAAAAGGCCTTCGGCGGGACGACACAAACCGTTTCACAATCGGCGAGATATTGCACCCGCAGAGTCAAGGCCCCAAAGGCTTTGGTACAGGGATGGGCTACCAGGCGATCGCCCACTTCCTTTTGAATCAGCAGCACAATCGACTCAAAGGGATTCGAGTTCGGTCGGTCAATGGTGCCCAGGAGCTTCTCTAAAATCGGCCCGGTGATGTTGTAGGGAATATTCGCCACCACCTTGCGGGGGTTCTGAAATTGGGGAAAATCCCCCAAAAATTCATTAATATCTGTCTGGAGATAGTCCGCTTCGAGGAGTAAAAAGTTCGGGCGATCGCCATAATTTTTGACCATGTACTTGCATAGATCCCGGTCAATTTCTACCGAGAGCAAGGCTTCTACTTGAGGCAATAAACGGCTGGTTAACGCCCCTTTCCCTGGGCCAATTTCCAAGACCCGGTCTGTCGGTTGCAGGTTTGCCGCCGCAACAATCTCATCTAAAATCTGTTGATCCGTCAGCCAATGTTGACCAAACCGTTTTCGGGGGCGCATCGTTTTGTCTCTCTCCATCCAGGGGCAGGGGTTTATTTTACAAGCATTTTCTACCCCTAAATTTTTTCCCCACTCAAGATAAACATCGGGTCTACCGCCGCAAACACCTGGCGCATTCCCTGGGTTTCTAAACGGTTAATTGCCGCCTGGACCACTTCCACATTCCGGGCCTGCAGTTCCGAAAAACCCTCCGAAAGCTGATAAAGCTGCTCCAAGTTAGTCGCCATCGCCACCGCTCGGCCCCCTTGCCGTAAGCATTGCCAAGCCTCACTCAACAGAACTTTGATCGGTTTGCCACCCCCAAGACAAATCCGATCCGGCTTCGTGGCAATCTGGGCAAAACATTCCGGTGCATTCCCCTCAATCACCGTAATATTGTCGGTTTGAAAATGTGCACAATTGCGACGCACTAAATCCGCGACCTCCTCATCCCGTTCAACGGCGATCACCTGGGCTTGGGGGCATAAAAGGGCGATCTCAACGGAAATTGTCCCCGTCCCGGCCCCAATATCCCAGAGTACAGAATCCGCCTCCATCCGTAGGGCCGAGATAATCAAAAGCCGCGCTTCCCGTTTCGTCAGGGGAATGCCCGGTAAACGTTTAAATAGGTGATCCGGAATGCCAGGGGTCTGGTAATGCCAAGCCATAAGTGCTGCTAAAAAATAAAAACTATAGGGTTGCAAACGCATCCGTTGCGTTCAATAATTCCGTTTGAATGCCCGGTTCAAAGGCCGAGTGACCTGCCTCCGGGACAAGGACAAACTTTGCCTCCGGCCAGGCTTGATGGAGTTCCCAGGCACTGGTCATCGGACAAACCACATCATAGCGACCCTGGACAATGACCGCTGGTAAATGACGGATGCGATCAATGTTTTCGAGGAGTTGATTTTCTGTGGTAAAAAAACCTTTATTCACGAAATAATGACATTCAATCCGGGCAAAGGCTTCGGCAAATTCTGGGCGTGCAAAACTCACTTTACTGGCCGCCGATGGGATTAATCGACTGGTGCTACCTTCCCACACAGACCAGGCCTGGGCTGCTTCTAGGCGAATGTGAGGATCGGGACTGGTTAAACGTTTGTAATAGGCACTGACGAGATCGTGACGTTCTTTGGGGGGAATCGGTTTGAGGTAACTTTCCCAGGCATCGGGGAAAATTTCGCTGGCCCCGTACTGATAGAACCACTGAATTTCTTTTTGACGGAGCATAAAAATTCCCCGCAGGATCAGACCAAGGCAACGGTCTGGGTGGGTTTGGCTATAGGCGAGGGCGAGGGTACTGCCCCAACTGCCGCCAAAGATAAACCATTGGTCAATGGCGAGATGGTCGCGGATTTTTTCGATATCTGCAACGAGATCCCAGGTGGTATTTTCCCGTAATTCTGCCCTGGGGGTACTCTGGCCTGCGCCCCGCTGGTCAAACAGGATAATGCGCCATTGTTGCGGATCAAAAAATTGGCGATAGATCGGGGGACAGCCCCCCCCAGGGCCACCGTGGATGAAGACGACGGGTTTACCATCTGGATTGCCGGATTCTTCGTAATAGAGGGTGTGGAGCTCAGAAACAGGGAGTTTGTCACTGTGGTAGGGCTGGAGAGGGGGATAGAGGTTGCGCATGGCCGAGGTGAAGGGGTGGGCGTAGTTGAATCGTGCCAGAAACAGCAGGCGATCGCCAATGGGTTGGCTGTCCTAGAGGGTGCTGGCGAGATAGTGACGGGTGACGTAATGGTTCACCATATCAATCAGTTTTTCACTGTGGATCGGCTTGGGTAGGTAATCTTGGAAACCATGTTTTTGGAGTTTTTGCCACTGGTCATCGCTGAGGCGATCGCCCGTCAAAAGCGTGGGAATTTGTTGGGTTTGGGGAGCCATTTTGAGGCTATCAATAATGTCTTCAATTTGAATTTTATGTTGGTGGGCATCGAGAATCACTAAAATCGGCTGGAGAGCACTAATCTGACGGCTGGCAATTTCGCTATCGATCAGCCAAATCACTTGGTAGTTCGTCGCCGTTAACAACTCACAAATCAAGGTCGCCATTTCTTCATCTTGGGAAACCAGCACAATGGTGCCGCCCTGGTTACCGCCCACACTCCCCTTACCCACGGGGTGAAGATTGCGGGGCACTTGATTGGGGATGCGGACGGTGAAGATGGAGCCTTTTTTTGGCGTGGAGGTGACGTGGATTTGTCCCTGGTGAATTTCGACGAGCTGTTTGACGAGGGCTAAACCAAACCCTGCCCCATCGTAGCGACGACTCATGGAAGGTTCGAGTTGCTGGAACTGCTCAAACAGGAGGGGAATTTGCTGGGGAGGGATGCCAATGCCCGTGTCTTTGACCTGGAAGCTGACATCTTTTTGTTTTTCGCGCCAAATGCTGAAGGTGACTTCGCCACCGTGGGAGGTAAATTTAATCGCATTGGACAGGAGGTGACTGAGGATTTTTTCCAGGCGAATTGGGTCGGCGTAAAAGGAATCTTGTTCTGGTTCTAGTTGATTGATGAATTTAAGGTTGATCCCCTGGCGATCGCCTAATTCTTGGAACCCATTGAGGACGCGATAACACAATTGTTTGAGGGAAAATTTCTGTAAATCCAACACGGAACGGGCCGCTTCTGTTTGGGAAAAATCAAGAATATCCTGGAGCAAATTACGCAGGCGAGTGCCGCTTTCATGGATGGTTTGGAGATAGACGCGCTGTTTTTCGGGGGAGAGCTTTTTCGGATTGTCGTCGGCTGTCCAATAGCTGAGGGTATTCGAGAGGCCAATGATCGACGTGAGCGGGGTCAAAAGCTCGTGGCTCATGATGTGGATAAATTCTTTTTTTGATTGGCTGGCCACTTGGGCAGAAAGGAGGGCATCTTCTAGTTCCCGGGCGCGGCGTTGGGCGAGGGTTTCAAGGCTGGTTTTTTGTTCTTGCAATTGCTGGTAAGAACGGGCTTGGAGGATGGCGATCGCCAAATATTCCGCCACATGGGATAGAAAGGTAATTTCATTTTTGCGCCAGCGGCGGGGGCCGTGGCACTGGTGGGCGATGAGCAAACCCCAGAGACGCTGTTCGACGATGAGGGGCACCACCAACTTCGCCTTGACCTGCATCCCTTGGAGTTGTTGTTTAAAACAGGGACTGAGGTTCGGTTGTGTCTCAATATCATTCACCGCTAGATGCTTACCTTCAAGATAGGCATCCTTGATCAGTTCATTGTTCGTCAGACATTCATCTTGGTCAAAATGCAGGAGGGAAGTGACTTTGTCTGAGGACACCACTTCAAAGGTGACTCGA
>Ga0213835_100645_pt1 | contig 29676 bp, 23 predicted proteins | sample SWPATP01_FD_160576 | JGI IMG/M metagenome (GOLD analysis project Ga0213835, IMG submission 160576) | Coastal seawater microbial communities from Marineland, Florida, United States - SWPA TP0 #1 | ecosystem: Environmental > Aquatic > Marine > Coastal | place: USA: Florida | collected 2016-08-05 | reverse complement strand
GTATTTTTGTCCACGAATTACACCAATTGCACGAAGGGAAATGTGGTATTCCGAAAATCAACCGGCTGACTGCAGCCCAAAGCCGTCATACAAAAATTATAACGAATGAAAGACTTCGTCTTGATTTCTCCACTGAACGTAACATCAGGCACTAGCCTAAATTGGCTAAAATCTATTTCCGTGGAAATCCGTCTAATTCCTCAGGCAGGCGTGGACTGGATAAACAGGTACTGGACTAAAAAAACCCTCTAAAATTAATTAGAGGGCTTGAAAGATTTAGGTTATTAAACTTTTATTTCTGTGGAAGTGCTACACTCACTTCAAATTTATTATTGGCCCGATTGACATCTGCCAACCTCAGGCTAGGATCAATTTCCACAGATTGGATGTCAGAAATGGGTCTTGCCAAAGTCACTTCTTTGGTATAATTGGTCCAAGGCCATTTTTCTGTCATTAACCTGGCAGGCTTTCCTTCCTCTTCCGGTTTACTTCCCCTCATGATGACCAATGGCAGGTAGATAGTTTCCTGAGAACCATCCTGATAAGTTACCACCAAATCTATAGGCATGGGCATTTGTCCAACCCGCTCTAAAGTGATTTTGGTATTGTCCCCTGCTGCTTCCACATTTTTAACACCATAATCAATGGTCTTGGTCGAAGCCACAAAGTAATCTAAATACCAGTCCAATTCCAGATCAGATACCTTCTCCATAATTCTGATGACATCATTGCCATTGGGATGCTTAAACTGCCAGTCATTCCACAGTCTCAACATGGCTTTATCAAAGTTTTCCTTACCCATGATGTATGCCAATTGCTCTACAAATACCGCCCCTTTGGAATAAGTACCTGCGCCATAAGCAAAATTCCTATCATAATGATCCGCATGGGTAGTCAAAGGCTCCTCAAAACCTGATTCTGCCAAACGGAAATAAGAGCGGTAATTTCCATCTTGTATGAAATTAGGATCCTTTTCGAATACAGCATCCATCACCACATTGGTGCCCCAGGTAGTGAACCCCTCGTCCAACCAAGGCTCTGAAGATTCATTAAAGCCCAATACCCCATAATACCACATGTGAATAAGTTCATGAATGGTAACCCCTGCCAAGCTTCTCATATTTCTGTGTCCGGTAATCAACGTGGACATAGGATACTCCATACCTCCATCGCCTCCTTGCACCACAGAAAATTGATCATAAGGATATTTCCCAAAATTGTCGCTCATAAACTTAATAGCATCTACCGTATAGCCCTTTAGTCTGCTCCAATTTTCAGCTGTTTTATCATTTTTGACATATAAGAAGTGAACCATGGGACCATCTTCCATCTGAACCTTTTCATGGGTATAATTGGGGTCAGCCGCCCACATAAAATCATGCACATCAGGAGCAAAGAAATGCCATGTCAAAGTACTACCCTGCGGTGCCGGAACTGTTACTCCTACATCTTCATATCCATGGCCAATTTCATTGGCGTTCTGTAAATAGCCCGTGCCACCAAGGGTGTAGGCTTTATCGATGGTGATTTTTACATCAAAATCGCCAAAATTCCCATAAAACTCTCTTCCGATATAAGGATTGGCATGCCAACCTCTGACATCATAAGCAGCCATTTTAGGGTACCACTGTGCCATGGAATAGCGGATACCTTCTGCATTGTCTCTACCGGCCCTTCTGATCTGCAGGGGAACCTGTGCTTCAAACTCCATATCAAAGGTTACCGTTTGCCCAGGCAAAATGGGCTTGGGCAAATCCACTTCCAAAATGGTTTCTTCATGAACAAAAGAAGTGGGTTGGCCATCCATGGTCAGCACATTTACTTTCACATAGCCGATCTCATCAGGGCCAAGGTTAAAAATCCTGTTTCCTACCCTTCTATCCGGATCAGCAATGGTCCTGGAACGCACATCCATCATGCTATTGGGTTGGAAAGCATTGTAGTACAAATGATAAAATGCCCGGGTTAGGGTATCAGGAGAATTATTGGTATACGCTAATTTTTGGGTGCCACGGTATTGGTTGGTCTCCACATCCATGGTCACATCCATCTCATATTTGACTTTTTGCTGCCAACGTTCCACTTGGGCTTCTGTGGTATGCCATACCAAGGCCAATAAGAAAATGCCAGCGGTCAAGTTTAATCTCTTCAACATAGGATATATTTGGTTTTTTCGGTCTGAAAATAGGCTAAAAACCCTTTTTGCCCAAACCAATAGTGGAAAAAAGGTTGGTATCAAGAATTAAGGGTGAAAAATTAGGAATGGAGAGTGGGAATGAATGTTGTCATGGTAGCTGGTGGGCTTGCCTCCTATAGGTAGGTTGTCATGGTAGGAGCTTTGACGGCAGGAGTGAACGTATTTTTTGCCGTCATCCTGAGATTTTAAAATTTGGTATTTACAGAAAGGGAATGACATCACTTGAGTCGTCATCCTGAACCGGAGCCTGCGGAGGTGAAGGATCTCCTCTATTTTGGGAGACCCTTCCTACGTCAGGGTGACGTTTTCTACTATCTGTCAATGGTAGAATTCAACAATTAAGAAAATGTACAGAAAAAGAAATGACAGTTATTGAAGCTTCATCCCCTTCTACCACAGGGGGACATTTGTGGCAGATTTTTTTTAACCACATAGGAGAAGATAGCACACATAGCTTTCCCGGTATCTACCGCCTGATTTTAAAAATAAATGTTTGCCGCTGCCCTGCTATGTTTTCTATGTTTCTATCCCGCATGCGGGACAAGTTGTGGCAAATAAAAAAGGATTTTTGTGGAGGTTCAGGTTGTTTTTTGGACAACATAGTAACATAGCCAACATAGTTAGGCTGTCGTTGCCGTGGTTTTTGGTATTGGAACAGCCTGGCTCTGATGACCGTATTATGTGCCGGTTTTTTGCTATGTATTCTATGTCGCTATGTGGCGGATTTTTTTAACCCCAAAAATAGTACATATAGTTTCCCAGGAGCCAAGGATTTACGACTTATCATTTTTTTATGTTTATACCCAAAAAAATACCAATTAATTTTAACTTTTTATGGTTATAAACCAAAATCAATTAAAAGATCTGAATTTAGTAGTTCTAAAGACTGCAAACAAAAATGGTCCAAGCCTACCTTTTAAAGGTGAAACTTTTGGAGGTAAATCTCCTGACTAGACAGGGAGGTAGGTAAACCCTCCTGCATCGGGCAGGTTTGAAGACTTGAAACATATGAAGCGAAGCTATTATCGGTGCTTATCTGCGTCCATCTGTGGTCAAACACCAATCCTCTATCCTTTTTTCTTCGCTTTCGCCCTTTTGATCAGGTATTGACCGTATTCGTTTTTCTTCAACTGTTCTGCCAAGGCCATCAGTTGTTGATCATCAATATAACCTAGATCGAAAGCTATTTCCTCCAGACAGGCCACTTTGAGGCCCTGACGCTTTTCTATGGTATGGATAAAATTGGAAGCTTCCAGCATGGATTCATGGGTTCCTGTATCAAGCCAGGCATAACCTCTACCCATCAACTGAACTTTCAACTGTTTTCTATATAGATATTCTTGGTTGACTGAAGTGATTTCCAATTCTCCTCTTTCGCTAGGTTTTACATTTTTCGCGATTTCTACGACTGAGTTGGGGTAAAAATACAAGCCTACCACCGCAAAATTGCTTTTCGGTTCAAGAGGCTTTTCTTCTATACTCAACACCTGGTTATTTCCATTGAATTCCACCACCCCATAGCGCTCAGGGTCATTGACATAATAACCAAAAATAGTAGCCATTTGATTCAACTCAACGTTTTCTCTTGACCTTCTCAGTATACCGGTCAATCCCTGTCCATAAAAAATATTATCGCCAAGTACTAGACATACCGAATCTTCGCCAATAAACTCCTCCCCTATGATAAATGCCTGTGCCAGTCCGTCAGGGCTGGGTTGTACGGCATAAGAAAGTTCCAAGCCAATCTCCGAGCCATCCCCCAGCAATTTCTGGAAATTAGGCAGGTCTTCCGGTGTAGAAATGACCAGGATTTCCCTTATCCCCGCCAGCATCAGTACGGAAAGGGGATAATAGATCATGGGTTTGTCGTAGATGGACAACAATTGTTTGGAAGTACCTTTAGTAATAGGGTACAAACGGGTACCGGAGCCTCCGGCTAGAATGATGCCTTTCATCTTGAATAAAAAGTTATTTAAAATAGCGATTAATTGTATGATTTATTCTGAACCAATTTTGGTTTTATTGGACTTATTAAATAGAAAGATAAGACTTACTTGACTATGAATAGAGAAAAGGTTTTCACCTCTTGGAAACTCAGGTGTACTTTCCGGAGCAAGTTGCCATTGGTAATTGATACCATTAATCAACTGGAGCTTAGAGCTTAGAATTAGATTATTCCATTGATGATCAAACAAGAGCCCCATACTTAAATCAATCCATGGTTGTCTTTCATTCTGTTGGCCAAAGGCACGGTAAAAGAAGTCCTGATGGTTCTCTAGGCGTTCAAATAAGATACCTATTTTATCAAATTTGTCAACCAAAGCAACTTCAAAGGTTTGAACATTTGATCCAGTACCAATTCCAACCCCCAGTGCCTGGCCCTGATGAGCAAACCCACGCGCTCTAGTATGGGTATGCCAAGACAAACCACCAATAAGACCTGGGTATCTAATATATCTATTAACAGATTCCTGTTGGTGCGTCACTTCTCCTCTTACTTGGATAAATTTTTCCTTATCATTTAACTCAAATAACTTTTTGAAACCAAATAAATAAGCTCTTGCATGTTCTGGGTTTAAAATTGCTTCTCTCCAGTTGAAGGCATGGTCACGTCTTCCATATTCAAAATAAACTTCAGCTTTGCCTGATGGACTTACCATTCTCGCATAAAAACTTAATTGTTGATCTCTACCTTCGCTGTCAAATTCTATAGAGTTTTCATTATCTTCGAAAATCCTTTCTTTCGTAAAAAAATCAAAAATCGGAAAATAATCCCGGAATGCATCACCTCTAAAAGAGTTATATTGATGATAAGATCTTGTAGCTCCTAGAAACAATCCCTTTATCCATTTAGGGTTGTAGGTAATATTGATGGCATTCAAATATCTCCAATCACCAATAAAAGGCCTGAAAAACCGATCATTCAATTCGGGATGTTGCGTTGGATCAAACCCTGAGTTTTCTAGTCTTCCTACAATTATCTGTCCTTCGAAGTTACCGAGAAAGGTCTTAGCAGGCTTTATTGTATTTAAAGTTAAATGAGTAAAACCCGGAGCATTATTGGAAAAAATCAATGAATTCCACTGACCTGGCCCCCACCAAATATTTTGTGTAGATAGGCCGGTTTCAAAAGCACCAAATTCAACTGTCAATTTAGATTGACCCCAATAAAAAGCATTAAATGTTGATTCCCCAAAACGTTCCGGGTAATCACCAGTATTAAAAAATCTAAACCGATCTCTTGTCACCTGGGTGTTAAATCCGTTAGGAAAGCCTTTAAAAGGTGAATTCTGAGCAATAACATATTCTGGCTGAAATTGTATTCTCAATACTGAAAACTTCGCAAAAAAACCTGAAGAAGTATAAGATTGAAAGCCTGAAGCCGGTATCATTGGGCCATCCCCCCAACCATATGGCCTATTGGAGTTAAATTGAAAAGTTTGGAAAATCGGTAAAGCAGAAATTTCAAATTTTTTTAGTTTTTTTTCTTGCGAATTATCAAAAATTGGAATCAAGAGATTATTTAACTGAGTCGTTTCAAAAGGTCTTAAATTAAAAGAGGCTGAAACCGTATCAAAGCCATAAATCAATTGAGACCTCCTTAAATTTTCCTGAAGTAAAAGATTGTTAGAAAAAAGATTTTGCGCCTCCAAAACATGTGGAAGCCATAAAGCAACCCAAAAAAATAAAACTAAAAACCAACGATTCATTTATATTAAATTGATTTTAAGGTAGAAAGCATTTGTTGCGCAATGACTTTCCGATCAAAGTCTTTTGCCAAATTCCTACAGCCCTGAATATAATTTAAATATGCTTCTTTATTCTCATACATTGTTGTAAGTTCCCTATGAAAAGAGCACTTATCCTCTGGTAAAAAGCAAGCCCCTGCATTATACTTTTTGATGATGGCTTTTGTTTCTCCTTCCAATCCAAGAAGAATAGGCTTTTCCATTGCTGCTGCTTCAAAAATTTTTGATGGGATTACAGTTAAGAAAGTATCACTTTTCTTCAAATTTACCAAAGCAACATCCATTAAACTCAAATACCTAACAACCTCCTTCTTCGAAACTGAGTCTAAAAAAATTGCATTTTTCAAGTTTAAATCTTGAGCCTGATTTAATAAGTTATCTTTCTCCGCACCATCTCCAATAAAAAGAAATAATATGTCTGGGAATTTATCCTGGATGTCAACAATTGAATCCAAAATAAATTCCAAACCATGTGCCATGCCATGCGTCCCAATATAAGCAAAGACAAATTTGCCTTCCAAATTATGTTTTTTAATTAAACTTGAAGACTTTCCCCTAGGCTTAAATAATTCAAGATTTGCTCCGTTTTTAAAGACTGAGATTTTCTTTGGGTCAATCCCTCTTTCTTTAATCCTTTCTTTGAAGGTGTCAGTAACCACAATGATATGGTCAGCTGATTTGTATAAAACTCCCTCTAGCCATTCAAAAAACCTTATCAAAAGATTCCTCTTCATAAGTCCAACCGCCATGATAGATTCCGGCCAAAGGTCCCTTACTTCCATCACCCATTTTTTCCTTTTAAAAATTGCCAAAAAATATCCTGAAACTGCTGTGAAAAATTGAGGGGATGTCGCAACTATCAAGTCAGTCTTAACGAACAAACCTACCCAAAAAGCCATAAACGCATAGGAGCTATAATCCAAAATTCTTTTTAAAAAACCTTCATTAGCAGTAATATATGACCATACTCTGATGACTTTTATACCATCAATTTCTTCTTTTTGAATAAACTTGTTTTTGTATCCTGGATATACTTTTCCTTTCGGGAAATTCGGAGTGCATGTTATTACAGTAACCTCTATACCCGATTTGACCCATTCTTTACAATGTTCGTAGGTTCTGTTGGCAGGCGCGTTGACCTCAGGAGGAAAGTTATCTGTTAGAAAAAGAATTCTCATGTCATAAAAGTAATTGTAGATGTAAAAGATCCTTGCATCATACTAATTACAATTCTTTTTGCTCTTTCATATTTATTAAATCCAATGCAATAAGAGTAATTTTCAATTTTAACTTCACCTGTTGCATCAATTTGAATTTGCAACTCATTATTGACAATAAAAGTATTTTTGGTTGATTCAACAATTTTAACGGATGGATGAAAATGAATATAACTTTTTGCATTAATTTTTAGATTTCCTTTTCCCTCCAAAGTATCAAGAATTAAAATCCTATTATCGGAAAACTTGATTTGTCTTTGAACTAAAATTCCAAATTTCACATACCCATTATGTACTGCTTTTAATTCAACATTTTCATCCTTAAGAATTACCACTTTTAACCTTTTACCTACTCTAAATCCAGCCCATACCTCAGCAGAATTACATCCATTTATAACTATGGTATTATGAGCTTCTGTACTTCTTTCGTAATCCCTTCTTGTAGATAAATTGTAAGATGATATCCCTGTATCTACAACGACCGGCTTATTTTTATAATTTAAACAATATGTAAATGTATCTGCATGAGCATGTCCAGGCTGATAAGAAGGGGATATACCATTGACATCAATTACCAATTCACAATTCGTATTTTGAAACTTCCTATAACCAGACCTATTCAATGGAATAGTCTTTAGTAATGATATACCAATATTTCCAGCAAATTCATTTAGTTCACTAGAAGAAAAGGCAATTCCGTAAGTAGAGTCATTAAAATGAGGAATATCTCCATTATTAAAAGTCATATTATCCAGCCAAATTAACATCCTCTGTGCTATCTCCAGAATAAAAAAATAAAAGCCATCTTTCTGGGGAAAATAATCCAGGAGCTCTAAAACTCTGAATAAAATGATCTGATGATACATTGGACTTAATTCATAGTGAGCCCCATCTTCCAATATTTGTTCCTTCAATTCTTCTTTTAATATATTCTTTCCAATATTTTGCCAGTGAATCTCGCCAAAAAAATAACCTGCCATATGGATGGCAAATGCATTTTCTAAAAGGTGATTTGCTAAAATATGATATTCTAATCTTTGAGTAAGAAATTTCACCTCAGCTTTTAAATAGCTTGCAATATTGGAGTTAGCATCCATATTGGTTGAAAGAAATCTTATTACATTCATTATCCTAAGCGATGCTGGATAAGGCTCTAACAGTAATTTCCCGACCCACAAAGAAGAATAGCATGAATTTAATAAGTCATTTTTTATAGAAGGATCAAGGTTACTTTGATTCAAAAAGTCAAAATACTGTAAGTTATAATTCCATAATTTCCCATACTCCTGAAAATTCCAATCAATATTTTTATTGAATGTATATTTTAAATTCAAAAAACTAAAAGAAATTGCGTTTTGGTTTTCCAACACAACTATCTCTTTATCAAATACAAAGGAAAATGAGAGCTTATTATATGAATTTATTTTTTCAAAATAATTCCTGAGTGGCTTGGGGTTTATAACCCGGTATTTTATCTGGTAAAATACCTGCTTTGGCTTTAAGTATTTAAGAGTTCTGAAGTACTTTCCTAAGTCACTAATTTGCATCTTTGGTCGAGTAAATTCCTTTCAAAAAGAAGTCCAATATTTTTTTATTCCAATATTGGCTCTCATAAACATTTTTGTTATACTTTAAAAACTCCGATCTCAAAACTAATAACTGAGGATTATTTATTATTTCAATTAATCGCTCTTTAAGCTTTTGGTGGTCTTGGGGGGGAACCAAAAAACCATTGTTCTCATTAACCAACTCGGGTAGATATTTAAAATTTGAACATATAACAGGCCTTTGACTCAAAAAAGATTCAATTATTGCGCCCGGATATCCCTCTCCTTCATAAAAAGACGGGAAAATCATCGCATGATGAAGTAAAATTATTTGGTATATGTCATGATTGATGACAATCCCTTTGTATGAAATAACATCATTTTCAATTGACTCTTTGGTAACACCTGAAGATAAGGGCCCATAAATGTTTATACGTAGTTTTCTTCTTATATTTTTTGGCAAGGCCTCCACCGCTTTTTTCATGACAAAAACACCTTTATCAGATTTTACCTGTCCTAAAAAAATAAAACGGAGGGCTTCTCCTTCATTAATCTCCAAGGTTTTAATTTCAAATTCAGGTTTTTCCCTTGATGTAGGCAACCAAAATAAATTGGAGTCTACTGCAGTTTTTTCATTATACCTTTTTACTAAACCATGTGTTTGAAGGAAAATAGCTTTGAAATTTTTATTTTTTTTTAAAAGTGCTGTCAGAAAAGTGGAATTTAAATATCTGTCTAAGTTTGTGCCGAAAAATCGAATTGCAATTTTTTTTTGATCAATAAAAAAAGACAATAAGAATGAAGTAAAAATTAAGTTTAAAGGAGATAGATTAAGAAAAAAATAATCAGTCTTTTTTTTCAATCCTATAAGCTCAAATATAAGATGTAAATAAGCCAAAATCTTTTGGATTTTTCCTAAATGATTGAAATCAGCATCTTGAACAATAAGTGAAATCTCTCCCCTATTTTGCAAAAATTTGACCAGATTTTCAAATGAAACCGTTGCTCCTCCCAGGTTTCTTTCGTTTTTGATCCTAGGGCCAACCAATACAATGCTAGTTTTCATTGAGTTAGCTGTAAATAAGATTGAGTGATTGTATTTCTTGTAAATAAATTCAGTGCCCTTTTATGCAATTTCCTGCTCAAGGATTCAAGCTCCTTTGCTTCAAAGTTCAACACTTCAAACATTAATCCTGCTAACTCTTTAGGGTCAAAAGGGGAGAATAAAAACTTTGAATCTATTGGTTTCAGCAATAATGGATTTTCACAGACATTACTTGCCAAGCAAATTAAACCGGACGCCATTCCTTCACAGATTGCATTGGGAAGCCCCTCATAAAAAGAGGGCAAAACTAGGAAACTATGGTTTAAATGAAGTTTCGAAACATTATCTACCTTACCCAGCCAAGTCCAATTTGATTCTAAACCATATGCACTTATCAATTGATCACACTTTTGTTTATATTTTTTATCGGATAATTGATCTCTAATTTCACCAGCCCAAGCTACCGATGCTTCTATATTGTATTCAGTATTAAGTATATGTAGAGCCCTGATTATAAGTAAAGGGTTTTTGTTAGAGTTAATAGCACCTACACACAAAAATGAATTTTGAACGTCAAACGCTCTTAATGAATATGCTTCAAAAAAGTCTTTGTCTACATAATTATATATCACTTGTACCTTTTTCCTTAAAAATGGGGCATGAAATTTAATTAAATTAGCATGATGTTGAGAATTACAAATAACTAGGTGGGCAAGCCTGTGAAGTTGGTTTCTTACCCTTGTTCCCATATTAATTAAATTTGGGTTTTTATAAGTACTCCTTTCAGAAACAATTACTTTTGCGGAATGAAAAATACCTGCGATTTCATTATAAATAGATGGTGTTTTTAAGTAAGACAATACAACATCAATACCTTCTTTTTTCACAATTTCTACGAGCTTATACACCACGAAAAAATCAAGTTTACTTTTCTTTTGATAAGCACATATGTTAATTCTCCTATCTAATTTTGAAAGAAAATGCATATATGATGAATGATAGAAAAAAAGGTGAACACTACAGTTTGGCTGATCTACTAATTCATTAGCCAAATTCACCATCTGACGTTGTGCCCCCCCGATGCCCAAATGGTCAATAACCAGTAATATTCTCATTTTTTGCTCTAAGTGAGTCCTTCATTACTGCAAAAGCACATAAAAATGTAAAGGAAGTAAAGTAATAATGATTAATGAATGGTTCCTTGTACTCAATAATAAACATCCAAACTGCGAAAAAAAGAAAAAATAATTTCAATGAAAATATATTTGACTTAAGAACGCAATAACCATAAATTAAAGCAAAACCAAAATAAAATAAAAACCCGCCAATAAGACCCTGAGAAAACAATACCCTAACATAACCAATATCAGAAGAGATCCTGTCCACAGTCCAGGTCCTGGGATTTCCTAACAACCAAGTTTTATTGTCTTCTGGAAAAAACAAATGGGCATCTAGTACCTTCAAGGTATGAAGTTTTTTCTCATTATTGGAAAATAAGTTTATAAAATCTCCAAAAGCCCACCTTTCCCATCTACTCAACAAATCCTCACCAGTGGGTAAAGGAATTCCTCCACCGGTTATTAAATAATATATTTGTTTAAAAAAAATGTAAAAAAGGATCAACAATATTGGCGTTATTAGAATTGGCAAAAAAGATTTAATAGAAAGTCTCTTTTCAAAAGCCAGAATTGAATAATAAAACAAAACAGCTATAGGAATCATAAACAATCCTGTTCTACCAGTAAAAGCAATACCCGCAGGAATCAAAATAAGTCCAAGATATATGAGTGTTTTTTTCCGTTTTAAAATTGCCAGAAAATAAGTTCCTATCAAAAGACCAATTGAAAGGAAAGATGATAAAGAAGCTCCCGTACTATTTGCAATACCTCTTACCCGAAAAAGCCCCTGCCCTCCAGCCTCTGCTGAAAGATTTCCACTGTTTGGTATAATAACATCAACAATGGACCTAAATGCTGGAAGAATGAAACTTAAAACAATGAATAAACTTTGTAATGAAATAATTAAAAAAATCACATAAAGCAAGTAATTAATGTCTATTTTTTCATCAAACAAGATGAAGTTAATTAAGTATGCTCCAAAAGCAATTTGAAAAACAATAATAACAAGATTAGCAAAATTTGATATATCAATAACACCATCCATAAAGCCTATCAAAACATTATACAAAAAACTAAATAATAATGGTATAAAAATTATAATAAATTGATTATCAATAGTTAACCTTAGAGGATCACTTTTCCAAAGCACACCAAAAAACAAAATAAAGATAATTACTAATCGACTTGAATTTATAGGGAACAAATAAAAGTTTAAAGAGAAAATGAAGAGAAAAACTAAAAAAAATCTCAATGTTTTACTAGAACTTACTAAACTATTTACTCCCATTATATTTAGAAGTTTTTATCCTTGAAGTTTACCAAACTAAAATGCAAAATAAAAGCTACTAATGCTCCAAAGAAAGAGAAAATAACAAATAGGATCCACTTTGGCTGTGAAGGCGTTTTGTTTACTAACGGAGGTTCAATTACTATAAAACTTACTCTCTGTTCATTTTCTTTTAAAATAAGGCTCTGAAGTTGAAGTGAAATATTGTTATAAACATTAAATTTAATTCTATACTCTGCATCAAGCCTTTCTATTTCCGATTTTGATTTAGCAGTACTTAAATTAAGATTTTTATCCTGCGCTTCAACCAGCCTGTTTTGTGCATCAATGAATTCTACTCGTGCCATTTCTACCTGCTCAATCATATTGTCAAGCCGTTTGCTAAACCGGTTTTTTTCATATTCATCAATATAAATTTCTAAATTCTTTATCAACAAAGTGACGACTTGAGCAGCAACTTCTGGATCTTGGATGAGAGAGGAAATTTCAATGGGTTCGCCTGGTTTGATAGTTAAATTTAAATTATTGTTTAATTTTTGAATGGCAATTCTATCTACTCCAGACACCAAAAAAGGATTTGGATCGTTATAAATCAAAGGTTCACTTAATGATACTTCATTAAAATCACTCCTATTGTATCGCCACTTGAAAAACCGGAGTTTTTCATATAAGCTCAAATCGCTTTCAAAAAGCAAAAATTCTTTTAAAAGAATTTCTGCATTTTTGTACTTGATAGTTTCATTAACCATCCTGTGTAAAAACGGAGCACTACTCACAATAGAAGAATATAGCATTGCATTTAGCCCTGTGCCTCTAATACTCCCCTGATCTAAATTTATTCCTGCTAAGGAAGCAATATTATTTAGCCCCCGATTATTCCCAGATTGCTCTCCCTCCTGCGAAATGTATGCTATACTTTGAAAGAGATTAGGTGTCATTAGATAGGTTGAAATCCCGATAGTAGAAAAACCTAAAAAATATAAAAGCAAAACTTTCCACCTTCTTACTATTTGCAAAACCATGAATTTGAATGAAACATTCATACGACTAATCCTCTAAAATTTTCGATGCTCTAGCATCCCAGGTATAATTACTGATAAATTTATTATAACTATTCTGTCTTAACTTTTCAGACAAATTTTTATCCCTTAAAATAATCTCAATAGCCTCAACCCAATCTCTGGTTCTCTCAGGATTGACCAAAATTGCATCTTCATCTGTCAATATATCTTGAATAACGGGTAAATTACTTGCAATAATTGGCTTCTTCGCACTCATGTATTCAATTATTTTTATGGGATTCATATATTTTGCTTGATCTCTATTAACATTAGAAGCCGTTGAAACGGAATTTTGATATGGAGCTAGTAAAATATCACAGGAGTTCCTGTATTTGTATACTTGTGAAAAAGGCTTAAAACCTAAAAAATGTAAATTTTTTAAATTGGGGAATTTATTTTTCCAATAGTTGATGTCTTCATCTTCTCCACCTATTATTATGAAATCTAAATTTGGCAATTCTTTGGCACAACTAATGATTATCTCAACTCCCCTGCCCTTATATAAATGACCTAAGTATCCAATTTTTATTTCATTATAGCCTGGAAGTTGTACTTTTTTGTCTAAGTTATAAAGGTTAGCACCATTCTCTATTACTTTGATATTGTCAGGATTAAAGTTTGTCTTTTGAAAAATACCTGACCCGCAATAAATGTTTTTTAAAGCCTTAGAATTAGTAGTCAGCTTTTTAAATGAAGTACGACTTACCATACTCTGAAACATCTTTAAAGGCAGTTTTCCACTTTCCCATATTGGTCCATGAGAATCAAAAATAGTTGGAAATCCAATTAAAGTACTTGCAAAACAACCGTGAACAGATCTACCAATAACTAGGTCTGGTTTAATCTTAAGAAGCATGAAAAATACTTGGATTGCATATATATAAAAACTTCCCGTTATTGATGGATACCAAAGTCTTTTGATTTCAAAATTATTTCCCACACCATAATCTTCCCTTATTTCTAATTCCGACTTACCAAATGTTGGAGTATCTAAGGTCAAAAGGATAAGTTTACTTACTTCTTTTTTCTTACTTAATGCATCACACATTTGCATCACATGGATACTGTTGGCTTCTTTTGATGGAATTTTAGATCTTGATATGTAAATTAGCTGCATTCTTACAATTTAATTCATTGATCCTCATTTTGAAGGATTTCCTAAATAATTCCCAAATCTATCTACAAAAAACCTGAACAACTCCCTACCAAGTGAGTATCTGAAAAAGTAAGTCAATATCTTTCTTTTTGGAATATAGTTTCCCCAAAAAGCAATTTTTAAATCTTTTACCATTCGATACTTCCAATAACTCAAATCGTCACTTTTGAACCTATCGTCCAGAATCAGCGACTTTAAAACTACTTCAGAAGTCTCAAGTCTATTTTCAATTTGTTTCTTACGAATCAAGGAATTCCAAACCCCACCAGAGTCTCTTCTTTTAACTGCAGGTTTTAAATTTGAAATATTTTTAAACTTACCTTTTCGTTGCAATAAAAACTGTAGCAAAGCATCACCATTTAAAATTGGCCTCTCTAATTTGGGGTAATCTAATTCAATGTTTCTGAACAATCTTGTATGAGTTGACGGGAATACAACTCTGGGAACATTGTAGTTGCCATCATTTAATTCCACCCAGTTTTGATAACATAAAACATAGTCAATATTTTTTTCCAAAAACTCAACCTGCTTTTGCAATTTTAGAGAATCTGTCCAATAGTCATCCCCCTCACAGATTGCTATATATTTACCATTTAACAGATTATAAAATGGCTGACGTAATTCATATTTATTAGGTTTACTATAACAATTTTCTGGTTGTTCGAATAAGGTAATTAATTGGGGGTATCTAGAAATATATTCTTTAATTATTTCCGTGGTTCTATCGGTTGAGGCATCATCATGGATAAAAATTTTGACCGGAAAAGTTGTATGCTGCATCAAGATACCTTCTATGCAATCTTTGATGTAATTCTCGTGGTTATAAGTCATAGTTTGTGTACAAACTACAGGCAAAATGTCGTCAGGCCACACTTGTTCAGTGACTGGAATGGGTTCAGTAAGATGCGAGTAGTTAAAGGCATCTTTATTTATATCAAACCGAGTGGTCATATAGGTAACAGCGTTATTTAAATCAATATTTTTAAATCAAAAATTTGTTTTCACTGATATTATTTTCTGAACAGTAAATAATCACCATCAATGATAGGGCCTGCTCGACTGCCCCAGATAGTTGAAAATACAAAAAGGTTTATGACTTAAATTGTATGTCATTAATAAAAACTTTCTTTAGATATGGCAGCATAATTGCATTTCGGAATAAACTAATAACACGAGCTACGAATTATAAACTATTTTCTTTATTAAAAATAAACATTGAATCATTTCTATTATATACTTCTTTTTCGATAATAGAAAAATAGTTTTTGAAAAAATAATCGTAACTGCAATCATGAAATTTTACATTCTTGTTTAATCGTTGAGTCTTAGCCAAACCTCCAGACCAAAAATACCAAGTACCTATTTTATAGGCTGATGTTGTACTAATTCTCGATAGATTATTCTCTTTAGCGAAACAATCAAATAAATCCATCTCTGAATCTAATATAAGTTGCGATGGTCCCCAAAGTCTTGGATTAGCTTCAATCATATAATATTGGCCTTTAAATTTCTTAATTTCTACCATTACTAAACCAAAAAAACCTTCTTTTACAAATAACTCTAGATAAGGATTTACTAGATCTAAATCAGTATGACAATCATCTGAACGACATAAAATCATAGAACCACCATCATGCTGCTGTATCAGATTTCTCTGAGAATATACAGAATATCGGCCATCCTTAAAAAAATAAAACAGTAAATAAAAACTTTCACCTTCTATATATTCCTGAAAGAAAGCCTCTTCATTATTAAATTTTGAAATAAACTTAATTTCATCTTCTGGTGATTTTATAATAGCTGGCTTTTCACTCACCATCTTATTTTCTGAAAAGTATTTTTTTGATTTGATAACGTAAGGATACTTTTTTGGCTTTATGGAATATTCAAAAGGAATATTGATTGAATATTTTTTACATAACTCAGCAAATTGATACTTGTCAGAAATTGAAGCGTATAATTCTCTTTCACATAATCCAAAAGATACATTTTTAGTCAAAAGAATTTCTTGGTGTTCCAGCAAAAATCTATTTAAAAACTCCGTGGATGGCAGAATAAAAAGATCTCCAGAAAAAAACTTAGCTTTAGCAATTTTTATATGCTCTAGAAGGGTATCTATGGTTAATACATTCCTACTCCTTACTATAAATACTTTTTTTCTATAACTAGTTTGGAATATTATGTCATCCTCACCATTGGCTATTATAAGATAATTTATTTTAGCTTTTTCTGCATATCTACAAAATGCAATTATAGCACGGTCATTAGACCCGGAATAAATTAGTACAGGTATCATTTAAATATCACAATTTTGATGAAAAAAATTAGGTTATTGCTTAATTATTCAACGTTTTTAATATAATTCTGCAAATCATTTCAATTTCTAATTCGCTTAATTCAAAAAAAAGAGGAAGGCATAAAATCCTTGAAGCAATATCATCAGAAACTGGTGTTTCTTGTTTCTTGATATAATTAAGGCTACTTAAGCTAGGATAGAAATAACGGCGTGGAAATATCTCTTTGAGCTCAAGACTCTTTTTAACACGCATCATGACTTCATGAGTTTCAAAAACTATTGGATAGTAAGCATTATTAAAGTCTACTTTAGGATCAATTTTTGGTTTTTTGATTTTTACATTGGACAACATTTTATCGTAAAAAGCAACCTGATTTTTACGGGAAGTTAAAATTTGATCTATATAATTGAGGTTTAATATACCCATAGCAGCATGAAACTCCGAGTTTTTTCCATTTATTCCCACACCATTAAATTTATCTGGACCATCATGCCCAAAATTCCTTTGATGAATCATTTTTTTAAATAGTTCCTCATTTTTTGTAAATACAGCACCTCCTTCAATAGTATGGAAAAGTTTTGTTGCATGGAACGAAGTTGTACTAATATCACCCCATTTAAATATGGATTCTCCCATATATTTGGTCCCAAAACAATGAGCAGCATCATAAATCACTTTCAATCCGTATTTATTCGAAATCTTGTCAATAGCCTCAACATCGCATGGATTTCCAAAACAATGTGTAGCAAGAATAGCTTTCGTTTTTTTAGTGATTTTTGATTCAATTTTTTGAGGATCTATATTAAAAGTATTTTCATCTATATCCACAAAAACAGGTTTACAGCCTTCCCAAACTATTGAACTTGTCGTGGCAACATATGAAAAAGGAGTAGTCAATATTTCTCCTTTAATACCCAATGCTTTGATTGCTATTTGAAGGGCAATAGTGCCATTACCTAAAAAAAGCATATTATTTGTACCCAAAAAATCATTCAGTTTTTTCTGAAGCTCGATAACTAAAGGGCCATTGTTTGTAAACCACTGTCTCTCCCAAATTCCCTTTAATAATTCAAAATACTCATCTAAAGGAGGTTGAAATGGCTTAGTAACAGGTATCATTTTTGTGTTTATTTTTACTTTTGAGTATTTGAATTTTTGATAAAGTTTAGACTTTAACCTGTTTAAGCTTTGGGTATCTTGTGCTTAATAAATTTAATATATGTCCTAAGGCAGCTGATTTTGCAACTAGAGTAACAGAAAGATAAACTAGTACACCAATTCCTGTTCCCAAAAACAATTCAATAAAGTGAGAGAAATTTGTTAATTGTACAAACCCATACATAATTAAAAGCGCAGGTAAACTCATCCATACAATTGGAAGCAAATCACTAAATTGCTCCTTATATGAATAATTAATGAACTTTCTAGTGTAGTACATATTTATGAATAAAGCAACGTAAGAACTAATTACACTTCCAATAAGCAATCCCCAAATTCCAAACTGAATTCCAATAATAATTGCAATAGTTATATTAATCTTTTTGATTATTTCCAATTTTAAAAATAAATCACTTCTACCCATTACTTTTAAAATGTTTAGATTAATACTATGCAGATGATATAAGGCTCCCGACAAGCATATTAATTGAAGAAATGGAACGGCTTCAACCCATTTCTCACCCACAAGAGTCAGAATAAGTGGCTTAGCCATAACTGCCAGCCCCATAGTAAGTGGAAAAATCACAAAGGAGCTTGCCATAATGATTTTTTTGTAAGCTTCTCTCAACCTTTCAGGCTCTTCCTTGGCCTTACTAAGTACTGGGTATGTCACTGTTTGCAATGTACTTACAGCACTTTGGGTTACTTGATTCACATATAATTTTGATTGTGTATATAAGCCCAAAGTTGCAGCAGCAAAATATTTACCGATGATTAATTTGTAAACATTTTGATACACTTTATTTAATATTCCAGCTGCCAATAATTTAGAACCAAAACCAAATAGTTTTTTAAATGAAGTCTTATTTATAAAGCACCTTGGTAACCAAGGATTTAAAACATAATAGGATATCGATAATGTGAGCGATAAAGCAACATACTTGTATGCTAAAGACCATACTCCAAAACCTTTTAATGCCAGAATGATTCCAATAGCTCCTGATAGTATACTTGTTGTAATATTAATTTTTGTGATTTTTTTGAATTTCAATTCATGCGTTAAAGTCGCTCTTTGAACTAAAGAAAATGATTGAAAAATTAATGATAACCCCATAAATCTACACAATTCAATCAGTGCTTGATTATTATAAAAGGTTGCGATTTTTGGAGCTGTCAACCAAAGGATTACATATAAAATTATTGCAATTATTACATTTAAAAAAAAGGTGGTGCTTTTATCACTTTCCATAATTCTTTCTTCTCTGATTAGGGCTTGAGAAAATCCACTGTCAACTAAACTTTGTGACACTTCAAAAAACACTATCAGCATAGCTACTAACCCAAAATCCTCAGGTGTAAGAATTCTCGCTAGGACTATCCCGACAGCAAGCGTAACTACTTTAAGCGAAATATTCGAAAACAAAGTCCAAGAAAATCCACTCAGTGCTTTTTGCCCTAATGACATACTTGAAATTTTAGTAAAAAAATCATTGAGTCTTTTACGACAAAATTATGTCTATGAAATAATTTGTTCAGCATATTTTCCTTGAAGGCGAATAAATCATTTAGCTAGTTAAACCCCTATCCCGTAATGTTCAAACCCTAACTCAGCAAGATACTTTTTGTCATAAATATTCCTGCCATCAAAGACTACCTTATTTTTCAATAGCTTTCCAATCGCTTCCCAGGAAGGAATCCTAAACTCCGACCATTCTGTCACCAATAATAAAGCATCAGCATCTACGCAAGCATCATAGGCATCTTTAGCGTAGGTGATTTTATCTCCCACATAGATATGCTGAGCTTCTTTCATGGCAATGGGGTCATAACCCTTAACCTTTGCTCCGGCAGCCAATAATTCGTCAATAATCACAATGGCGGGTGCCTCCCGCATATCATCGGTATTTGGTTTGAAACTTAAGCCCCATAAGGCAAAGCTTTTCCCAGAAAGGTCCTCGCCAAAATGCTGCTTCACTTTTTGTACCAACACATGCTTTTGGGCTTCATTCACCTCTTCAACTGCCTGAAGCACTTTCAGGTCATAGCCATACTGCTTACCTGTTTTGATAATGGCTTTTACATCTTTAGGAAAACAAGAACCACCATAACCTACACCCGGGTAGATAAACTTGGTACCAATTCTTGGGTCTGAACCAATCCCTTTACGTACCATATTGGCATTGGCCCCCACTTTCTCACAGAGGTTGGCAATATCGTTCATAAAGGAGATTTTAGTAGCTAACATGGCATTAGCTGCATACTTGGTCATCTCTGCAGATGGAATATCCATAAAGATAATCCTATCGCCATTCAATTGAAATGGCTTATAAAGGCGCTTCATAATCTCCTCTGCTTTTTCATCATCCACACCAATTACGATACGGTCCGGCTTCATAAAATCTTCCACTGCTGCTCCTTCTTTCAAAAATTCTGGATTAGATGCTACTGCAAATGGTAAATCAGAACCCCTTTTCTGCAATGCTGCTTTTATTGCTGCTCTTACTTTTTCTCCTGTGGTAACCGGAACTGTACTTTTAGTGGCTACCACGATGTAATCACTCATGGTCCTGCCAATTTCATCGGCCACTGCCAATACATATTTCAAATCTGCAGAACCATCTTCCCCAGGAGGGGTACCCACAGCGATAAACGCCACTTCAGAACCTTGAATGGCTTCTCCTAAATTGGTGGAAAATTGTAACCTGCCTGATGCATAGTTTCTTTTGACAATTTCTTCTAACCCTGGTTCATAAATAGGCATGATGCCATTTTTCAATCCATCGATTTTCTTTTGATCCACATCTACACAAACCACTTCAATACCTACATCAGAAAAACAGGCCCCAGAAACAAGACCTACATAACCAGTTCCAACAACAGTAATCTTCATTTTTTTACAAGATTTTTTTTTACGATCTGAACATCAATTTTTTTAACGGTTTTGATTAACCAAATTGTTAATCAATAAGGCCAATGTCGCCATAGAGGTAGCAATACCTATCCAAGCCTGAGGAGACATTCTTTCTCTTTCAGGCTTCTGTGGCACAATAATCTCAGCACCTGGCTCAATGCGTGGATAAACATTTACAAATAAATACTTCCTGGTCCTTTGTACATCTCCATTGGCATAAATCACATAAGCCCTTCCTCTTCTGGACTTTTCTGTAAATCCACCTGCCCTTGAGATATATTGTTTGAAACCTGCACTTTCTCTGTATCTGGCAGAGGTAGGGTACAAAACTTCTCCTCGCATCCTGACAGTTTGTAATTCCCTAGGAATACTGAGTACGTCCCCTTCTTTCAAAATCAGATCCTCTGGGCCATGCGGGTTCCTTAAAATCACCTCTAGATTGATTCCAATCAGTTCGGTATCCTTAATCTGAATTTCACCAATACCTTCTTGGGATTCCCCTAACTCCATTATGGATTGTAGCCTGAAATCCTCTGCATCAATGGACCTCCTGGCTTCCTTATCAGCGGCCATTGTTTCAGCAATCTTTCTGTCAATTCTAGAAGATAAAATCTTATCTGACTCTGTCCTATCCAAACTGTCCCTGCTGATATTGGCCTTAACTTTGGTCAAGGTTTCCGCCTTGATTTCATCCTCGGTTGGCTCTTTATAAAATTCATTCCTCCTGATCAAAGTAGCCCCTTTAGGATAGGCATAATTATTCAATCCTCCTGCCCTTTTCACCAAATCGGATATCCTTTCATCTGCATGGGCGATGGCATATTCTCCTGGAAAAAAGGCTTCTCCATCTACCCTGACCAATTGCTCCCGCTGAAATCCAGGACTTCTCCTGATCATGACATGATCAAAAGGTTGTAAAGGTTCCAAGGCCCTGGTACCATTGACTTTTAAGTTCCTATCCACGTCCAAAAGAATGATCTCTGCCAACTTACCGGAAATATCATCCTTCACCCTTCTGGCAATCTCTACTTTGGAAGAAGTCGCCGACTCCTTAAAACCTCCGGCCTTGAGTACCAAATCAGCGACCGTCATATTTTCCCCAAAAGCAAATGCCCCAGGCCTGTTTACTTCCCCAGAGATTTTCACATAAAACTCTTCCCTTAAGTCATAAATGCTTGGGATATTCAATACATCTTCCCTTCTCAAAGCAATGTCCTCTACCTCTCCATTGAGAATGGCCTTAATATCTACCGGCAAAATTTCCAATGAAAAATCCCCTCTGGTCCTGTACAAGGTAGCCCTGTTGACGAAGGCATCTTCCCTTAAACCTTGTGCCCTCTCCACCAAATCCCTCACCCCCATACCAGGATTTAAGGCAAAAGTTCCTGGTCGCATCAAAGCGCCCGTAATCTGCACCCTGTTTTCAAAGCGGTTTAAAATCTCCCCTACCCGATAGGTATCTCCGTCCTGAGAAAAGAATGCCGCAAAATTGGCCGCATCCACATCTTCTACCCGCATTTCTTCACCAGTTTTTCTTGTAACAGTGATCCGCTCTCTGTACGCCTGACTGCTGAATCCCCCTGCAAAGGCGATCAAGTTTTCCAATGTCTCTCCGGCCTTCATTTCAAATAAGCCTTCTCTCCTTACCGGACCCATAATTTCTACCCTGGATCTTACCGGGGGCACAATGATGACATCATTATCCCTCAAGGTAATTGGGGCAGTAAATTCCCCTTTCACCAAAAATTCATAGATATCTATTTCTTTGAGCAACTTACTGTCTCTATAAATCTGTATATGTCGGAAGGAGCCGTTTTCATTTGGCCCTCCTGCTGAAAACAGCGCATTAAAAGGTGAGGCAAAGGAAGGCAGGGTATAAGTGCCAGGACGTACCAGTTCTCCAACTAAAGAGATGGAAACCGTCCTGATATTTCCAAGCCGGATATCCATAAATGTATTGGGATTACTGCCACCCAAACCGGAATAGATACGCGTTAAAGCTGTTCTTATCCTGCTGCTTGCCGCAGCAATGGTCGATCCACCCACCTGAATTGGGCCCACATTAGGAATGAAAATCCTCCCATCAGGATTGACTGTGACATCATAAGATTGTTGGGAGGCACCATATACATCAATCAGCAACTGATCTCCTCCGCCAACGGTATATCCTTGAGGTGTGGGAACATTAAGACTTGGATTGAAATTAAGGTTGCGGTTATGGAATAATTTGTACCCAAAAATTTTCTTTTGGGTGGGGCTTAGGTCATAGTAGGGATCCGATTTTCTCAGTGAGTCAAAAATATCTTCCTGAATTCCCATTCCCTGCACCTGTCGCAACTGTCCTTGTCTTGTAGTTCCCTGTTGCTGTTGCTGCATACTTCCGCCCCCACTTCGTAACGCATTGATCCTTTGTCTTAATTTGGCTACTTCTCCTGCCGGCATGCCTCTCTCCGCTGCCATATTGAGCATTTGCTGCTCATTCAGTCCCTGACCCTCTGCCCGCTTGATGAGCTGTTCTATCTGTGCATCCGAAAGATTATCGACCTTTACGTTTTGTATATCCGACAAGGATTGGGCGGAAACCACAAATTGTGAGGTAAAAAGAATTATTACAAAAAGGAGTTTTTTCATGAGGAGAATGGAATTTTAACCACTATATATTAGAAGGTTATTTAAACCGCTAATTACGCGAATATTTTAATTAAACCGCTAATTACGCTAATTACGCTAATTTTTAAATGAATTTTAACTGGCAAGGCTCGCAATTACACTAAGAGTCAACCATCACTTTTAGGATCTAGAATTATTCTTTTAAAGTCAAGGGACTTTGGCCCAAAATTTAAAAGAAGGCCTAGAGGTTTTTTGGTTGCTTTTAGGTAATTGATGACTTGAGCGTAGTGCTCATCTGTTATAGCTGTGGAAGACTTTAACTCAACCAATATATCTCGATAACAAACAAAGTCAGCTACAAAGTATTTGGAGAGCAAATTCTCTTTATACTGAATTTGCAGCTTTACTTCCTTTTCAAAAGGTATGTTATTTTCAAGCAATTCAATACCAAAAGCTTCCTGATATACACTTTCTAAGAATCCTCCTCCAAGTTCTTTATGAACATTCATCGCCGCTCCAACAATATCATAAGTCTCTTTCTTAAAAATCATTACAACATTCTAAACAAAAAGATTTGGAAAATTACCACTCAATCTAATTTGCGCAATCCGCAGTTTATTTTTTGAATTAGGAGACAAGAAGCAAGAATCGATTCTCCTAATTATTTAGAAGCTGGACTTAATTTGAGTCAATTGCGAGCTATGCGAGTCTTAATTCCTTTTTAAATTAGCGTAATTAGCGGTATTTTTTTATAAGCTAGAATCAAGATAAATTTTTGTGCCATTTGCTTCGGTGGACAAGTTGTACCAATTGATTTGCTTTTGACAACTAGTAGTTAGAAGATGGATCTAAATTCGTGTCAATTGCGAGCTATGCGAGTCTTAATTTATTTTTAATTTGTGTAATTTGCGTAATTCGCGGTTTTTATCCACCACTTCGTGGTTATAGCTTCGCCCTCTCAGTCACATTTTCATGCGCTTAGCGGGTTGGGTCGAAGAAAAAAAGCCACAAAGCCTCCTTACGGAATCAGCTGCTTTTTTGATACAAAAACAAAGCATCGGGGTGGGTGATCTCTGCTGTCACCTGAAACTCGACCTCTTTGTCTATCAATTCTTTAATGCGTTCAGAAAGCCTATCTAAATATTCCTCATTTACTTCATCTCCGGATATCTGAACTTTGAGTTTGCCGGTATGCAGTCCTCTGGCATAATCACCCACAAGGGCCACTTGGTCTACATCTCCCATTCTCTCCAAAACAGTTGCCAATAACTGATCAAACCCTAAGTACTTTTGGATGAGGTCATGTAAATTAGAAAACAAGGGGTGTTGGGTATTGGCTTTGTAATCAATTTTATTGCTTTCAGCTGTCTTTAAAAGTAAGCCAGCTTCGGAAAGGTGATTCAACTCTTTACGGATAGCATTGGTAGACTCACCAAATTCATCCGCCAAACCTCGTAAGTGCCCTTGATTTTTAGGGTTACTAAAAAACTTAATCAAAAGTCTTAACCTGGTCTTGGATGTAATTAAATAATCTAACATAAAAATAGGGCACGGCCTACATGAGCAACAAAAGTACTCACCCGAACGAAATTAACAAAAAGATTTAATGATTTTTTACGAGGCGTTAATTTCCTGTTTTTACTATCAGATACCTGAAAAAAGTGGGGGTACAAAACAATCACTGAAACAATCCCCCCACATTTTACAATAAAAGCTGAGACCAAAAAGTTGTTTGAATCACCCATTTCAAAGATATAAAACAAATAGGCTTTTGTAAATCCCCTGTACAGGGTATTTTTTACCAAATTGAGTTTAAATCGATCTTAAAATAACCGCTAATTACGCCAATTACACTAATTAACCTGATTTAAACCCAGTTAGGAATCTTTTGGTTTTTCTGAGATCAAAAGCAGCAAGGTGAAAAAGAATTAGGCGCAGAGCTTGGAATGGCCGCGAATGGGATACTCCTCTTAATATAAACAAATGAAGCATTTTTTTAAAACCATAACGAATCCCGAATTCGGGATTGCATCATATTAACTTTTGACCGTTAACATCATAATTTGAAACCTTATTGGTCTTCGGAGGGCGGACGATTCAGTTGTTCAAGGTTCAAATGTTCTAGGTAGGGTAAGAAAGGTTGCAAAGCTTTTTCTGAAGTGCGAAGAGGAGAAAGAGTGAAGCAGCTGACCGTGCAGAACTACGAAACTTGACAACCATTATCAACAGACAAAAGCCAAGACAAGAACCCCCCTTTTGCCTTTTTACTTTTGCCTTGGCTCTTATTTTTTTGTTGTCACGCGTTTCCGAACGCGGGACCATTAATGCCTGAGTTTTTGAACTCAGATTAACCGAAAACTGAGCTGAAAGCTCAACAACCAACAGTCCAGCGTTAAAATCTCAAGACAACAGGCAATCATGTGTTTCAAATTAAAAATCAACTGACTTTTTATCAATTAGAAAACTAAGAAAGCTCATTATTAAAAAAATTATAATTATTTTCACTTATCCGATTAGAATTTGTCCAACATCTTGCTCTATCGTAAATTCGTCATAGATCATAATTGATTTTTAGCGGAGTAACCAAGCCGATTATTCTAGCACTAACAACCAGAAATAAACCGGAATGGTAATTTTTAGAAAAAAGAGGTTGGCAAGTGACCTGCCAACCTCTTTTCATCTCCTATACACCCCTTCATGGCGCTCTTGAAAAAGCTTCTTAAGCAAAGCACCTGTCATGGCAGAAAAACCTCCAATCAAAAAGCCCAACAAGGCCGTGGCAAACCAAAGCAAATTATCATTTTTTAAGCCCATCAAACTGGCCATATGTTCCGGTAAATTTGAATTGCTTCCAACGAGAATTCTGATGACCAAAAAGAACCAAACCAAACCAAAGGCAAGGCCTGCCCCTAGAAAGGACCTCCCTGCACCTGCCCCTACCAAATAAGAAAAAATGGCAACCACTAACATCAGCACCCAAAAAGGAACATAAGGACCTATAATTAAAACTGTCAATGCAGTCAGGATAAAAATAATCAGAAACTTTTGCATGGTCTATTGGGTAAATTTGGTCCTAAACAAAACATCAGCCGGGTCTTCCTGCTTTCTCAAATCAAAATTCACATATTCACCATTGGCCCAGATTTTAATCAAATTATCATAAAACCTACTGCCAGGATTACCGGATTGACCGCCAGGGTAAATCCCAACTGCAGTGATTTTACCCCCCATTTCTACCACATACCGCCAACTGGCCCCGTGCCTTTCCCCCGTGGCATTCAATATGCCCCCATAGCCACCAGTGTAAATATTCCTTCTGCTAAATGACTCAAAATTAGGTACCAAATGCATGATTCGCGTACCTTTAAATGCTGCCCATTCATAACTGCCCTTTTCCTCTTGCCATAGGGTTATTTCTTTTACCATTTCTCCAAAACTTTCCCTTACCAAGTCCACCGCAGTTTCTACCTGGGACGTTTCCGGAAGATCAAACAAAAAATGACCCTGCTCATCCGTTAACAACTTGACCGTTTGGTATTTATTGGGCAGCACGATAGGAAGGGTATCATTCTCCCACTTAGCCCATATTTTCCTGTAAAGGTGTTTCCACCAGGTCTGAAATAAAGCAGGTTCTTTCTGGTTGGGAAAAGTATTAAAATTCCATTGCCCTAATTCTTCCAAAAAAGACCCTTCTTTTTCCCCAAATTCATCAATCACTCCGCTTTTATCCAGTAAATGCAGCATCACAGGCAATGCTTCTGCTGCATGAAGATGATACTGGTCAAATTGCAGCTTTTTCATATCCTCCATAGTGATATTTTCCGATTGCCTGAGTACGTCATTCAACCTGCGGTTTCGGTAATGTTCAAAACTATCATCAAACATAAAATAAGGATAGGAAGCGTCAGTGGAATGCTGATTGGCGGATGACACAAAACCTCTCTCCGGATTCAAAGTGGCCGGATTCTGATCAAAAGGAATAAAGCCCTGCCATTCAAAAGCCGGATTATTCCCGTCCATTAGGTATTTTCCTTGCCCTTCCCACTTCAATGGAAATCTCCCCTGGACTTTCATCGCAATATCTCCTGATCTGGAGGCAAAAACGAAATTCTGCGCCGGGGAGGTAAAGTGGTCCAAAGCTTCCAGATAATCTTGGTGGTTTTTGCCCTTATTGAGCAATAGAAAAGTTTTCTGCTCATTGGATTCCAGGTGTGCAGTCCACTTCAAAGCAAAATTCACATCCTGTCGGTCTCCTCTAAAAGTTCTGTCAAAAACAACCGGACCATGATGGGTATAAATTACAGTATCTATAAAAGGTGCCTGACCTTTCACTTTGATCTCCTCTATTCGTAAGGTACTTTGAATCCACCTATCATTGTAAAGGTATTCCGTTCTATCTTCATTTTTAAACTGAACGGAATACCAATCCCTGGTATCTCTGGTGGCATTGGTTACGCCCCAGGCAATGTTTTCATTGAACCCGGAAATGATTCCCAAGGCACCTGGAAGGGTCGCCCCTTTAACCGTAAACTCAGGTGTTGAAAGCTGCATGGCATACCACAAGGAAGGGAGATTAAGACTGAGATGGGGGTCATTCGCCAAAATTGCTGCGCCATTTTTGGTTTTAGCAGGTGCTACTGCCCAGTTGTTAGACCCTGTACCAGGCTCTGGCTGTGGTAAATTCTTAAACAATATACCTAGATCAGGATATTCAACAACGTCAGGTTTCTGGATGGAAATGGGATCAAATTCCCATACTTTTTCCGCCTCAATTACCGGATCATTTTCCTCTGGAAATAATGGAAAAAGCTTATCCATCAACTCCTGATCTATCATTTGCCTCATATTGGTATATTCCAGGTCTTTATCTCCTACCAGCATGTCCGCCATGTATTTCAAGAGTAAAAGGGATTTGTACACATTCCATCGTTCGGGTTGATAACCGAGAATTTTATATTCCAATGGCATTCTTGCTTTGGTAAGCCCCTCCACATATTGGTTTACCCCATCGGCATAGGCCTCTACCAGTTTGTATGTCTCCGGTTCATTCACCCTGATAAAATTCACAGCCTGCTCTGCACTGTAGGCCAATCCTTTACGACGGGTCATCCTGTCCAACTCAATGGCGACAGGACCAACAATCTCAGAAATTCGACCCGCTGCTGCCATGGTTTGGAATTCCATTTGCCATAATCTGTGCTGCGCAGTAACATAACCCTGAACCCTAAAGAGGTCCTCTTCATTTGTTGCAAAAATGTGAGGAATTAAATGGGAATCATAAATCACATTGACTTCACCTTTGAGGTTTTTAAGTGTGATTCTATCTTTTGCCAGTGCGTCTTCGCTGTAGGCATTTTGCCAAAAACCATGGTTGGGATCTAATAGTAGGCCCAAAGCGGGAATACTTCCCATTTGCAAGGATAGAACTACTCCAAGGCTGACTGTAATTATCAGACTTAGAAAAAAAGAAATATATCGCATAGGTGACTCAACATGGATAAAGTTGAAGTTAAAAATAGCGCTAAATCATTAAAATTCACATATCATAGGTACTAAAAATTCCAATAAACCGAACTGTTTTATTAGACTGTTCATCATTAGTAGGTTTAATTATTCTGATGATTGGAAACTAGGCGGAAGTGAACTATTTATTTTTTGTCCACGAATTACATCAATTACACGAAGGAGGGCCGTGCTTTTCCCATCATCTTCCATATTATTATCCCTGAAGCTATAGAAAAAAAATTAATACGGATTTAAGACTCCGTCTTAATTTCCCAGACATAACGTAACATTAAGCGCCAGCTTTAATTCGCTAAAACTATCACCTCTATTTACTTTCTTCCTGAATTTTATCAAAAGGCAACTTTCGTGGAAATCTGTGAAATTCGTGGACCAAATTTTATTTAGGGCTTGCTGAAAAAGTCTCAGGTATGCCAGCTTCAAAGCGGGTGAATGAAGATGTATGCTTATACTTCGAATGAGCCCAATGAAGAAGATGGTATGGCTGAGGCTAGCCAGAAAATTTCGAATTTTGAAATTTTCAAGTGCACGCAAATCAAACAGGATCATTTAATAAGTTTGCACCTGCTTAAAAAGACAACTCTTATTAAATCGGTTAGTCATAAAATTTAAAGATTTTTTTTCCAATTGGCGTTTTTCAGCCCGCCCTATTTAGGAGACACTTCTCATACCATTGACAGATAAGAGTAACCGTCATTCTGAGAATTCAACATTTAGGAAAATGTTCAGAAAAAGAAATGACAGTCATTGAAGCTTCATCCCTCTCTACCGCAGAGGGACATTTGTGGCAGATTTTTTT
>Ga0213835_100644_pt1 | contig 29678 bp, 29 predicted proteins | sample SWPATP01_FD_160576 | JGI IMG/M metagenome (GOLD analysis project Ga0213835, IMG submission 160576) | Coastal seawater microbial communities from Marineland, Florida, United States - SWPA TP0 #1 | ecosystem: Environmental > Aquatic > Marine > Coastal | place: USA: Florida | collected 2016-08-05 | reverse complement strand
GCGTGTGGGCGGCGTGGATCGGTTAGTGGTTGACCGGGTAGTGGGAGAGGTGCGCGATGTACGACGAGTCGTCGGTGCTGCTGGTGCGTGAGACGCTAATCCTGGTGCTGCGGATCGCGGCGCCGATGCTGCTTGCGGGGATGGTGATCGGGCTTTTGATCTCGCTCTTCCAGGCGGTGACGAGCATCCAGGACCAGACGTTGACGTTCGTGCCGAAGATCGCGTCGATGGTGCTGGCGGGCGCGCTGCTGGTGCCGTGGATCGTGGGGAACCTGGTCACGTACGCGCAAGAGCTGTTCACGCTCTGGTGGTGATGTTCGTGTTGATGTTGTGCGTGTTGCTGAAGAAGCGTTCGGCGTGACGGGAGCGGGTGCGTCGCGATGGTGATCGAGCCTCTGCTGGAGCACGTGGCACCGTTTTTCCTGGTTTTTGCCAGGTTCACGGGGTTGTTCGTGTTCGCGCCGATCCTGGGCAGCGCGGGCGTGCCGGCGCGGGCTCGGGCGCTGGCGGCGATGGCTCTGGCTGTTGCGGTGTACCCGTCCACGCCGGAGTGGTCGCAAACCGCGGGCCAGCTCGATCTGTTCGGGCTGGTGCCGATGGTGACGGGCGAGCTGCTGGTGGGGTTCATGATCGGCTTGCTCGCGACGCTGCCGCTGGTGGCGATGCAGCTCGGCGGTCAGCTCATGGGCTACCAGATGGGCCTGTCGATCGCGCAGTCGTACAACCCGGATTTCGAGACGAACCTGGACGTGATCGGGCAGACGGTGTTCCTGATGTCGCTGTCGATCTTCGCGGTGGTCGGCGGGTTGGATGCGATGTTCCTGTCGCTGGTGGGGACGTTCGAGCACGTGCCGCCGGGCGGGTTCGAGCCCGGGTGGACGCCGATCGGGCTGATCGTGGCGCTGCTGGGCGCTGGGTTCGAGGTGGCGTTGCGTGTGTCAGCGCCGGTGATGGGGATCACGCTGGTGATGATGATGGCGATGGGCTTCATCATGAAGACGATGCCGCAGATCAACGTGCTGACGATCGGCTTTGCGCTCAAGATTCTGCTGGGTGTGTTCGTGCTCGCGGTCGCGATCGGCGCGGTGGGGGATGCGGCCGCGGACTGGATCGTGAACGTGATGGACTCGGTCGTGCAGTGGGGGCACTCGCCCGATGCGGCGGGCGGGGAAGGGCTGGAGATTGTCGAGCGGGCACGTGCGGCCCGGGGCGAGGAGTGAGCGGGCGTGGCCGAGGACCTGGGCGAAAAAACCGAGCAACCAACCTCGCGCAAGCGCCAGCAGGCGCGCGAGAAGGGGCAGGTCGCCAAGAGCCAGGATTTCGGCTCGGCCTGGACGCTGCTCGCCGCCGTGCTGGTGGTGACGGCATTAGGCGGGTTCGTCGCGGATCGCATGGGCTCGGTGATGACGCGGACGCTGACGGGGGAGCTTGGGGATGAGCCGCTGGGCGCGGGCTCGCTGGGTGCCGAGGCGCTGTGGGTGGGCAAGCAGGCGGGGATCGCGATCCTGCCGATCGCGCTGGTGATGTTCATCGTGGCGTTGATCGGGCAGCTTGTGCAGGTGGGGTTCCTGCTGTCGAGCGAGCCGATCCGCCCGAAGCTGACCAAGCTGGACCCGATCAAAGGGTTCGGTCGGGTTTTCGGGAAGAAGAACGTGATCAAGACGGGCGTGAGCGTGCTGAAGCTCTCGGTCGTGATCGCGGTGTCGTGGCTTGTGCTGAGCGGTCGGGTGGGTCAGCTTGCGCAGCTGCCGGGGCTGGGCATGCACGCGGCGTTGGCGGTGATCGCGCGGGTGATGCTCGAGCTGGCGCTGTGGCTGGTGCTGGTGCTGCTTCTGGTCGGGGTGATCGACCTGATCGCGCAGCGGTGGCAGCACACCGAAGACCTGAAGATGACCAAGCACGAGGTGAAAGACGAGCGGAAAACCATGGACGGCGACCCGCACGTGCGCCAGCGTCGCCAGCAGATGGCGATGGACATCGCGATGCAGCGCGTGCAGGCCGATGTGCCGCGGGCGGACGTGGTGGTGACCAACCCGACGCACTACTCGGTCGCGATCCGGTACGACGGCGCGACGATGGCGGCGCCGCGGGTGGTCGCGAGCGGGGTGGACATGATGGCGTTCCGGATTCGGCACGTGGCGGCGGCGCACGGCGTGCCGATCGTGGAGCGCCCGCCGCTGGCGCGGGCGCTGTACTTCGGCGTGCCCGTCGGCGGCGAGGTGCCGGCGCAGCACTACGAGGCGGTCGCCGAGGTGCTCGCGTACGTCTATCGCCTTGAAAACCGCGAGCCGACGGGGCTCGGTGAGGATCGCGATCGCGATCAATCGGCTCGCGCGAGCGGGCTGCGTCAGCCCGGGCGGTCGGCGGGAGCGCGGGTCGGGGCGTAGTTGGGTGGTTTGAGTGCGCGATGGACGCGCGGGAGGCACGGTCGGCGTGGCGGAGGGACTCGGACAACCCGGCGGGCAGGGCTTGATGGCGCGTCTCGCGCGCCAGCGCGGGCTCATCGTGCCGCTCGGGTTTGTCTCGCTGCTGGTCGTGCTGCTGGTGCCGCTGCACCCGGCCGTGATGGACGCGCTGATCGCGTTCAACATCTCGCTCGGCGTCATCGTGCTCCTCACGACGATCTACATGGCCAAGCCGCTGGAATTCAGCGTCTTCCCGTCGCTTTTGCTCGCGACGACGCTGCTACGCCTGGTCCTGAACGTCGCGAGCACGCGCCTGATCCTGACAGCCGACGCGGCGAGCCCTGAGGAGGCGATGGGCGTTGCGGGCAAGGTCATCAGCGCGTTCGGAAACTTTGTCGCGGGGGACAGCCTGTTCGTCGGGATCGTGATTTTTGCGATCCTGGTCATCATTCAGTTCCTGGTCATCACCAAGGGCGCGACGCGGGTGAGCGAGGTCGCCGCGCGGTTCACGCTGGACGCGATGCCCGGCAAGCAGATGGCGATCGACAGCGACCTGAACGCCGGGATCATCAACGAGCAGGAGGCGCGGGCGAGGCGCGAGGAGATCCGGCGCGAGGCGGACTTCTTCGGCTCGATGGACGGTGCCAGCAAGTTTGTCCGCGGCGACGCGATCGCGGGCATCATCATCACGCTGGTGAACATCCTCGGCGGGTTCGCGGTGGGGGCGATGGAAAAGGGCTGGCCCGCGGGGCAGACCGCCGACGTGTTCACGCGACTGACCATCGGCGACGGGCTGGCGAGCCAGATCCCGAGCTTTATCATCTCGATCGCGGCCGCGCTGATCGTGACGCGCTCCGGGAGCAAGGCGCAGCTCGGGGAAGAGATGGCTGCGCAGGTCATCAGCCAGCCGTCGGGGCTGATGATCACGAGCGGGTTCCTGGTGCTGCTGGCGGCGACGCCGCTGCCGACGGTGCCGCTGTTGCTGACGGGCGCCGGGCTGGGCGCGATCGCGATCACGATGACGCGGAACAAGAAGCAGCGCGTGCGCGCGGAGGCGGAGGAGGCGGCGAGCACAGCGGCGACGCGGACGGGCGAGCCGCCGCCGGTGGAGTCGCTGCTGAAAGTCGACCTGCTCGAGCTGGAAGTCGGGTACGGGCTTGTGGGTCTGGTGGAGAAGGGCGAGGGCGCGGGGTTGCTGGACCGGATCAGCGCGACGCGTCGCCAGATGGCGATCGAGATGGGTTTCGTGATGCCGCCGGTGCGTGTGCGGGACAACATGCAGATGGGCGGGAGCGAGTACCGGGTGAAGATCCGCGGGAACCCGGTGGGCGCGGGGAGCGTGCGGGCTGAGCGTTTGCTCGCGATGGACTCGGGTCTGGCGTCGGGCGCGATCGAGGGCGAGGCGACGAAAGAACCGGCGTTCGGGCTGGACGCGGTGTGGATCGCGCCGAACCAGCGTGCGCGGGCCGAGGCGATGAACTACACGGTTGTGGACCCGTCGAGCGTGATCGCGACGCACCTGAGCGAGATCGTCAAGCGTCACGCGAGCGAGCTGTTGACGCGGGAGGAAGTGGCGAATCTGGTGGAGGGGCTGAAGGAGCGGGCGCCGCGGCTTGTGGAAGAGGCGATCCCCGGCGTCGTGAAGCGTGCGGATCTGCAGAAGATCCTGCAGAACCTGCTTCGGGAGCGCGTGCCGATCCGGGATCTGGAGACGATCGTCGAGACGCTGACCGAGTGGGCGCCGAAGACGGGGGATCTGGAGGTGCTGACCGAGTACGTGCGGAACGCGCTGCGCCGGTCGATCTGCGCGTCGTACACGACGGACGCGGGCGACGGCGTGCAGCGGTTGATCTGCGTCACGCTTGATCCGTCGCTGGAGGACCTGGTCGCGGGGTACATCGACCGCGGGGCGGCGGGGACGACGGTGACGATGCCCGCGCGGATCGCGACGGCCGTCGCGCGCCAGATCGGCGAGGGTCTGCGCCGGGTGACCGAGGCGGGGGCGCTGCCGGTGGTGCTGGCTTCGCCGCAGGTTCGGGCGACGGTGCGCCAGGTGCTGGAGGCGCACGTGCCGGGCGTGGCGGTGCTGGGGTACAACGAGGTGGATTCGGGGGTGGAGGTGCAGTCGATGGCGCTGATCATGCCGCCGACGGAGGCGGGCGGTGCGCCATCGGGTATCGCGGGCGGTTCGTTCGCGGCGGGCGCGGCTTGATGGATCGGGATGGGTTGTCCACAGCGCGCACCCGGCGCGTGCGTTGGATCGAGCGGGGGTGTAGGATGCGGCTGAACTTCGAACGCCAAGGATGGCACCGATGAATCTGAAGACCTTCCGAGCCGCGTCGATGGCCGAAGCCCTGGGCGTGGTCAAACGCGAGCTCGGGCCCGAGGCCGTGATTCTGCACACGCGCACGCTCCGCGAAGGGGGCGTGCTGGGCGTCGGCTCGCGCACGGTCGTGGAAGTCACAGCGGCCGATCAGGCCGAGGCGGGCACGCTCCCAGGGCGTCGTCGCGTTGCGCGCGAGGCGATGGCGCAGCGGAACGCAAGCGGCGGTGTGCGCGAGAACGCCGGCGGCGGGGGCGTCGCGACGCTCGAACGCCCGGCCCGCGCCGAGCCTAACGCGGGTTTTCAGCCCGCGACGTTCGCGCGGCTCGGGGAAGAACGGGCCGCGGAGGTCAAGCCGAGCGCGGTTGCGCCGGCGGCAGGCGCTGAGCGTGCAAGCCCGCCCAGGGGTGATGCGACTGTTTCTCGCAAGATCCCCGGCGTTTCCGGCCCGGTCGCGAGCGCGGTGAAGCGGAGCGTGCCGGCGTCTTCGGTCGAGCCCAAGCCCGCCGCCGCCAGCCTCCCGCGCGGGATGGATCGGGACGGCGATCCGCTGGCGATGGCGCGGTCGATGGCCGTCCGCGTGCGCCCGGCCCCGGTCGATCCGGTCGCGCAGGAAACCCTCGAGGACGAGATCCGCGCGATCAAGCGGATGGTGACGCAGGTGCTTCGGCACGCGCGGCGTACGCCGGGTTCGGGCACGGCATGGTCCGCGGGCGACGGTGCGAGCGACGCGATCGCGTCGCTGGACGCGCGTCTGGGGGCGCAGGACGTCGCACCGGAGCTGATCGAGCGGATCCTGGGAGCCGTGCGGGACGAGCTTTCGCCCGAGGAACTCGCGGACGCGGAGGTCGTGCGTTCCGCGGCGCTGCAGCGGATCGCGGGGATGTTCCACATCGCGCCCGAGCCCCCCGCGCCCGCGCGGGCCGCCGACGGACGCCCGACCACGATCGCCCTCCTCGGCCCGACGGGTGTGGGGAAAACCACCACGCTCGCCAAGCTCGCGGCTTTGCACAAGCTCCGCCACGGCAAGCGCGTGGGGCTGATCACCAGTGATACGTACCGCATCGCGGCCGTCGAGCAGCTTCGGACGTACGCGAACATCATCGGGCTCCCGCTGCGCGTCGCGTTGACGCCGGAGGACATGGCCGAGGCGTGCGCCGCGTTCGAAAGCTGCGATGTGGTCCTGATCGACACCGCGGGTCGGAGTCAGCACGACACGACGCGGCTCGACGAGCTGCGCGCGTTCGTTGACGCGGCCCGCCCGCACCGTCGCCACCTCGTGCTCTCGGCGGCGGCGCAGGAAGCGGTGATGCACGCGGCCGCCGAGCGGTTTGGGGCGCTCGCGCCCGACCGGCTGATTCTGACCAAGCTGGACGAGAGCGTGCGGTTCGGGCCGCTGCTGAGCGTCGCGACGCGGTGCGGGCTGGGGCTCTCGTACGTGACGAGCGGGCAGGAAGTGCCGGACGATCTGGAGACGGCCAACGCCCAGCGTCTGGCGCGCCTGGTGCTGGACGGGCGGGCGGTGTCGTGACGGCTTTGGGCCCATCGCCGAGCGGGGTCGCAAGCCGCCTCGGGCCGGCGTCAGAGACGGCGCTGCGGGATCAGGCGGCCCGCCTGCGCGCGCTCGTCCGCGAAGCCGAGGGCGCAGCCGCCCCCGTCGCAAGGCGAGCCGACGCCCGGGGTGCGGAGCCCGCGCCGGTCGCGCCAGCGCCCCGTTCGCTCGCGCCGGTCGTGGCGTTCGCGAGCGGCAAGGGGGGCGTGGGGAAGACGACAATCGCGGTGAACACCTGTGTGGAACTGGCTCGCCTCGGCGCGCGCGTGACGCTGGTCGATGCCGACCTGGGGACGGCGAACGCCGACGTGCTTTGCGGCTTTACCCCCACGCGCCGCCTGGACCGCGCGATTGTGCATCACGCGGTGACGCTGGAGGAACTGGCGGTCGATGCGCCGGGCGGGTTCCGCCTGGTGCCGGGCGCGGTGGGCGTCGCGCGGGCGGCCGAGCTCGAGCACCGCGAGCGTGCGGCGTTGGTCGAGGGCGTGCTGCGACTGGGGCGCGCGGGGGAGTTGGTGGTCGTGGACTGCGGAGCCGGGATCGGCCCGGATGTGTCGGCGATCCTGGCGGCTTCGGACGTGGGCGTGATCGTCGCGACGCCGGACCCGACGTCGATCACCGACGCGTACGCCGTCATCAAGGGGCTCGTGACGCGTCGCGGCGTGGCGCGGGCGCGCGGGCTGCGCCTGGTCGTGAACATGGCTTCGGGTGAGTCGGAAGCGTTGGGCGTGCACGCGCGGATCGCGAAGGTCTGCCGAACGTTCCTGGGCTACGAACTCGGGTTGCTGGGATGGGTGCCCCGGGACGCTCGCGCGGGCGAAGCGGTGCGGCGGCGTGTGCCGATCGCGATCGGTCGCCCGAAGTCCCGTTCGGGACGGGCAATCCGCGAATTGGCACGCGGTGTGCGGGATCTTGCGTTGGCTTCGGGTTCGCCCGCGGTTTCGGCTGGGGCGGGTTTCGGGGCTTGAGTCGTGACCGGGGGCGGCGCCCCGGGTTTGTGACGGTTCTGCGTTTTTTTCGGGGGATGCGGGGCGTTCGCCTTCAGGCGCGGGATGCCCGGGCCGATAGCCGCCTGAATACGGGGCGGCTTGGCGGGTGTCGTCGCGTGGGGGCGGTTCCGGAACGGGGAGAGAGGCGGGCGGCGTGCTGCGGCAGACGGTGGACCTGATCGCGGCGACCTTTGCGCTCTGCGCCTTCGCGCTTGCGGTGATTCTCGGCCAATTGGCGCAGCAGCCGCCGGCGCGGGTGCTGCTTGTGGCGTTGATCGCGATGGTGGTCTGCCGGGTGGTGGGGCTGCTTGCGGGGCGTGCGGCGGTGGTGGCGCTCGAGGAATTTCTTCGGGATTTCGAGGACGAACGCCCCGTGCCGAAGCTGGAAACGTTCGAGCGTCGTTCGGATGACAAGCGTTCGTCTTCGTCGGGTTCGCCCGCCGAGGCGTCGGAATCGTTACAACCCGCGCGGGCGGCCGCGTGAATTTTTTGTGTACAACTTCGCGCGGGCTTCCCAGCTGGACTCGGTTTCTGTATACTCATCCCACAGCTCGTCACGGATCGGCGACTGCAGGGAGATCGGCCGGAGGGCCTGGGCGTTCGCCCGTTGAAGGCACCGGCATAGGTTCAAGGAGCGAACCACGATGGCGATGACCAAACCGTACAGCGCGCGTCACGGGACGAGGGGGTCGGGCCGGTACGCGGCTCGTCACGCCGAGCCCACCGGGCAGCCCTCGCCGTTCGATGAGATTCCGGCCGACGAGCTCTGGGAGCGGTACCACTCGGCCCGTTGCGAGCATGTGCGGAACTACCTGATGGAGAAGTACCTCCCCCTCGTGCGTTACAACGCCGAGCGGATCTACGCGCGTCTGCCCGATGAGGTGGATATCGAGGATCTCATGTCGGCCGGGTTGTTCGGCTTGATGGACGCGATCAACGGCTTCCGTCTCGAGCACAAGGTGAAGTTCGAGACGTACTGCGCCCCGCGCATCCGCGGTGCGATCCTGGACGAGCTGCGGTCGATGGACTGGGTGCCGCGTTTGGTGCGTCACCGGACGGCGAAGGTCGAGCAGGCTCGCCTGCAGATCCAGGCCGAGACCGGCTTGCCGGCCGATGACAACGAGGTCGCCAAGCGCATCGGACTCCCGGACGGCGAGTTCGAGAAGTTCAAACGCGATTCGGTCGCGGTGAGCACGGTCAGTCTGACGCGCAAGTGCTTCGGCTCCGACGGCTCGCGCGACGTGCGCGAGATCGACGTCATCGGTGACGACACGCAGCCCGACCCGCTGACGGACCTGCAGCGGCGCGACCTCAAGAACCTGATGACCAAGGGGCTGAGCCGGGCCGAGCGGTTGATCGTGATCCTCTACTACTACGAGGGGATGACGATGAAGGAGATCGGCGCGACGCTGGACCTGTCCGAGAGCCGGGTGAGCCAGATGCACAGCTCGATCCTGCTCCGCCTGAAGGCGCAGATGCAGCACCGGATGCGCGAGCTGGAGCCGATGAAGTAAACCGCCGCGAGGCGTGATCCGATCCCGAGCCACCCAACTTTGACCCGACGCCCGGCCCGTGCCGGGCGTCTTTTCTTCTTGCCTCGCCCGCTTGCCGGGGCGGTGCGGATCGGGTTGACTGTGGATGTGAACGAGCGTTCGCGTGCCAACATGGTCGAGGCGTGCCTCGCGATCGGGTCGAACCTGGGCGATCGGGCGTCGCACATGGCGGCTGCGGTCGAGGGGCTGCGCCGGACGCCGGGCGTGGAGTTGCTCGCAGTGTCGCGCGCGCACGAGACAGCCCCGGTCGGCGGGCCGCCGGGGCAGGGGGCGTTTCTCAACGGCGCGTGCCTCGTGCGCACGAGCCTGACCGCGCGAGCCCTGCTCAACGCGATGCAAGCGATCGAACACACGCGCGGGCGCGACCGCGAACAAGAAACACGCTGGGGCCCGCGAACGCTGGACCTGGACCTGCTGCTGTTCGGCACCCAGATCATCGACGAGCCGGGGTTGACGGTGCCGCACCCGCGCCTGCCCGAGCGGCTGTTCGTGCTGGAGCCGTTGTGCGAGGTTGCGCCGGATACGGTGGTGCCGGGGGTGGGCGTGACGGTACGCGCACTGCTGGCTCGCGCGCGGGCGGCGGGGGTGGCGTCGTGATGTGGCGCGTGCTCGTCATCGCAGCCTTGATCGCCGCGTCGCCCTCGCCCGGCGCGCAGCCTCGGGGCGGTGGGGGTGGTGGAATTGGTAGGGAAGAAACGCTGCCGCGGGATGTGCTGTTCGCGATGTTCGCGGAGCACGCTCGGGGCGGCGCGATCGCGGACCTTGTGCGTGTTCGGCTGAGCGAGGGCGGCGGGCGCGCGCAGACCGCGAGCTACGTTCGGCGTTGGTGCGACCGGTGCCCGGGCGGGCCGGTGGTGTGCCTGGAACTCGGCGAACTGCTGGTGGTCGCGGATCGCGCGGAGCTGCGCGTCGGGCGGGCCGAGGGGGAGCTGGTCTGGGTGACGCCGGCGGATGGTCTGAGCGCGCCCGCGCTGCTCGGGGCTCACCTGCCGCCGGTTGCGATGCCGGTGGTCCACGCGGCGCTCGACGCCTCGTTCGAGCCCGGCCCGTGGTTCGCGCCCATTGAATGGGCGGGGGAGGCGGTCGTCATGCATACGCCGGGGAGCCCGGAGGTGCTGCGACTCGTCGGCGTCAGCGAGGGTGGCAGGGATGCGCTCGCGGAGTTTGACGCCGCGACGGGGCGCCTGCGCCTGCTCCGCGGCACGCGAGCCGGCGGTACAGGCGAGATCGAGCTCCGCTTCACACCGATCCAGCCGGGGCGAGCCGCGGCTTGGGGCGAGCCCCTGCGCGGGCGCGCGCACGCACCGAGCCTCGAAGAGGCTTTGCGTGTGCGGGATGAGGATTGATGGTTTGTGTGTGGCGCGCACGGGCGGGACGCCCGTGCCACGGGGGGAGCCCGGTGCGGGATCAGCTGGCTTCGGCTCGCGGGTGGGCGTCGTCGTACGCCTTGCGGAGGCGCTGCGTGCTGAGGTGGGTATAGACCTGGGTCGTGCTGAGCGACTGGTGCCCGAGGAGTTCCTGCACCGAGCGCAGGTCGGCGCCGTTGTCGAGCAGGTGCGTCGCGAAGGAGTGGCGGAGCGTGTGCGGGCTGATCGCGGGGTCGAGCCCGGCTTCGCGCAGGTACTTGTCGAGCTTGCGCCGGACGCTGCGGCTGCTGAGGCGCCCGCCGTGCTTATTGACGAACAGCGGCTGCTCGCGCTCGCTCGAACCCGGTGCGGCGTGCTGTTCCTGCCGGCGTCGCTCGGCGTAGACCCGGATCGCGCTCATCGCGTGCGAGCCCAGCGGGACGATCCGCTCTTTTTTGCCCTTGCCGCGGACGCGGACGGCTTCACCGGCAAGGTCCATGTCGCCCTCGTTGAGCCCGACGAGCTCACTCACGCGGAGCCCGGTGGAGTAGAGCGTTTCGAGCATCGCGCGATCGCGGAGCCCGAGCACGTCGCGATCCCCGGGAGCCGAGAGCAGGCGCTCGACCTGCTCGATCGTGATCGCCTTGGGCAGACGCTTATTCTGACGCGGCGTGCGGATCAGCGTCATGGGGTTGGTCGAGGTCAGCCCGCGCCGGTGGGCCCACTTGTAGAACGAGCGGAGGGTCGCGATCTTGCGCGCCAGCGTGGCGGCAGAGTAGTTGTGCTCGCCGAGCGCTTCGAGATAGCCGCGGATCAGGTCCGCGTCGGCGTTGCAGATCAGGGCGGTGAGCGTGGGGGGCTCGAGGCTGCCGGCGACTTCGGGGCTCTCGCGCCGGTCGCGCCGTTCGAAGGCGGCCCGTTCGGCGGGCTCCTGCATGGGCAGGTCGTTCACTTCGGTGAGGTGCTCGACGAACTGGCGCAGGTCCGCGCCGTAGCAGCGCGCGGTGTAGGGGCTGAAATGGCGCTCGTCGGTGAGGTACGACTGGAACGCCGCGGTCAGGGGGAGGGTCGGCATCGTCCGCTCCGTCAGGGGCCGACCCGGTGTGCAACCGGCGTCGGTCGTGGTGCTGGGGCTTGGGTGCCCCCTGTCCGGCCAGAACGTCTCGGCCGGTGTTGTTCGTGCCCGCTCGCGGCTTGATCGCGGTGCTCAGCGTCGCCCGCTCTGGTCTTGGCGTGCCCACCGTTCGGTGCGCATCCATTCCTGACGGACGAGCTGGTCCACCGCGTGGTGGGCCGCAAACTCCGTGAACAGCTCCATGCTCGCGAGATAGCGTCGCCATCCGAGGACGCGTTGTTCGGGATCCTGCCTGCCTCGGGCGTAATTCTGGACGTCGTGGATGACCTGGTGGTTCTCGCCGTCGATGTGCTCGCTGATGACCGAGCCGGGCTTGTCGGGTCGGTCGGGGCGCTGGGGGAAGTAGCGGTACTCGGTGGGCTGGTAGACGAGCCTGCGCGGATCGACCTCGACGCGGTGCGGGGCTTCAAGCCGCCCGCGAGGCGTCGGGTAGAGCGCCAGCGCGATCCCGATCGCGGGCTTGTACGGGTCGTACGCCGTGATGGAGCCGACGATGATCGCGTCGGCGCCGAGAGCGGCGGCGAGCTGCTGGGCCTCTTCGGGCGAGGACGGTGCATCGATGCCCAGCGCGCGCATCTGCGCGATGGTGCGGTTGAGCGGCAGGGCGCGCACGCCGCGAACCTGGGCGGCCGCGGCGACCACGCGGTCGCTCACCGCGAACGGATCGACAAAGGAAACGCCCGATTCGTTCCGGAGGGGCACGATCGCCCAAAGCGGCTCGCCCCGGACGGTGTCGTAGGGGGCGAGCGTCGGTGCGGGTGGCTCGAGCGCCGGCTTGCGCGCGCACCCGGTGATCACCAGCGTGACCATCGCGAGCGCGACCAGGGCGGACCGCAGCGCACGGGCGTGCGCGGCGGGGTTGAGCATGGGCTGTGCACTTGTCATGGCGTCCTGCCGGATCGCCCGGGCTCCGCCGGGCGGGGTGTCATGGTCCTGATGGGAGCGCGTTCCGTCGCGTTCCCGGAAGAATCCCGCCCGTGCGCTGCCGCGCACGGGCGAGGGGTGTGGTCGGTCAGGGTCCGTTTAGCGGTCGCCCTCGGGGACGGGAACCTCGACGAAGTTGCGCTCGCCGTTGTTCGGGCGCCCGGTGTTGGCGTAGTTGTTCGTGGGGTAACGCCCGGTCGCGGCGAAGATCGCGTCGGCGGTGTTCATCGACCAGATGTTCTCCGCGCCGTTCCGGTTGCTGACGAAGTACAGGTCGCCGTTGCGCCCGAAGGTCGGCATCAGGTCCACCGCGCCGCCGTTGGTCAGGCGGATGTGGTTCATGCCGAAGGCGTCGATCATGTGGATCGCGGCTTCCTCGGGCTCGGCGTCGGCGAACGTGGGCCACTGGCTGGGGTTCGGGACGCTGGCGTAGACGATGAACCGCCCGTCGGGGCTCCAGGTCGGGTTGATGAGGGCCGAGTAGTTGCTGAAGGCGACCTGGGTCTGGTTGCGGGCGACGCCCTGCTTGTAGTCGAGCGTCCAGACGCTGAACGCGCGCTCGCCGCGCTCGCGGGAGCGCTGGAAAACGATCTTGTCCGACCCGTTCACGCCCGTGCCCGAAACGGGGCACCACTGCGGGAAGAGCCCGAAGCCGATGTGATGGGCCAGACCGGTGTTGCTCAGGTCCACGACCCAGAGCTCCCAGCGCCCGGAGACTTCGCCCAGGCGGCAGAAGACCAGGCTGTTGCCGTCAGGGGACCAGCTCGGGTGCAGCTCGTGCGCGCCCTCGGTGGTGATCTGCACGGCCTTGCCGCCGGCGGCGGGCATCACGAAAATGTCCCAGTTCCCGTTCCGGTCGCTCGCGAACGCGATCCGCTCGCCGCAGGGGCTGACCGACGGCATCACGTCGTTGAACGGGCTGTTGGTGAGCTGGGTGACGACGTGACTGTTGATGGGGCGGACGTAGATGTCGGCCGTCGGGCGGTGCTGCGTGCTGCTGAAGACCAGGAACTTCCCGCAGGGGCTGATCGACGGATCAAAGTCCGAGCCCTCGTGGGTGAAGGTGACCTGGCTGATGTTGCCCACGTCGGGCGAGTTGCCGTGGTGGTCGATCTCGGTCGGGAGGCTGGGGGCGAGGATGTCGCCAAAGAGGTTGAGGTTGGAGCTGTAGGTGAAGCCGTGACGGCTCGGCTCGGTGTTCGCGGGAACGTTGAGCGAGCCGGCGCCGACGGGCCCGGTAGTGTAGGGGTGCCCGGCGCGGTTGCGCTGGTTGTTCGCGAACGAGGCGCGCGGCGTGACCTCGGCGAACGACTCGCCCTGGTTGGGCGAGAGGTAGGCCGGGTCGTTGGTGTTCCAGTGGTCGCCGCGGGCGTGATCGGTCGCCGTGTGGGCGCAGCCGGTCATGCTGAGGGCGGCCGTAAGGCTCGTGCCGGCGAGGGCGATGAGCGTCCATCGTGCGTGGGTCGCGATCATCATGGGTGAGGTCTCCGTCGTTCTTGAGCAGTCCCTTGCCGAGCTGGCCCCGACGCGCCACGGCGACGGGCCCGAACGGGCCTCCACCCGATCCGACCGGCCGAAATTTGGTCCGCCCGCGTTGCCCGGGCTCCGCCCGTGCCCCTCGCGGGATCCTGATCCACACCTCGGCCAAGCGGTTTATCGGACGGTTCCGTGGACGCTCTTGAAGCCCGACGGACCCTCGACAGCCGCTCAGCCGAACGCGTCCATCGGACCGAACGGGGGGGGGCATGAGTCCGGGAAACAAAATCCGAGAACAACCGATCACCCGCCCGATCGCCCCCCGCACGCGCGCGGATAACCCCCCTGGTGGCACGGCTCTCCGAGCCGTGGCTCCTCGCCGACCGCCCCCCCGGCGGCGCGCGACGATCGCGCCGCACCGCCCATCGGCGTCTCGGCGTGATCGGCAAGGGCGTCTCCGGCGGGACTCCGCTCGGATCAATCGGGGGCGGCTTCGCCGACGATCGCGGGTGTCTCGGCTCGACGCTCCCAAGCCGAGCCCGGGCCGCGCGGCTCGCGCGCGTGCAGCAGACGGTCCAGGTAGTTCGAGAGGTTGTCCGGGCGGAAGCGGGCGAGGTACGCACGCGTTGCGCTCGGGTTGATCTCCAGGATGCGGTCGACCAGTTGCTCCCTGGTCAGCCGCGGTTCGGGCTCCGACGCCGGCTCCGCCGGCACCGCTCGGTGTGTCGCGTCAAAAAGCGTGGACACCTGACGATGCTCCCAATGCCCGGGGCATGCGCCCCGCTTTCTGTGAGTCTGCTCCATCCATCGGCCGCGCACCTTCCGCGCGGGCACACGCGAGCCCCGCCGGCACGGATCGCCAGCGCAAGCGCAGCATGTGCGCATACCCTCGCCCATGCCGACCCACGACGACACGGACGCGATCCCGCTCCACCACGCCCGCGCGGGCGCGGCGACCGGGATTGGCTCGTTCGCAACCCTTGTGCCGGGCAACCCGGGCGAGCGCACGCCGTGGTCAGGCCACGCCGAACCCGTTGCCGAACCCGGCACCGAACCCGTTGCTGGGCGCTGGCTGAGCTATTCCGGGTGGATCGGCGAGCAGGCGGGTGCTGACGAAGGTCAGTTCACCGCCAGCTTCGAGACATGGGGCCCGCGCGGGCGTGAGGCGTTCAGCGTGCTGATCGACCGGGCCCGTGCCGAGCTCGCGCCCCGGCGGCAGACCTGGTGCCTCCGCCCGCACGCTCGGCACCTGCTCCCCGATCCTCAGCAGTGCCTCAACCTGGTCCGAGCCGAGGAGGGCAAGGGCGCGCGGGTGATCGAGCTCGTGCTGGAGCCGACGGCTTTTCTCACCCCCGACATGCTCCCCGCCGCTGAGGACCACCTCGCCCGCGCGATCGAGGCGCTCGGCGACCGGGCGGAGCTCGCCGGGCTGATCGCGACGAACGTGCGCCGGGTGGAGACGCCCGGCGGGGGGGCGGAACTCGTCCCCGCGCCCGTTGATCAAGGCGAGTTGGCGGAAGGGTGCATGGCGGCGATGGTGGGGGCGCTGCGGGAACTGGCGGCTCGGCGGGGACTGCCCCTGTTCACGCCCCGGGGCTGAGCCCGCTACCCTCCCGCATCGACCGCGGGAACCGAGACGAAAGGCCGATGCCGATGTCCCAGCGCACGAACAAGCCCCAGGCCCAGCCCAACCTCGATCACCCCACCTTCGCGGCTCTCAAAGCCCGCTTTCCGGGCAAGCGACTCCGCGCGACCGAGTTCCGCGGGCTGAGCACGCTGATCGTCGACCCCGCCGACGCGCACGAGGTCCTGGCGTTCCTCAAGACCGACGCGCGCACGGCGTACGACTTCCTCAGCGACGTCGTCGGCATCGACTACCTCGACTACCCCGCCGAGACGCCCGGACGCTTCGCCGTCGTCTACAACCTCGTCTCCACCACGCGCGGCGACCGCTTCTTCGTCAAGACGCACGTCAGCCCCTCGATCCCGACCGACGGGATCGATGAAGACCCGGCGTTGTGGGTGGACTCGGTCTGCGACCTCTGGCCCGGGGCCGAGTGGACCGAGCGGGAAGTCTTCGACATGTTCGGCGTCCGCTTCCGCAACCACCCGGACCTGCGCCGCATCCTCACCTGGGAAAGCTACCCCGCACACCCCCTCCGCAAGGATTACCCCCTCCGCGGACGCGGCGAACGCGAAAGCTACAACATCATCGACCGCTCGTCGTCGTGATCCTCTCTCTGACGAGCCCCTCGCTGAGCGAGGGGTTTTCGCGTGATGTGCTTGCTTCGTGACATGAGAAATCCCTCGCTCACGCGAGGGGCTCGTGATGAGTGAGTAAGGAAGCAGGGGGAGGGCACAGCTCGGAGGGCTGTTCCACTCGTTTACCGCGGCGCGGTGAGCCGCCCCGGGCGGCGCAGGTCGATGCGCCCGGTGACCAGATCCCACTCGATGCCCTCGGCCGTCACAGCGGTGCCCGCGTTGCCGTCGAACATCGTCAAGCGGTTGCCCGCGGCGGCCCGCGCTCGCGCGACGCCCCGGTCCGCGTCGTAGATCAGCTCGTCCGCCACAACCTCGCGCCCGCCGGAACGCAGGTAGACCGCACCCTCGGCGGCGGCTTCGCGCAGGCGACCGGGCCCGGCCGACTCCGAAGCGTCTGCAGACGGCGCGTCGGGATCGTCCACGAGTCGCCCGGTCAGGCGTTCGCACTCCAGATCGGTGATCTCGCCGTCGGCGTCGCGCCGGTGGGTGAGCCGGACGTTGCGTCGGAGCTCAAACGTGTCGTGCGCACGGTCGTAGGTCATACGCCCGGCCCAGTCGAACAGCGCGTCGCCGCGCGCGATCGAGCCCGTGCCCTCGCCCGAGCCCGGCGGGAGTTCACGCACGAACATCCGCCCGGGGCCGGGGACTTCGAGGCGCTCGGTGCCATCGGCTTCGATGATCGCGCCCTCGATATAGACGATGCGGGTCGCCGCGCCGTCGGCGAAGCGCCGGGTCTCCACGCTCGCCCGCTCGCCGTCGGTTTCGGAGCTCGCGAGGAAGGAGCGGAGCGAGCGCGCGCCCGTCGTCGCATCCAGCGGCGAGGCGTCCGCGGGCTCGCCCGGGGTGAGGCGCACGCGGACGCGGTCGCCGCGGACGGTCTCCCGGCTCACGCCCGGCGTCTCGCCGCGTGCCGAGACGCGCCCGGAGGCTTCCAGCAGCCCCGCACCGTCGTCGTAGAACATGCGCCCGAGCCAGGAGGCGTCGATCGTGCTCGGGTCCTGCGCGGTCGCGCCGCGCCGGAAACGCCCGGCGCCGATGATCTCGACCGTCCGCGCCAGCCCGTCGAGCTGGATCGCCCCGCCCTCCAGGCACGCGGCACGAAGCTCGACGAACGCGTCATCACCGATCAGCTCGGCCTGCTGCTCGGGCACACGCGCGATCAGGCGTTCGCTCCCCGCGCGCAGCCCGTCCTCGCCCGTCAGGCGCACCGCGCCCTCGGCGAATACGCGCTGGATCGCGACGCGCCCGCTCTCGGGCTCGCGTCCGAGATCAGCTTCCAGCAGCTCGCAGCGCAGCGACTCGCCCTCGCGCTGCACCTCAACGCGCCCGCGCGCCAGCAGGATCGTGGGATCGAACGGCTCGCGCGAGCCCGGGTCGCGCGGGTCTTCGAACGCGACGTCGAGCTCCTGTGCCAGCAGCACGCCGCCGCGACCGTCTTCGCCCATCGCGTGCTCACGGACCACGAGTCGGCGGAGCGCGCTGCTCGCAGCGGGAGAACGCTCGAACTCGGCACGGACAAAGCCGCCCTCGAGGCGCGCGAGCCCGTCGGTCGCGCGAACGTCGCCGGCGAACTCGGCCCGCTGGAGCACGCCCGTCGCGCCGCGGTCGCCGGTTTCGAACGCGAAATCGGCGCCGTCGGTCCAGAGGATTTCGGCTCGGGAGAGCGAGCCGCCCTCGGGGCTCGGGCCGAGCTCACGCAGCGCGCCCGCCCCGGGCACGCGGGCGAGCCCGGTGGTCAGCCCGGCTTCGAAGCGCTGCGCGAGCAGACGCCCGGCTTCATCGGCGCGCACGTCCACGCCCTGCGGAGCCGCGGCGAGCAGGACGAGCTCGCGCCGCGTCGCGGCGTAGTGCAGCTCGTCGCAGTATCCCTCGACGCCGATCGAGCGGTCGCGGAAGCGCAGCGCGCTGGGCGAAGCCGTCATACGCAGGGCGGCTTCGTCACGCGCGAGCTCCGGCGGGCGTGCGTCGAGGGCTCGGAGCACCAGAGGCCCGGACCACGTCGCGACAACCTCGCCGGTGAAATCGGGCGAAGCGCGGGTGTTGCTGACGGCTTCGGGTTGGTTTTCAGCTTGGGCGGCGGGCGTGAGCGCCGCGAGCATCGGGAGCATGGACAGCATCGGCATCACGCCGGCGCTCGGCGACGCGGGCGGCACGAACGCGGTCGGCCCGAAGGCGTCGTCCACAAAACGGTTGTTCACCAGCCGACCCCAGAGCAGCAGGCGATCGCCGTCGATCCGGCGTTGGTCCTGCTCGATGCGCACGGATCCGGTGATGTCCACCGCGTAGAACCGTTCGAGCAACTGCGTAGGCGGTGCGGTTGCGGGCGGCGTGGGGGTGGGTGTGGGTGTGGCTGCGGGGGCAGGCGTCGGCGTTGCACGCGGCGAGTCGGTGGTGGTGCCGGTGGTCGGGGCTGCGGCCGCTGCACTCGGACTCGGACGCGGCGCGCCCGCGTCGGTCGTTGGCGCTGGCGTTGGCGTCGCGGCAGCGCGTGACGGCGTGGCTTGGGGCACGGGCGGTGGGGGCGTGTAGATCACGCGCCCGTCGCGCTGGATATCAAGGCGTTCGAGGCGTTCGCGGGTTTCGCTGTAGATCGCGCGGACGCCGGTGCCGACGAAGCGGATGTCGGGCGAATCGACTTCCAGCCGGTCTTCGGTCGCGATCTCGTTGACGGTGAAGTCGAACTCGAGCTGCTGAACGCGCGCGGTGAGCGCGGGGGCGAGCATGTCCGGGTCGAGTCGGTCGGCGCTCGTGCGAACGGTCTCGGCGTCGAAGGCGCGGATGAGCACGCCGCCGGAGAGCGTCCCGGCTTCGGGGCGGCGCTCCTGCTGACCGACCATGACGAAATCGCCCCGCTCGGCGGCGACGTGCACGGCCGACCCGTCGCGCTGGTAGATCCACGCGCGCGGCTGACCGACGGCGTACCGCTGCACACCCGTCGGCTCGATCGTGTCGTAGACCAGCTCGCTCTGGAGGCGCTCCGGGTCGTTGCGGTCCATGAACTGGAGGACGCCGGCGCGCCCGGCCGCGGCGGGGGAGGCGTCGTCGCGCATGCCGCCGGGGACCAGGGCGGGCGCTTCCGGCTCGTCGGCGTCGCGCGCGGTCGGCGCGGGGCGGGGGCTTTGAACGTAGAAGACGGCGACGACGACGGCGAGCGCCAGCGCCACGCCGCCCGCCGCCGCGAGCCCGATCGTCTGCGTGCTGAGTCGGGACACGGGGTCGAACGCTCCTTCGGAACAGGTGGACAGCGTGCGGGCGCAGCGGGGCGGGCGGGTTCAGTCTTCCGCGGGCGGGAGATCGTACCGGGCCAGCAGTTCCGGGAGCACGCCGCGGGCGCCGAGCAGGTGGTTCACAGCGTCGCGCACCGCCCCGCGACCGCCGGGGCGGGGGGTGATGTACGCCGCCCGAGCCCGGAGCTCGGGCTCCGCGTCCGCGACCGCGATCGGCAGCCCCACAGCCCGCATCGGGGGCAGGTCCGGCCAGTCGTCCCCGATGAACGCGACCCGCGAAAGCTCGATCCCCCGGCGAGCGCACAAATGACGCAGGTCCGCCAGCTTGTCGGCTGAGCCCTGGACCACGTCGTCGATGCGCAGCTCGCCCGCGCGCCGCTCGACGGCTTCGCTCCGCCGCCCTGTGATGATCGCCGACCGCAGCCCGGCCCGTCGCCAGAGGTTGAGCCCAAAGCCGTCGCGCGTGCTGAAGCTCTTGGTTTCGAGTTCACCCGACCCGAGCGTGACGCGCCCGTCAGTAAGCACGCCATCGACGTCGAGCACGAGCAGTTCGATCAGGGCTGGGTCGGTGAAGGGCACGGCGAGGGCTCCGGGAGGGGAGAGGGCCAGATCTTCAAATGGGCAGATGGCCAAATCCGGATCTGGCCATCTGGCCCTTTGCAACTTTGGAGCTTTGCGCTCCGGCGGTCAGTCTTCGCGTCGGATGAGTCGGAGGGCGATGAGGTCCTGGACGTCGAGCAGCCCGACGGGCTTGCCATCACGGTCGATCACGGGGACCTCGTCCTGGCGGTGCTCGCGGATCATGAGCAGGGCGTCTCGAACCAGGGCGTCGGCGGGGATGGTGCGCGGGTCGCGGGTCATGACGCTCGCGAGCGGATGATCGAGCGCACCGGGGTCGCGGAGCATCAGGCGGCGGAGGTCGCTGTCGGTGAAGATGCCGGTGAGCACGCCCGTCGCAGGGTGGACGATCAGCAGCGCGCCGGGGCGGCGGGGGGTGCCGTCGGCGTGGGTGAGCGCTTCGCGGACGGTCGCGGTCTCGATCGCGAGGGGCAGGTTCTCGCCGGCTCGGAACCGGAGGACATCGGTGATGGGGCGGAGCTGCCCGCCGAGCGAGCCGCCGGGGTGGCGCTTGTGGAAATCGCTGGTTGTGAAGTGTCGGCGTCGTGCGGCAGCCAGCGCGAGGGCGTCGGCGAGCGCGAGCGTCGCGGTCGTGCTGCTGGTCGGGGCGGCAAAGCCTGGGGCGGCTTCGTCTTCAAACGGGAGCGTGAGCGCGACGGTCGCGAGGCGTTCGAGCGTGCTCGGCGGCGTGCTTCGGCGGGTGATGCTCAGGATCGGGAGCCGATCCTGACGAAGGATCGCCGCGAGGTTGACGACTTCCTCCGTCTCGCCGCTGAAGCTGAGGCAGATCGCGACGTCGGTGGGGCGGAAACGCCCGAGATCGCCGTGGGCGGCCTCGGACGGGTGCACGCTGTGGCTCGGGATGCCCAGACTCGCGAGCGTCGCGGAGATCTTCGCGCCGATCAACCCGGACTTGCCCAGCCCGGTGACCAGGACGGTGCCCCCGGCGTCGGCGCAGGCGCACAGGACAGCGACCGCGTCGTGAAACGCGTCGCCGAGGTGATCAACGAGGGACTCGATCGCGGCCGCCTCGGCTCGGAGGACGTTCTGGGCGAAGGCGCGTTCCTCGCGGCGGCGGTTGTCGGTGTTCGCGGGTTGTTCCGGGGTTTCGGGCACCGCGGATAGGGTAGACTCGCCCGGTCCGGGCGGAGCCCGGCAGGAGGCCGCATGACTACGGACGCCCCGATCGAACGCCCCGCGAGCCAGGAAGCCGCGCCACCGGATCGCGGGGAGTACCGCGTCCGCCTGGAAGCGTTCGAGGGCCCGCTGGACCTCTTGCTGCACCTGATCCGCCGGGCGGAGGTGGACATCGAGGATGTGCCGCTGGCGAGGATCACGGATCAGTACCTGAGCCACCTGGAGCAGCTCGACCGGATCGATATCGATCTCGCGGGCGAGTTCCTGGTGATGGCGGCGACGCTGATGGAGATCAAGTCGCGACTGATCAACCCGCCGGAGGACGCCGGCGGCACGCGCGAGGGCTCGACCCGCGACGAAGACGCCGGCGACCCGCGGGCGGAGCTGATCCGTCAATTGTTAGAATACAAGAAATACCGGGACGCCGCCGACGCGTTAGAAGCTAGGCGAGAACTCTGGTCACGCCGCGTGCCCGTCGCGCCCGTGCGGGCGGATCAGAAAGCGCTCGCTGAGGCGCTCGAAGACGCGGGCGCGGTCGAGCTCGACGACCTGGACCTCGGCACACTGGTCGCGGCGTTCGAGCGGATCGCCGAGAGCGTGGACTTCGGTCGCGTCGGCGTGCACGAGGTGATCGACGACGACACGCCGATCGAGCTGCACGCCGAAGATCTGCTCGACCGCCTGCAACGCGAAGGCGAAATCGGCGGCGACCGCAGCGTGCGCCGTCTGGCGCTCACGACAGTCTTCGAAGGACGCACGCGGCCCGCGATGCTGGGGCTCTTCCTGGCGCTCTTGGAACTGCTCAAGCAGCAACGGGCCGGGGCGACGCAGGAGGGGGACGTGATCTGGGTGGAACTGCGGGAAGCGCGGGAAGACGAGCCGCGACCGTGAGGGAGCGGTTGGATCAGTTACCAGGAGCAAGTGACCAGGCACCAGCTTAGTATGCAAAAACTGGTGCCCGCTGCCCGGCTCCTGGTGCCTTCCGGCGGACCGCTCCCTCACGGTCGCGGCTCGTTACGGCAGCAATTGCGACCGCTCCTTCGCTGTCGGCATCTTGCAGGCTTCCGGGCCGCCGAACCATTTTAATCTTCTCGCGGCGATGAACCGGTACACCGCGTCGCGGATCGGTCGCGGCACGATCCGCCCGATCGCGCCGAGCGCGGGCCAGGGCTGCCCGAGGTAGCCGAGGATGCGGAGCACGGCTTCGCTCCGTTCGTGCAGCCCGCGGGCGTCCACGAAGACGATCGTGCCGAGGTCCGTCGGCTTTTCCGGGCGATCCAGGGCGGCGTAGGTCGGGCCCTGCAAAGGGGCGAAGCGCAGACGCGATCGCCGATCCCGGCTCAGGATCCATTGCACGCTCCGATCGCAGAGCCCGCAGTTGCCGTCGTAGAAGACGATCGGGTGCTCGGGCGGGTTCGGATGTGATGCTGGTTCGTTTGTGGGTTGGTTCATGGGTTGGGCTCGAACAGATTGAACCCCAGGACGCGCACGCCGTCGGTCGCCATCGCGTGCGGCTCGCCCTCGGCGGGCAGGCCCGCGGCCCGGATCAGCGTGTCGTCGAGGTGGTCCACCGTCGCCGATCGGAGCGGCCAGGGCTCGTGCTCGACGCGGCTCGCCAGCACGCGCCCGCGCCGTTTGGTGAAGAAGTAATACCGCTCGGTGAGAAAGTGCTGGAGCGAGCCGGGCTCCGCGGGCGGGAGCGCCTCGCCCGCGCGCCACGCGACGTGCGTGCGCCCATCGGGCCAGGGGCCGTTGCGCCGAGCAAGCTTGTAATCGCAGTGATCGTGCGCGCGATCGTGGGCGACCTCGAAGCGGCTGTGGACGTAGTTGAGGCTCCAGAACCAGCGCCCGCCGAGCACGGGGAGCAGGGCGGCGGCGTCGAGGCTGAAGAACCAGACGCCCGCGACGCCGCGATGGCGCACGTACGTGCGCACGTTGCACTCGTGAAACTCACGCGTCCCCGGCACGATCGGCGGCACGCCGCGGAACCGGCAGTTCGCCATCCGGAACGGCACCAGCGCGACCCACGCCGAGTCGTCGTACAGGTCCAGCTCCAAAGGCTCCGGCACCAGCGCGCGCATCGCACCCGGCTCGATCCGCCAGTGCAAAAAGAGCAGGTCGAGCCAGTCCATGCGCACGCTGGGCGTCGTCGGCCCGAGGATGGGGGGCATGTGGCTCACGCGTCGGGCTCGCCGATGTCCTCGGCCCACAGCCCCGGGTGCTGGCGCACAAACTCGGCCATCAGGATCTTGCAGCGCTCGTCATCCGCCTGCACGAGCTGCACGCCCTCGGCTTCCAGCCAGTCCTCGCGCCCGAGAAAGGTTTCACGCTCGCCGATGACCACGCGACCGATCTGGTGCAGCACCGTCGCGCCGGCGCACATCGCGCACGGGCTCAGCGTCGTCGCGAGCGTGAGGCGCGACCAGTCGCGCCGCCGCCCGGCGTGGCGGAGGCAGACCGTCTCGGCGTGGGCGGTGGTGTCGCCGGTCTGCACGCGGAGGTTGTGCCCGACGGCGAGGACGGTGCCGTCGCGCGTGCCCAGGGCCGCCCCGATGGGGATGCCCCCTTCGCGCCTGGATTTCTCGGCTTGGGCGATGGCGGCGTCGAGCAGGAGTCGGTCGGCCTCGGTCAGTGTTCCCGGCATGGGTCGGGCCCTCCGGCGGCGGGTGCCGCATCGAGCGGTATGCAACAGTAGGAGCCCGCACGGGCCCGGTTTGCGGTATTGTTGCGCCCATGACGACGCCCGCGGCCCTCGAACGCCTGACCGTGTTCCATCACCCGCTGATTGCGCACAAACTCGCGGCACTCCGCGACACCCGCACCGGGCACCGCCCGTTCCGCGCGCTGATGTCGCAGATCGCGGGGCTGATGGTCTACGAGGTGACGCGGTCGTTCGAGACCACGCCGGTGACGGTGCAGACGCCGATGGGTCCGGCGGCGTGCGCGCGGATCGAGCGACCGGTCACGGTCGTGCCCGTGCTCCGCGCGGGGCTCGGGATGACCGACGGCGTGCTGGAGCTGATGCCCGAGGCGCGCGTGGGGCACCTGGGGCTGGTTCGGGACGAGCGGACGCTGATGCCGACGACGTACCTGCGCAAACTGCCGAAGGATCTGAGCGCGGGCCCGGTGATCCTGATCGACCCGATGCTCGCGACGGGCGGGAGCGCGATCGAGGCGGCGAGGATCCTGCGCGAAGCCGGCGCGACGGACCTGCGGATGATCTGCCTCGTCGCGGCGCCGGAGGGCGTGCGCCGGCTGACCGATGCCGATCCGGCAATCACGATCTACGCCGCTGCGCTCGACGAGCGCACCAACGACAAGGGGTACATCCTGCCCGGGCTGGGCGACGCGGGCGATCGCCTGTACGGGACGGGGTGAGGCAGGGAAAGGGCCAGAGGGGCAGATGGGCACAGGTCCAAATCGGATGCGCGTTAGCACAACTCTGATCTGGCCCTTTGGCTATTTGCTGCTTTGCGCATTTCCATCGCCGAACATGCGTTTCTCCACGGCGCCGATGATGGTGTGAAGCAGGAGCATGTGGATCTCCTGGATGCGGTCGGCGTAGAGGGGTTGGCTGTTGAGTGGATCGGGGACGATCCATTCAAGGTCGCACGCGGCGCGGAGTGTGCCGCCGGTGTGCCCGAGGAGGGCGATGGTTTCGAGCCCTTGCGCGCGTGCGGCTTCGACGGCTTGGACGATGTTCGGGCTGTTGCCGCTGGTGGAGAGGACGACGAGCACGTCGCCGGGCTTGCCGAGGGCTTCGACCCATCGCGCAAAAACGCGGTCGTAGCCGAAGTCGTTGGCGGCGCAGGTGATGTGCCCCGGGTCGGCGCAGGCGATCGCGGGGAGGGCGGGTCGGTTGTCTCGGAATCTGCCGGTGAGTTCTTCGCAGAAGTGCATCGCGTCGGCGCAGGAGCCGCCGTTGCCGCAGGCGAGGGCCTTGTCGCCGCGGGCGAAGGCGGCGGCGAGGCGTGCGGCGGCGTCGTCGATGAACCGGGCGGCTCTGGGATCGGCGCAGAGGGCGTCGAGCGTGCGCTTCGCAGAGTCCAGCTCCGCGCGGATCGCGCCGAGGCGGGCGTCGTCTTGGGCGGACGGGGCTGGGCTGGTGTTCGGCGTGTCGGGCATGTCGATCGATCCTACCGGCACCGAGCTCCGAGGGGCGTGCCGTGGGAAGGCGCTTGGGGGATGCGCGGGAGCGGGCGGTGATGGGCATATACTCGGGGATGGACGACGCGGCGCCTTCCGGCTCGTCGGGGCGTGCCCCCGGCGGGGCGGTGTTCATCATCGGATCCCCGCGGAGCGGGACGAGCGCGCTCTCTTGGGCGCTGGCCGCCCACCCGGATTTTGCGACCAGCGCCGAGGCGGATTTTCCGTACTATGTGATGAAGTCCGACGCTTTTGCCGACGCGTGGGCGAAGTCGGTCGCGCGGGAGGACGGGATGCTGGCGATCTCCGGGATGGATCGGCAGACGTTCCTGCGCCTGCTGGGCACGGGGATCGACGCAGTCTTCCGCGCGGTGCACGGCGATGAGGTGCGGTGGGTGGATTCCTCGCCGGCGAACACGATTGTTGCGGACCGGCTCGCCGAGGCGATTCCTGATGCGAAGTTCATCCACATCGTGCGCGACGGGCGGGCGGCGGTCGCGTCGATGGTCAAGAGCGGGTTCGACGCGCGGGTCGCGCAGGACTTCCGGTTCGCGTGCGAGACGTGGGCGTTCTATGTGCGCAAAGGGCGTGCGATGACCGCGGCGATGCCAGAGCGCGCGATGGAGCTTAGCCAGGAGCGGATGGGCGAGGATCCTGAGGGCGCGATGGGCGAGGTGCTCGCGTTTCTCGGCGTCGGGGCACACCCGGGGCCGGCGGCGCAGCTCCGCGGCGGGCGGATCAACTCGAGCTACGGGAACGCGGCGGCGGGGGACGTGAAGCGTCCGAAGTCGGCCGAGGAAATGCCGCGCGAGCCGTGGGCGGACTGGACGGTCGAGGCGTGGCGCACGTTCTGCGAGGTCGCGGGGGACGTGATGGACGAGGCGGGGTACGCGTGGACGCGTCCGGAGCTCCCGCCGGTGGTTGAAGAGGGCGCGAGCGGTGACGCGCCGGTTGCCGAAGCGGCGGCGACGGCTGCGCAGCCGCCCGGCGGGGCGGGCGCGTGAGTGCGCCGGGCGGCGATACGGGCTCGGGCTTGGATGCGGGCTCGGGCGAAGTCGCGGTGCGCGTGCGCGGGCTTGGCAAGTGCTACCAGGTGTACGAGAAGCCGCACCATCGGTTGATGCAGTTTGTTGCCGGGCGTCGCAAGGCGTTCTACCGCGAGGTCTGGGCGCTGCGCGATGTTTCGCTCGAGTTCCGTCGCGGGGCGTGCTACGGCATCGTCGGGCGCAACGGCGCGGGCAAGACCACGCTGCTCCAGATGATTGCCGGCGTGCTCACGCCCACCACCGGCGAGGTGGACGTGGACGGACGCCTGACCGCGCTGCTCGAACTCGGCAGCGGGTTTCACCGGGATTTCACGGGTCGAGAGAACGTGTATATGGCCGGGGCGCTGCTCGGGCTGAGCAAGCGCGAGGTCGAGGCGAAGTTCGACCAGATCGCGTCGTTCGCGGATATCGGGGTCTTCCTGGATCGGGCCGTGCGGACCTACAGCCGCGGGATGTACGCGCGCCTGTCCTTCGCGGTGTACGCGAACCTGGACCCGGATATTTTCATTGTTGACGAGGCGCTCGCGGTGGGTGACGCCGCGTTTCGACACCGGTGTATGCACCGCTTCCGCGAGATGCGCGACCGTGGCGTGACGATGCTCTACGTCTCGCACGACGCGGCTTCGATGAAACAGTTCTGCGACGAGGTCGTCTGGATCGACGGCGGGCGCTTGCGCGACGCGGGCGAACCCGGCGCGGTGACGCGCTCGTACCTCAACGATCTCTTCGGCGTCACGGAGCGAGCGCCGGCGAACGCCCTGTCGTCAGCGCCAACCGCCCCGCCGAGCACGAACGCGCAGGCCGTCGCTGAAGCCGAGCGCGTCGATGAATCCGAAGCGGCGGCCGTCGCGGCGGTCGAGGCGAGATCGCCCGCGTTCGACGCCCCCGAGACGTCGATCCCCGGCGGCGACGATCGCTCCGGCGATGGACGCGCGATCATCGAGGGCGTCGGGCTGTACGACGCCGAGGGGCGACCCTGCCGTTCATTCCGCAACGGGGAGACGATGGTCCTGCGCGTGACGTGCCGAAACGTATCGCTGGACCCGGCTTCGGACCGGTGGGTGCGCGGGTACACGCTGCGGAACTTCAAGGGTCAGGAGATCGCGGGGTTCAACACACTCACGCTCGAGGATCAGCAGACGCCGCCGCCCGCGGGCGGGGTGCAGACGCACCGGTTCCGCATCGAGCTGCCGGCGTTGCACCCCGGGGATTACGCGCTCTCGGTCGCGGTCGCGGGGTGGAGCCCGGGTCAGGATCGCCCGGTGCGGAGCGATTGGGTCGAGAACGCGGTGGTGTTCAAGCTCGCGAGCGATCGACGGGTGATGAACCTGCTCTACATGGAAACGTTGTTCGAAACCGAGGACGCGTCCGAGCCCTCGGCGGCTTCGGGTTCGCGGGGTTCGAGCGTGTCCGCGGGGTAGCCGAAGCGTTCGAGCCAGTCGCCGAGCACGCGCTGCGCGAGGATGCGCACGGTGAGCGAGAGCGGCTCCTGATTCCAAGCGTCCGCGAGCCCGCGTTCCAGATGCTCGCCGGGCTTGCGCTCCCCGGGGCGTCGCCCGGTGAGTCGTTCGAAGGAGACACGCTCGATTCCCGCGGCGGCGTGGTCGAGCGTGAGCGCGACGCCGACGCGATGGAGCGCACCCGACAGGTGCCGGGCGCCGTCGGCGTCGTGAAAGATTGATTCGTAGCGGAGCTGCGCGACATTGGGCATCGCGGCCCACGCCGCCGAGCAGGCGCCGAGCTCGTCGTACCCGCCGAACTCGAGCGCGAGGCGGTTCGGGTTGCGGGCCTGCAGGTGGGCGGGCTGATCGTCATAGGGGATTCGGCACCCGGTGATGACGCAGGCGAGCGATTCCTCGAAGTGCAAGCGTCCGAGTGTTCGCGCGCAGAGGTGGGCCGGTCGGTGTCGGATGTAGCGCGTGGCGCTGAGGGCCGCGTCGCGGATGTCGCGGTAGGCGTGGATGACGAGCGTGCGCGGGCTTTCGGCGAGCTGTTCGAGCCAGAGCTCGCTCGGCTCGCCGTGGACGCACGCGACCTGTCCGGCGCGGAGCGCGGCGATCGTGCCGTCGCGTTCGTAGGGCTTCCATTTCGGCGGGTCCGGCCAGCACGAGGGATCGGTCTCGCAGGCGGCCAGCACGGGTTGTAGCCCGAAAAGCTCGCTTAAGAGCGTTCGATAGGTGCTCGTGCCGCTGCGCGGGAGGCTCACGATCAGCACGCGATCGAAGCTCGACACTCGATCGAGATCGCCGGCGACCGCTTCGGGCGGCGTCCCGAGGGGACGGAGTTCCGTGGACGTCGGGCTCGGCATCGCTCGAAGCGTACGCGTACCATCGCCGGGGCGAGCGCCGAGCGAATCGCGGGCTCAAGGAGCGGGTGCATGGCATCATCAAGAACCGAGAGCGTGGAGGCCGATCTCGCGGCCGTTCACGCCGCCGGACCGTGGTTCTACACGTTCCCGCTCCCGGGCGGGGGCGCGACGGATTGCCGCGCGCCGGAGTCCACGCTCCATTTGCACGAGACGCGGTGGCGGATGGTCGCCTCGACGGTGCGCACGGAGCTGGGCGAGCGCCTGAGCGGCGCGTCGGTGCTCGATCTCGGGTGTCACGAGGGGTGGTTCGCGGCCCGGTGCATCCAGGAACTCGGCGTGCCCCGGCTGCTGGGTGTGGACGTGCGCGAGGCGAGCCTGGAAAAGGCGCGGCTTGTGCACCGGGCGATGGGGCTGGAAGGCGGGGAGTTTGTCGCTCTCGACGCGGAAGAGCTGGACGCCGAGCGCACGGGTGTGTTCGACGTCTGCCTCTGCGTCGGGCTGATCTATCACCTGGAGAACCCGGTGCGGGTGCTGCGCCGGGCGGCTTCGGCGACGGGCGAGCTGATCCTGGTGGAGACGCAGGTGGTGGACCCGATCGAGGGCGTCACCGAGTGGGGCAAGCGCGCGGCTTCGCGCCCGTACACGGGCGGCTTCGCGATCATCGACGAGTCGTGCCGATTCGATCAGAGCGCCGAGGCCGGGGCGACGCCGCTGGCGCTCTGTCCGTCCGAAGCGGCCGTGGCGCAGGTGCTCCGGGCGCTGGGGTTTGCGCGGGTCTGGCGCGTGGCGTGCCCGGAGGACGGGCACGAGCAGCTCGCACGCGGGCGTCGCGTGATCTACGCCGCCTCGCGCCGAGCGAACGAGCGATCCGCCCATGTGTAACCGCTGGTGCCTGACCTTCGGCGAGCGCCTCCGCGAGCGCATGACCGCGGGCGCGCGCGTGCTCGACGTCGGCTCGCGCGACGTCAACGGCTCGCTCCGAACCGTCCTCGCCGACCGCGCGGGGGACTACGTCGGTGTCGATATCGAAGCCGGGCCCGGCGTCGACCTGGTCGGCGACGCCGTGGACCTGCCCGCGCTCGTCGGCGTCAACGCGTTCGACACGGTCGTCACCACCGAGATGATCGAGCACTGCCTCCCCTGGCGGGACGCGATGCACGCGATGCTCCGCACGCTCAAGCCCGGCGGGCTCTTCCTGCTGACCACGCGCAGCCCCGGCTTCGCCCTCCAC
>Ga0213835_100643_pt1 | contig 29708 bp, 11 predicted proteins | sample SWPATP01_FD_160576 | JGI IMG/M metagenome (GOLD analysis project Ga0213835, IMG submission 160576) | Coastal seawater microbial communities from Marineland, Florida, United States - SWPA TP0 #1 | ecosystem: Environmental > Aquatic > Marine > Coastal | place: USA: Florida | collected 2016-08-05 | reverse complement strand
AACCTACTCTGTTGGGTTTCACCCAACCTACTCTGTTGGGTTTCACCCAACCTACTCTGTTGGGTTTCACCCAACCTACTCTGTTGGGTTTCACCCAACCTACTCTGTTGGGTTTCACCCAACCTACTCTGTTGGGTTTCACCCAACCTACTCTGTTGGGTTTCACGCTCGCTTCACCTCCACCCATAATTGTATCGGGGTTGTTAAATTACATCCTTGCGTTTTTGCACCACTAATAACAAGCCAAACATCACCATAATTAACCCAATTAAAATCCCCCAATATTTGCCGACATTGACATTAAACATTGAACCATAGTCCTGGAAAAAACGCTTAATGGTTCCTTCGGCTTCACCTAAAGCCCCCTCATATTTACCTCGCCATTCTCCATACTCATCCTGCCATTGTTGAATAGCTGTCTGGTACTCATTAACCCGGTCTTGGTAGGCTTCCATATCAGCTTGATATTGATCCATCTCGTCTTCATAGTCTAGTTGCGCTTGAAAAGACTGGTTATCAGGTCTAGTAGGTTGTTGGGGAGGGTCGCCAGGAGATTCAGGACGGACGGGTTCTGGCTGGTCAACAGCCGGATTATACTTAGCTAAAATGCCGGGAAAACTGCATTGATTAAATAGGCTAGTTCCTAAACAAATACAGTCCTGTTTTTGGGCATCAGTTAAGGCATCGCGTTCATCCTCATCTAACTGCCAACAGGGGTCTTCCGCTACATCTCGACCTACTCCAGTGATAGTAACAAAGGATTCAAACGGCCATTTAGTTAGGGTGAGATGATTAATGATCAGTCCTGGTAGTCCCAAGGTGTTAATAGGTAGCATTCCGCCACCAAAAGTAATTTGAGGAACTAAAAAGATAATGGTCAATAAAGGGGCGATATTCTGGTTAGGAGAAATGGCTGAAACCAATAATCCCATGACCATTCCTGCCATGGTTGCCAAGACTAAGGTTATGTACAAGGAACCATAAACGGAAAAGTCTCCGGGAATCTGAACAGCTATCAGTTTAAACAATAGGAAAATTGCGGCTTGATATAAGGCGAAGACTGAAGCAATACAAACCTTCGACAGAATATAGGGAAGAATTTGTAAACCAATAGTCCTTTCCCGGCGGTAGATATCGGCTTCTTTGACAATATCGCGCATGGTGGCGATACTACCGACCATGACGGCGACTAAGGCGGTAACAAATAGCATGGTAATTACCTGCCCAAAATCGCCTTTGGTATCGTCAAACATATAGCGATTCCAGGTAAACCAGTCAAGTATACCGAGAATAGGGGCGATCGCCAACATTAAGATTAAACTAGCTCGATCGCGCATTAAAATCGACCAATTCCGATTCGATAAAATCAGAAACTGTCGCCAAGCGGAAACCCGTTTAATGGTCGCGCCGGGAACCTGTTGCGATCGCCTATTACCATTAGTTTCAGCCTGAACATTGGTGAGAGTCTTTTGGCGTTGAACCACAAACCTTTGGTATTGGGAAGAGTTGAGATAATCTTGCTGCCAATCTTGAGGCGATCGCTCCCTTTCTACCTTGTGATAAATTTGATTAAAGCGCTCAACCCCAAAATATTGCAGCGCCTCTTGAGGAGGGCCGAAATAAGCAATCCGACCTCCCGCACCTAAAAATACTACTAAATCACACAGCATGACATTATCGGTAGCATGGGTAATCAAAATTACCGTCCTACCTTGGTCTGCCAGATTTCGCAGCAGATTCATAATATCAGCTTCCGTACCCGGATCTAAGCCAGAGGTTGCCTCATCCAAAAAGAATAAACTAGGCTTAGTCAACAATTCCACCCCAATAGATACCCGCTTGAGTTGACCGCCACTGAGGGCTTTAATGGGAACATCCCGACGGTGAGACAATCCCAAATCCTGGAGAACCTCATCAACCCGTTTCTGTCTTTCTGCTAAAGTGGTATCAGCCGGCATTCGTAATTGGGCGGCATAATCCAAAGCCTGAGTCACAGTTAACTCAGTATGGACAATATCCTTTTGGGGAACATAACCAATTTCCGTGCGGTAGGCGTTATAGTTTTTGTACAAGTCAACGCCATTGACTAATACATGGCCTCCCGTAGCTGGACGAAAGCCGTTGAGGGCATCAAGAAGGGTAGATTTACCGCCGCCACTAACCCCAGCCACTACGACAAATTCCCGCGCCTGTATCGATAGGGAAATATCATTGAGTAGGTTAACTTCTTTGGAAACCTGTTTATTTAAGCCTAGCGCATCGAGGCGCAGATTACCTTCTTCGTTGACCTGTACTAAAGTTTCATCAATGTTTAAGGTGAAGCGACAAGGACCGATGCGAATATTGTCTCCCACCGTCAGGGTGCGATCGCCTGTAATTACTTTACCATTGACAAAGGTTCCATTGGTAGAGCTGAGGTCTGTTAAAACAAAAGACCCGTTTTTCCGGGCAATTTGGGCATGGTTGCGAGACACGGAAGGATGATTAATGACTGTATTATTACTCGCATCTCGACCAATAGTAATGAGATCCTTTCCCCGTAACTCTAGGGTAAAACTTAGGACTGTGCCACTGCTTTGCCCTATAGTATTATCAACTACTGTTTCTTCTGATAGGGCTGGGGCGGCGGCTTGGGTCGGGGCTACAGCCAGGGAGCTAAAGCAAAAGGTTAGTTTAGCATCCCCTATTTGGATGGTGTCATTATTGGCTAAGGGTTGCGGCGTTTTGGGGGGAATTGTATCTGCGTTTAGCAGTGTGCCAATGGTACTGCCTAAATCCACAATTACATAGCGATCGCCCTCTAGTCTAATCTCGGCGTGGTGCCGCGAAACACTCATATCTGTTAATACTACTGTGTTATCGGGGGCGCGACCAATGGAAGCTATCCCATTATCAATGACTATTTCAGAAACAGATGTGCTGCCGTAAATTTTGAGTTGGGCATTGGTTGATGAGAAACTCATGTAATATCTCCATTAGCTGGGAAACTGACTAGCTGTTTTGGCTACCACTATTGATAGTAGTGGGATCTGCTACACTCCTTATAATTGGCGAGACAGCTAATCTAAACGCATACCTTCCCTCAAACCTTAGCACAATCACAGTTCTCCGACTCAAGTCCCCCGTCTTCTTGATTAGTAGACTCAATTGGCGATCGCCTGGTCTAACCTCCATCAAGGCTAACATCAAAAAAAGCGATCGCCCTCGAATGAATTTTAGAGCGATCGCTGGGCTTTTTTTAAACAACCAGTTGCTTCTATTATAATGCCAAAATCAACAAAAGTCAACAACTCTTTCCAATTTATTAATGGGCGAAATCCTCCCGCAATTGATTAATTATTGAAGTTTGGGGACTGGCTAGAGGATTTTATTTGCTGTTCATGAACCCACAAAATTAACTTTATTTTGGTTCATCGTCAGGTTTAATAGAGTCACCTTTGCGCTTTAATAATGAACCAGTTACTAGGGCTACTGCCATCAGTCCGAAAATTGTTCCCGGTTCAGGTACGGAACGCTTAGTAGCTGTCCAAGTTCCCGACTCACTATACCAAGCAAAGTCTGGAATTCGAGATCCCCTCAACCACGATGACCACTGGGTTGCATTCATGAGAGCCCCAGCAGAAACTTCTGATCTACCAATGCCATCATACCAGATATTATCCATGAAAAATAACCTTCTTCCAATACAGTCTCTAGTCCTACATGGAACCACACTAGACAGTAAATTATCATCAAATGGTCGCCAGAAAAGATAAGTCTGATGGTTATTGGGGTTATTAAGGAGGAATTCAAATGATAAACCTCTGACATCAGAAACAAAACTGGTGACTTGGAAAAATTGGTCACTTGCGCTGATGTCCAGGGGAATATTACAAGATAATTGATTGACACATAAATTGATGACTCCAGCAAAGGGATGTTTTTCGTGGCTAAACTCTCCAGTACCTACTAACTGACCTTCCGTATCAAAAAAATGGAGGTCGTAGAAAACTAGAGATTGAGCAGGTAGAGAAAAAGCTAAAGCCGAGGCTAATCCTATGCCGGAAGCTAGGGTTAAATTTGCCAAAAGTTTTGTCATGGCCATGGCAGGTTTTAGGTTGAGTGATTGATGCGGAGTTTAAATAATTGTAGATAAAGACTATCTGGCAACGGATTCAATTAGAATTAATGTTCTAGGGAGTCACGCTATCAAATTATTTAATCCCCGTGAGGATGATTAAACACCAAGGCCAGATGAATTTAACAGGGAGTTATGTAAAAAGAATGGGAATTTTGGTGAAGATTGTGTAAAATGATAGCATCCTAATCTAGGCTCGTAACTGCGACCCGTGGGGACGAAGTTAACCCAGATTAGTGGTCAGGGAATTTGCATCAACGGTTGGGAAACCCATCAGCAACCTCTAGGAACTCTAGTTATGTCTGAACCGCTGATTTCTGCTATCATTTGTACCCATAATCGAGCTAACTACTTAGGGGCGGCGATCGATAGCTTGCTAGACCAGGAATTTGATAACTTTGAAGTGATCGTGGTAGATAATGCTTCGAGCGATCGCACCCGTGAAATAGTCGAAAGCAAACTCGATCACCCTAAACTCCGTTATATATACGAGCCGATCACAGGTCTGTCTGTCGCCCGCAATACCGGAGCCAAAACCGCCCAGGCTCCCATTTTAGCCTACCTAGACGATGATGCCGTTGCTAGTCCTCAATGGCTAAGGGTACTCTACACAGCCTATCAAGACAACCAGAAACTAGCGGTAGCAGGGGGTCGCGTTACCTTAATTTGGCCAGAAGGCATCACCCCTCCCCCATGGCTATCCCCCGGTTTAGCCGAAAACTTAGGAGCATATAACCTAGGAGATGATATCCTTTATATCAGCAATCCCGGCTTAACCCCCAGAGGACTAAACTACTCTATCCGCCGCACCTTTCTCGACCAAATTGGAGGGTTTGACCCTAATCTAGGTAGAGTGGGAAAACGGCTGCTTTCTAACGAAGAACTGGTGATGACAGAAGAAGCTCTCAACCGAGGCTGGGAGGTGGCTTATATTCCCGATGCTTTGGTGGCTCATAATGTCGCTCCGGAAAGAGTTAAGCGCAGTTGGTTTATGGAGAGAGGCTGGTGGCAGGGAATTAGTGAGTGTTACCGTGAACAACTGTCGGGACGCGCCAACTGGGGACAATTAGGGCGGGGCGGCGAGAATATGGTCAGAGGACTTTACAAATCCCTAAAGTATTTTAACGATCCAGCTACCCGATTTGATAATTTGGTTTATGCTTATGGTCAAATTGGCTATTTAGGAGCGGCGATCGCTGGTTTGTTAAACATCAACAATACAGCCACCAAACCCAAAACATGAGAAATCACCTATCTTAATGGTCTACTTATCAACATTGTGTTATGAGCATTACTGCATCCAAAATTCCCGTTTCCGTGCTAATTCCTGCCAAAAATGAACAGGAAAATCTCCCCGCGTGTCTGGCTAGTGTGGCTGTGGCTGATGAAATTTTGGTGGTCGATTCTCAAAGTAGCGATCGCACTGTGGAAATTTCCGAAAGTCTCGGAGCTAAAGTGGTACAATTCCACTTCAATGGTCAATGGCCGAAAAAGAAAAATTGGTCCCTGGAAAATCTCCCCTTTCGTAATGAATGGGTGCTAATTGTGGACTGTGACGAACGTATCACCCCGGAATCTTGGCAAGAAATTGCCCAAAAAATCCAAAACCCCGAATATTCTGGCTATTACATTAATCGTCGGGTATTCTTCCTAGGGAAATGGATTCGCCACGGCGGTAAATATCCCGACTGGAACCTGCGTCTATTCAAGCATAAATTGGGTCGCTACGAAAATCTAAACACCGAGAACGTCCGTAATACCGGAGATAATGAAGTACACGAGCACGTAGTCATCTCTGAGGGGAAAGTCGGTTATCTCCAAGAAGATATGCTTCATGAGGATTTCCGGGATTTGTTCCACTGGATAGAACGCCATAACCGCTATTCTAACTGGGAAGCACGGGTTTACTACAATATCCTCACAGGTCAGGATGATAGTAAAACCATTGGGGCTGATTTATTTGGAGATGCAGTCCAGCGGAAACGCTTTTTAAAAACCATTTGGGTGAAACTGCCCTTTAAACCTCTGTTGCGATTTATCCTATTTTATATTATCCAACTGGGTTTTTTGGATGGTCGCGCTGGCTATATTTATGGCCGACTGTTGAGCCAATATGAATATCAAATTGGGGTGAAACTTTACGAATTGCGTAAATTTGGCGGTCAGTTGAATGTGGCGAAACCCACCACCAAGACAGCCACGCCTCAGTCTGTACCTCAAACAGTGGAAAAATGACCAAAACGGAGACATCGACAGAAGCCTGGGTTGATCTGCGAAAGTATGATCAATCTGGGTTTGACCGGGGGAAGCCAGGATGGTTGATTTTACTATGGTGGTTGGTTCAGGCGATCGCCTTTCCCCTGACTCCTCACCCGTTTAATAACATTCGCTGCGGGATTTTGCGGCTGTTTGGGGCCAAAATTGGTCAAGGGGTAATTATTCGACCTACCGCTAGGTTGACTTACCCCTGGAAAGTGGCGATCGGTGATTATAGTTGGATTGGTGATGATGTGGTACTTTATAGCCTAGACCGTATCGAAATCGGTGAGCATTGCGTGATTTCTCAAAAGTCCTATTTGTGTACGGGAAGCCACGATATCCATGACCCCGCTTTTGGTCTACAAACCGCCCCAATTGCGATCGCTCCTGGGGTGTGGGTAGCTACAGATTGCTTTATCGGACCGGGAGTGGCGATCGGTGCTAATACCGTTGTCGGCGCTAGATCCAGCGTCTTCAGTGACCTACCAGCCGCCCAAATTTGCTTAGGAACCCCCTGTCGTCCCCATTCCCCCCGAAATCTCATATCCACAAAAATAATCGATAATTGACAATTTCGTAGGGGCGGGTTCTGCTGTCAACCCGGCATCCCCACCAGGATATGAATAAACCCGCCCTCTCACCCAGCGGACAATTAATAATTAATCATGGTAGGGGCGGGTTCTGCTGTCAACCCGGCATCCCCACCAGGATATAAATAAACCCGCCCTCACCCACCATAATCAACCCGGCATCCCCACCAGGATATAAATAAACCCGCCCTCACCCACCGGACAATTAATAATTAATCATCGTAGGGGCGGGTTCTGCTGTCAACCCGGCATCCCCACCAGGATATAAATAAACCCGCCCTCACCCACCGGAATTAATCATGGTAGGGGCGGGTTCTGCTGTCAACCCGGCATCCCCACCAGGATATAAATAAACCCGCCCTCACCCACCATAATCAACCCGGCATCCCCACCAGGATATGAATAAACCCGCCCTCACCCACCATAATCAACCCGGCATCCCCACCAGGATATGAATAAACCCGCCCTCACCCACCGGAATTAATCATGGTAGGGGCGGGTTCTGCTGTCAACCCTGCATCCCCACCAGGATATGAATAAACCCGCCCTCACCCACCGGAATTAATCATGGTAGGGGCGGGTTCTGCTGTCAACCCTGCATCCCCACCAGGATATGAATAAACCCGCCCTCACCCACCATAATCAATCATCAATTCCTCACCAGGATATAAATAAACCCGCCCTCACCCACCGGAATTAATCATGGTAGGGGCGGGTTCTGCTGTCAACCCGGCATCCCCACCAGGATATGAATAAACCCGCCCTCACCCACCATAATCAATCATCAATTCCTCACCAGGATATGAATAAACCCGCCCCAACTATTGGCTTTTTTTATTCATTCATAGTCTTATAAGTCGATACTGCTGAAGGTGAGCTGCGGTTGAGATAGCGGAAAATCCAATACTTAAATACCGCATCTAATATAACCGGAAATGTCGCAATAAACAGAAAGTTAAAATCTCGGCTTTCTGCTACTCCCAAATGTCTAGCCACACTTTCCAGAATTACCTCCCAACCGTGGGGGGAGTGGAAACCTACGAACATATCAGTTAACAAAATCAGGATAAATGCCTTCGCGCTATCACTGAGGCCATAAATTATATCCCCCATAAATGATTTCACAACTTGCACTTCTGCCTTGTTGTTAGACAAAATCAAGACAAACGTAAACACTGATATGATATCAGCAAAAATATTTTTAATAGAATTAGCACTTAATGAGCGATATTCCTCAGCAATTTTGATAGCTTTGGCTTGGGTTCTTTCCTCTAACTCTTCCGGGGTTAATTCTGGTATGAAACCCACCATCATCTCAAACTTTAACCTAGACTCATATCTCTCAATTTCCATTAAGGCTTCTTCTTCCATGTCAACATTCATAAATAGGGGGGTGTTTTCATTAACCCAAAACCTATCAACTAAGGGACCAATCACAAAGTTTTTCGACAATTGCTGAGTCAAAAGTGGCACTAAAATCAAGATGAGAATAAATCTAATCGCAATAATGGTTTTAACTTTCGATTTCCGATAATCTTTAATCACCTGTTCTTCCGACTCTGGGTTAAGTTCCCGTTTAATCCGAGTCACAGTTCTGAGCAAAGTTCGAGGTAGAAAGCTAGTGCCGGAGTTTTCAGATTGGAGGTTGTCTTTAAGATTATTTTCGGCTTTTGGTGGAGAAATGGGAATATCGGAACTGAGAATAGACTTAGACTTTGTGGGAAGCGAAACCAGTCCATTCTCTGGCTGATTAGGTATCAGAGAACGACTTTCTAAGTCTTCGACTTTTACCAAGGATTTAGATGGTGATGGTACTTGTTTGGGGGATGGTTTTTTCTGATAACGGTTAGTGACAGCATCAATAAATTCTAGTTTTTCACAGATTATGTCAATGGTATCGGCATCTTGATTTCGGTCATAATTGCGGTCATCAATATCATCCGGATTCCGCAACTTGCGATTAAGTTCGGCGGGGTCTATTTGTTCAGAGATACCTAAAATAGAGCGGCTAGTGTTAAATTCTGCTAACCGCATTTGAATGATTTGTAAATACTTATTAACCTCGGATTTAAAATAAGACAAGACTCGATCGCTATATTCATCCGAAGACGACCCGATCGCCTCACCATGAAAATGCTCATTTTCCAGAGATCGTATTTTTAGAGCTGCATCATAAGCCTGATCTAAAGCTCGATCAGGAGTATCACGAAACCACTGATTAGCACGATTGAGAAACCGCTTAAACTGAGTCCAATTTGAGGATGTCATAGTGAGTTGCCAAAAACACCTATTTGAGGTTAGGCGCGAAACAATGGTAATGTACGGGGTATATTAGCACTTTTAATAACATGGCTGTGGTTTGGGAATCACTGTGGATTACCGGAGGCTCACGAACAGGTAAAACTACCCGTTTGGTAGAGCAATTTTGTCTGTGGAGTCAAATGTATGTAGGCGCTCTCAACGCGCCCTATTCAGCCCCATTTCAACCCAAGCACCCTCTACAAGGCTTGCGTCCCCTAGTTTTGGCCGCCAATGGAACCAATAAAAGGCATTTAGTTGATAGGATAACCCAAGCGTCGGCTGGACAATATCCATTTTCCGCCATCACCATTATGGGATTTTTTCAGGCGGAAGTGCTTTTGTTCTGGCCTTTACTCATTGAAGCCCTAGACCTGAGAGCCCAATTTCCCCAGAGGTTGCGTCCTGAACTAGAACAGGAACTTGCCAGCCAACTTTGGAGTCCTGAAATCGATAGTGGAAAACTCACGGACTTTGGGAGAGGGCGCGATCGCATTGTCCGTACAACCCTCGACCTATTACAACTAGCAGGACTCAGCGGCACGCCTGTTGAAGATCTGCCTAGTATTTTAGAACGCCATCAGGCTTTTGATGCCATTGGTGAGACCACCTACACCTGTATGACCGAGATGCTGCTACGTTGGCAAAATTGGTGTCAGCAAAGGGGATTACTAACTTATGGCATTATAGCCGATTTATATTGGCGACATTTGTTGAAGCATCCCACCTATCAACGGCATCTGCTCCATCAGCATCGAGTTATTTTAGCCGATGATGTGGATGAATACCCAGCGATCGCCCGCCATTTATTCGAGTTTCTATTAGAGAATCAAGTGATGGGAGTATTTACTTACAATCCCCAAGGTGCAGTCAGACTAGGTTTAGGGGCAGATCCTAAATATCTAGCACAGTTGCAAGATCGCTGTCAGATAGAACAGCTTTCTCCGGTCGAGGGTTTAGCAGAAACTCTGGGTGCTGAGGTTTTGTCATGGCTCAATCAAGATTATGGTAACTTTCCCGACTTGAGTCACTCTCAGCAGTCAGTTTTGGCGATCGAAACCACTTCTAGGGCTGAACTATTGCGGCGGACGGCTACAACCATCATAGAAGCGGTTAAAAATGATCAGGTACAGCCCCAGGATATTGCTATCATCGCTCCGGGGTTAGATGCGATCGCCCGCTATACTATTCGAGAAATTTTAACCCATGAGGGTATTGCCCTAGAAGAAATTCAACCACAGCAACCGCTGATCACTTCTTCGATAGTGCGATCGCTGCTGACCCTACTCGCCTTAGTATATCCAGGCTTAGGGCGGTTAGTAGATAGAGATGCGATCGCCGAAATGCTGACCATTATCAGTAGCCATATCCCAGAGAGCAAACACAGCAGCACATCAGACCCCGACTCACCCGCCGCCAATTTTCCCATCCATAATGCGATCGATCCAGTGCGAGCCGGTTTATTAGCTGATCACTGTTTCGCCCTTGATTGGCAAAATCCGAAATTATTGCCAATTAATGCCTTTCCACGCTGGGACCGCCTCGGCTACCGTGCCGCCAACACCTATAAATATATTTGTGAGTGGTTATCCCTACAGCAACAGAAGTATCATCAGAACCTCCTCCCCAGTCCTGTCGCCTTATTAGACCGAGCCATCCAGGAATTTTTCATTCCTAGGGTTACAGGTTCACCAGCGTTAATCATAGACATGAATCGCCCAATCCTAAAAGCCTTCGCACAAATCGACCTGTTGCGGGAATTAATGGAAACCGCCATCCACTTTTGGGATATTTATACCAGAGACAAACCCCAGCCATCACCCCTAGAAACCGTCGAAATCACTGGCCAATTTATTGAACTGTTGCGCCGAGGAGTTGTTACCGCCAACCCCTACCCCGTGGGAGAAATGGCTGTTAAGGCTCCTGCTGTCACCCTCGCCACCATTTTCCAATACCGTGTCAATCACCAATCCCATTCCTGGCACTTTTGGCTTGATGCAGGTTCCCCCCTCTGGTTCCAAGAGGGAGCTAGTAGCCTTTGGGGTGCGCCTGTGTTTCTCCAAGATATTCAACAGCAGAGACAGCCTTGGACCAGTGAAGATATGATGGCAGCCAATCAGCAAAGACTACAAAGGATTGTGTGGGATTTATTAAGTCGGGTTAGCGATCGCCTTTATCTCTGTCATAGTGAATTATCAGTTAATGGTCAAGAACAACTCGGACCTCTTCTACCCCTTGTCAGTAGTGTACCAACGCGGTAAAAATGGGGGTAATATGAATCCAATTCAATTTCTGAAATCCCGTTCAATACCCCCCTAAGTTCATGAGAACATCCCCAAAACACAAAAAATTTGCATCTGCTAATTAATTACCAATTCGGCTATAATTAACCATTAAAAGTCAATTTTAATTGTGTTTCCATGAAAAACATCCTCAATAATACATCTTAATTGACCCTAATCAGTCACCGAGAAATCTGAATAATTTATGATTAAAAGTCACAGTTTCTGCGATATTTACGCTAGTAGGATTGACTGATCCATCATTAATCTGTTTAAATTGATACCCATTCATCTTATGTCGATGACTTCAAATCACCGATGTGGCTACCTTGCCCAAATCAAGCCCCAAAATCATAACCATTAGCATCAATTGACATAGCCTAATCGTTAAAATAACCCCTTGTCTATGCCAAAATTCCCAAGTCATCATCAATTAGGAGTCACGCCATGACCAGTTCAACCATTCCCACCACCCCTGCTCAACTTGCGTTGCGAGTATCTCCTGGAGATCAAATTCTCAGCCTCAACCAAGTTGTTCTCATCTTTCCCGCCGAACCAATACCCAACAGATTTGAAACCTTCCCAGGGTCCATCACCAACATATTACCGGCCTCCAACGGCTTAGGGGATACCCTACTGGGAGAGGGAGGAATCACACTATTTGTTCCCGATGAGCCAGGCTTTGAAGCTACAATTCAAGGTAGCAGTGAAACCGTAATAGTAGTGAGAGCCGGCGGACAAGACCAAGGATTCCTCACCGTTCTAAATCGAGAACCCGGTAGACTCCAAAGCCGTGCAGACGGCTCCTTTGTCTTTATCCCTGACGATGCAGGAGACCCAGAGCCAGACCCAGGGACTGACCCATCACCAGATCCAGGAACTGACCCAGGAACTGACCCAGACCCAGAACCCAGAGAAAATCAACCTCCCATAGCCAACGATGTTTTTGTCACCACCAGCCAGGGACAAGACACCTTTTTTGATGTACTCTTCAACGACACAGACCCAGACGGAGATACCCTCAGCGTTCAAAACTTCAGCAGCACCGCCAACGGAAGCCTAATCTTCAACGGTGCCGGAATATTCACCTATCGACCCAACCCAGACTTCTTTGGTACTGATGGCTTTAGTTACAATGTCACCGACGGCACAGACTCCGACCTAGCGCAAGTGGTGATCTCAGTTCAACCAGGCGACTTTGCCCAAATCATCGAAGGAATAGGTCAAGGAACCACCGGAGATGACTCTATTATCGGCTCATCAGGGGATGATGTCATTAATGGTTTAGCTGGAAACGATACCATCTTCGGTTTAGCTGGAAACGACCTCCTACAAGGTGACGAAGGCGACGATCTACTCTTCGGCAACCAAGGCAACGATACCCTAGACGGCGGACCGGGTAATGATACCGCCTATGGAGGTCAGGACAATGACCTGATGATTGGTGGAGATGGTAATGACTTACTATTCGGCAACCTCGGCAACGATACCCTATTGGGGGGACCTGGTGCAGATTCTATGTATGGCGGGGACGGCAACGACTGCATTCGGGGTGGTGTTGGGAATGACTTGATTTTTGGCGACAAAGGTAATGATATCCTCTGGGGAGATGACGGCAACGACACTATTTATGGTGGGGAGGGAGATGATTTAATCTTCGGTAATGATGGTGCTGATCTATTATTTGGGGGAGTTGGCAACGATACTATTTTTGGCGGACCAGGAAACGATACTATCATCGGCGGGGAAGGCGATGATCAAATTGCTGGAGAAGTGGGAGATGATTTATTATTCGGGGGTCCCGGAGCTGATACCCTAACAGGTGGTTCCGGTAGTGACACCTTTGCGATCGCCGAAGGTAGTGGCGGCGGTAGCGTAGAAGAAGCTAATGTCATTAATGACTTCACTGGTGGGACTGATAAAATTGGTTTGTTGGGGAACCTCACCTTTGAACAACTCAGCATTACCCAAAGCGAGGAAAACGCCGGGAATGCTATTATCCGTAATGGTAGTGATGGAGAGTTCCTAGCAGTTCTCATTGGGGTTAACAGCAATAACCTAACCGCCTCCGATTTTGTCCCCGTCGTCGGCTTGGACATCGGCATACCCACACCACCCACACCGACACCACCGACACCACCGACACCACCGACACCACCGACACCACCGACACCACCGACACCACCGACACCACCGACACCCACACCGACCCCTCCTGTACCTCCACTTCCGCCACCCCCACCCCCTATCAACTTGCCACCTAACGCAGTTGATGACCGGGTGAGACGAGGGGTAAACCAACCAGTGACCTTTGACGTACTCGCCAATGATAGCGACCCTGAAGGGGAACCTATTAGGGTGATTGAATTTACCATGACCACTGGGGGGGGCTTAATCCAAAGTCCTGCTGACCCCAGAGGCGGAACATTTACTTATACTCCTAATCCTGGCTTTGTAGAGCCGGAAACCTTTACCTATACCATAACTGATGGTAGTGGTAACACTGCCCAAGCCACTGTATTTATACAGGTTAATCAACCGCCAGAATTAGTAGTTAATCGCGGGATTATCCTACTGCCAACTCAGCAACAAACCATCACAGTTAATAACCTATTTGCCGAAGACCCAGACAATCTTCCGACTGAGGTATTTTATGAGGTATTAAGAGAGCCTCAAGCTGGTATTATGCAGAGATTGGGGACCACCTCCACCGATCGCATTAGAACTGGCGATCGATTTAGCCAAGAAAGCATTAATACTGGTGCTATTATCTACACCTCTGGTAGAGAGTCTGGCGTAGATGATTTAGTATTCCGACTCACAGATAGTGTCGCCACCTTACCCCAGCAAATCTTTAGTATCTCAGTCGTGGATGACTTCATTCAGGGAACTGATGAAGATGACAACATAGTTGGTACAGCCTTGAGTGAGTACATTCAAGGATTTGGTGGTAATGATACCCTTGTGGGTGTTGGCGGTCGAAATATCCTCGAAGGAGGTCCGGGAAATGACTCCCTAGTGGGGGGAAGTGGTAATGATGTCATTGATGGTGGAGAAGGAAACGATACCCTATTGGGTAACGAAGGTAACGACTCTATCTTTGGTGGACCCGGTAACGACTCCATCATTGGTGGTAGTGGAATTAACAGCCTATTTGGAGAAGGTGGAGACGATACCATTATCGGCGGTGATGATGGTAATTTACTCAGTGGTGGTGTTGGTAATGACTCCCTCACTGGTGGCACAGGTAACGATACCATTTTTGGTGGTGATGGTGATGACACCATAATTACTGAGCGAGGCGATAACCAATTATTTGGAGATGACGGCGACGATTTCATCTGGGGTGGAATTGGTCGAGATCTAATTCAAGGAGGACCGGGCAATGATACCCTCATTGGTGGCTCTGGTAATAACACCATTTTTGGTGGACTGGGTAACGATTCTATCGTTGGCGGCAAAGGAGATGACACCCTGTTTGGTGGTGAAGGTAACGACACCATTGAGGGAAGTGCTGGTGATAACAGCATCTTTGGCGGCGCTGGGAATGATTCGATTATAGCCGGACCAGGTAATGATACCGTATTTGCTGGACCAGGTAACGATCAGGTCTATGGTGGTGATGGTAACAACCTCATCTTTGGAGACAGTGGCAATGATACCCTCTATGGTGGCAGTGGAGATGATACCATATCTGGGGGAGCCGGTTCTGACCTACTCACAGGAGATTCCGGTAACAATGTCTTCTACTACCTCAACCCCGGCGAGGGAGTCGATATTATTACTGATTTTAAAGATCCAGGAAACGATCGCTTCTTAATTCTGTCTGGAGAAAACAATTTTGAGGGGTTAGTTCCCACCGTTGGCACCGCCGCCGCACCCCTCCAAAGCGCTATCATTAGCGCTCTCGGCTCAGAAGGTACTGACATTAGCGGACGACAATTAATTATCTTCCAAGACACCTTTGATAATATTCAAGCCGTTAACGCCGCCCTCAAAAATCAAAGGGGTTCAGATGGCGGTTCCGCTTTGATACTCTACCGGAATAACCTCACCTATCAAGGCTTCCGAGGTAACTATATTCTCGGTTTTGACCCGGACTTATCTGATGACAGTTTACCCGCCTTTGACTTGGCTATTCTGGAATCAATTGATCCTTCGACGGATAACATTAGTACCATTATCGGCTCTAATGATTTCACTATTATCTAGCCATAGTTCCTGATTTACCAAACCAGGGGAGAACACTTAAACCCATATCCTCCCCTGTTTCCATCTTCCCCCTAATACTTGATCACTATTAAGGAGTCCCATTATGACTGGTGTTAATATCCCGACCACCCTCGCTCTCATATCTCGCCGAGTTATTCCCGGTAATAGTCTACTAAGCACTAATAATATTGAATTAATTTTTCCCGCTGACCCCATTCCTGGTAAATTTCAAACCTTTGGGGGGGCGATCGGGGATACCATGACCGGAGCCAATGGGGAACTCTTATTTATTCCTGAACAACCAGTTTTACAAGCTGTTTCGATCGCTACCAGTTCCATTGTTTATCTTGAACAAACTGACTCAGGCTTGCAAAGCCTCACCGGACAAGCCGGAGAAACTTTACCTGGTGGTGGCGGGGAAATTCTCTTTCGACCAGAGGGTTTTGAGTTTCCCGCACCAACTCCCGCACCAACTCCCGCACCAACTCCCGCACCAACTCCCGCACCAACTCCCGCACCAACTCCCGCACCAACTCCCGCACCAACTCCCGCACCCGACCCAGACCCGGAACCAGACCCGGAACCAGAACCCGCACCCGACCCAGAACCAGAAATCATCACCATACAAGGTTCAGGAGTTGGTACAGAGGGAAACGATACCATTCTCGGTAGTGATTTGAATGATGCGATCGATGGCTTGAGTGGTGATAACATCATTTTCGGCTTAGGGGGAGATGACTTTCTGCGAGGAGGTGATGGCGCAGACTCCATTAATGGCAATGCCGGTAATGATACCATCTATGGTGGCGGCGGAGATGATTGTCTGCGGGGTGGTCAAGGTAATGATTTAATTTTTGGTGAAGGTGGGAATGACCTGTTATTCGGCGATAAAGATGCTGATACCCTCTTCGCTGTCTCTGGTAATAACACCATGTATGGAGGTCAAGGTAATGACAGCCTCATAGGGGGTGAAAATGACGACCTGATGTTTGGCGATAAGGGTAACGATACATTAGTAGCTGGTGGTGGTAATAATACCCTTTACGGTGGTGCTGATAATGATTTCCTGTTTGGTGGGACTGGTAACGATTTACTCTTTGGTGATGATGGTAATGATGAACTCGTCGGTGGAAAGGGAAATGATACTATATTTGGCGGTCCCGGTGACGACATAATTTTTGGCGGTGATGGTAATGATATATTAAGAGGCGGAAAGGGTAACGATCGCATCTTTGGAGATGAAGGTAATGATTTACTAGAAGGCGGTCGTGGTGTTGATACCCTCACTGGTGGTGGTGGTAGAAATATATTTGTTGTTGGCTTAATTGTCAGTGCGTCTGAAGGTGGCGGTAGTGTAATTACAGCTACCACTGGCGGCGCTTCCCCAGAATTAGCAGATTTGATCACCGACTTTCAAGCTGGTGTTGACAAAATTGGATTAACCGGAGGACTCACCTTTGCAGATATCGAAATTCGTCGTGGTGAAGGTGCCAATATCAGAAATACATTGCTAATAGACCGCAATACCGGAGACTTTTTAGCAGTTTTATTAAATATAGATCCAGCCATGCTGGATGAAACAGATTTTATCATCGATCCAGACGGACCCTTAGTAGATCCTGAACCCGAACCCGAACCCGAACCCGAACCCGAACCCGAACCAGGACCAGACCCCGAACCAGGACCAGACCCCGAACCAGGACCAGACCCCGAACCAGGACCAGACCCCGAACCAGGACCAGACCCCGACCCCGAACCTAGTCCAACTCCAACTCCAACTCCAACTCCCAGTCCTAGTCCTAGTCCCGAACCTACTCCCACCCCTCCGGTTCCCACTCCCCCCCCGGTTCCCACACCAACACCCACACCCACACCAACACCAACACCAACACCAACACCAACACCAACACCAACACCGACTCCCACCCCTTCTGATGGTATTTCAGCCGGAAATGATACCCTTAGTACAGCACAAAACAGTTCCTTAAACGTTAATAATTCTACTCTATTAGAGAATGATAGTCCGTCAAGACCAGGGGATATTCTCACCATCATAAATCTACCTTCAACTACCAGCGAAGGTGGCACAATCATCGAGGATACTAATTCATCTTTTGTCTATACACCACCCAGCGATTTTGTGGGGGTAGATAGTTTCGTTTATACAGTTATAGATAGTGATGATCAAACCGCTAATGCTACCGTTTTCATTGAGGTAGAATTAGTTAATGATCCTCCGGTAATTGACCTCAATTCTGCTGATGCTGGTAACGATTTTAGCACCAACTTTACCGAAGGAGATGATCCTGTTTTCATTGGCGCACTTGGTAGCATTAGCATTAGCGATCCAGATGGTGATGATATAGTTTCAGCCACTGTTACTATTACCAACCCAGCCAATGGAGAAGAAGAAGGTTTATCAATTACCGGGTCTTTATCTCCCAATATTACCGCCGATGCTTATGACCCAAATACGGGAGTTTTACTACTCAGTGGAACTGCGCCTGCGGTAGCTTATGAAGATGCAATTTCCCGAATAGTTTATAATAACACATCCCCAGCACCAGGTACAAGCGATCGCCTAATTACCGTCATCCTTAGTGATGGTATTGAAGACAGTAATCCCGCCAACTCTATCATTAGGATTACTGCCATTAATAACCCCCCGACCAATACAGTTCCCGAACCACAAGAAACCGATGCAGAAACCTCCTTAGTATTCAGTGAAGAGAACAACAATTCCATTAGTATTTCCGACCCTGATGCTGGTAGTAACCCAGTAGAAGTTAGCCTAGTTGCCACCAACGGCATTTTAACAGTCGGCACCAATACAGAAGGCGTGCAAATTAATGGCAGCGACACCGAAACCCTAACCCTGACAGGTGTAATAGGTTCAATTAACCGCGTCCTAGATGGTTTAACCTTTACCCCCACCGACCAATTTAACGCTCAAAACGGAGAGTTAGAAATTACCACCAACGACCTCGGAAACACCGGAGAAGGCGGTCCTTTAACCGACACAAGTACCATCACCATTAACGCTCTTAATTTACCTCCCAATGCACTAGATGATGTAGCCACAACAGTTACCAATACACCAGTGATTCTGGCTCCCGAAGAACTTATCGCTAACGATAGCGACCCCAACGAAGATGAACTAACCCTAACTGAAGTCGGGAATGCCGTAGGTGGAACCGCTCAACTCACCAGTGATGGCATTCAATTCACCCCAACTCCCAATCTACAAGGTCGAGCAAGTTTCGATTATACCATTAGTGACGGCAGGGGAGGAACAGACACAGCAACAGTTACCGTAGTAGTAAAACCATCACTAGAAGAAGCAGACGACATTCTAGCCAATGATATTTTCAATGTCGATGCTGCATCAGGTCTTCTCGCCAGTGATACTCCTATCGAAGAAGATACACTCAGTATCGTAGACTTTGACCAAACCAGTGAAAGGGGAGCCTCAGTACAAGTTAACCCTGATGGTAGTTATACATTCGACCCCAGGGATGTCAATGCTTTTCTACAGTTGCGAGAAGGGGAACAGATTGTAGACACATTTAGTTATACCATTAGCAATGGTCTAGGTAGTACCGTTACCGCCACCGTCAGCATTACCGTAACCGGAGTTAATGAACCTCCTGTAGCTGTCGATGACAGTAATAGTACCCTAGCTAATACAGTCTTAACCGTGAGTGAGACTGAGGGAGTTTTGGTTAATGATACCGACCCCGAAGGCGGTCCGTTAGAGGTAGTTGATTTTAACCCTAATAGTTCTCAGGGTGCTACAGTTACCGTTAATCCTGATGGTAGCTACACCTACGACCCAACCACAGTAGAATCATTTGTAGCATTGCGCTTTGGTGCAACCTTAGAAGATACCTTCACCTACACAGTAGCTGATGATATGGGTATTACAGCCACCGCTACTGTCACCATTACCGTCACCGGGGTTAATGAACCACCCAGTAACAACCTACCAGAAACCCAAGCCACTAATGCTGATATACCCCTAGTATTTAGCACAGAAACTGATAATCCCATTACCATTGCTGACCCAGACGCGGGGGATGACCCGTTAGTGGTGACTATATCGGCGACCAATGGGACAGTTACCCCAGGGGAAAATACCGAAGCCGTGGAGGTTACTGGGGAAAACACGGAAACTCTGACCTTAACTGGTACTCTCTCAGCTATTAACCAAGCCTTAGAAGGGTTAACATTTACCCCATTACCAGAGTTTCTCAACGAAAATGGTAGCTTGGAAATTACGACTAATGACCAAGGTGGTGGAGATCCTGATAATCCTTTAACGGCTACAGATACCATCACCATTGAAACCCTAAACCGACCACCCGTCGCGGAAGATGATCAGGTTGATGCTTTACTAAATACTGCTATAAACATCCCTGGGGAAACTCTACTAGCTAATGATAGCGACCCTGATGGTGATGTTCTCACTATCATAGAAGTGGCTAATGCTAATAACGGTACAGTAGACCTAGACCCAGAGGCGGGTGATGTGTTATTTACTCCCGACTCGGACTTTCTCGGAGCAGCTAGTTTTGAGTACACCATTAGTGATGGACGTTCAGGTACTGACACGGCTACGGTGACGGTGCTGGTAAAATCTCTCCCTACGGCTGTTGATGACGAGAATAACACCTTTGCTAACCAAATTTTGAGTGTTGAGTCATCGGAGGGGGTTCTCGCCAATGACTTCGATTTAGACGGGGATGCGTTAACGGTTGTGGCTTTTGATGGCAGGAGCGTTCAGGGTGCTACAGTACAAGTTAATCCCGATGGTAGTTATACATTCGACCCCAGAAATGCTAATGCTTTATTGGCGTTGCGGGAAGAACAGGAGATAGTTGATACTTTCACGTACACTATCGAGGATGTTGATGGTAATCAGGATACGGCGACGGTCAGCATTACTGTAACTGGAGTTAATGAACCTCCTGTAGCTGTCGATGACAGTAATAGTACCCTAGCTAATACAGTCTTAACCGTAAGTGAGACTGAGGGAGTTTTGGTTAATGATACCGACCCCGAAGGCGGTCCGTTAGAGGTAGTTGATTTTAACCCTAATAGTTCTCAGGGTGCTACAGTTAACGTTAATCCTGATGGTAGCTACACCTACGACCCAACCACAGTAGAATCATTTGTAGCATTGCGCTTTGGTGCCACCTTAGAAGATACCTTCACCTACACGGTAGCTGATGATATGGGTAGTACGGCGACGGCTACTGTCACCATTACCGTCACCGGGGTTAATGAACCACCCAGTAACAACCTACCAGAAACCCAAGCCACTAATGCTGATATACCCCTAGTATTTAGCACTGAAACTGATAATGCTATTACCATTGCTGACCCAGACGCGGGGGATGACCCGTTAGTGGTGACTATATCGGCGACCAACGGGACAGTTACCCCAGGGGAAAATACCGAAGCCGTGGAGGTTACTGGGGAAAACACGGAAACTCTGACCTTAACTGGTACTCTCTCAGCTATTAACCAAGCCTTAGAAGGGTTAACATTTACCCCATTACCAGAGTTTCTCAACGAAAATGGTAGCTTGGAAATTACGACTAATGACCAAGGTGGTGGAGATCCTGATAATCCTTTAACGGCTACAGATACCATCACCATTGAAACCCTAAACCGACCACCCGTCGCGGAAGATGATCAGGTTGATGCTTTACTAAATACTGCTATAAACATCCCTGGGGAAACTCTACTAGCTAATGATAGCGACCCTGATGGTGATGTTCTCACTATCATAGAAGTGGCTAATGCTAATAACGGTACAGTAGACCTAGACCCAGAGGCGGGTGATGTGTTATTTACTCCCGACTCGGACTTTCTCGGAGCAGCTAGTTTTGAGTACACCATTAGTGATGGACGTTCAGGTACTGACACGGCTACGGTGACGGTGCTGGTAAAATCTCTCCCTACGGCTGTTGATGACGAGAATAACACCTTTGCTAACCAAATTTTGAGTGTTGAGTCATCGGAGGGGGTTCTCGCCAATGACTTCGATTTAGACGGGGATGCGTTAACGGTTGTGGCTTTTGATGGCAGGAGCGTTCAGGGTGCTACAGTACAAGTTAATCCCGATGGTAGTTATACATTCGACCCCAGAAATGCTAATGCTTTATTAGCGTTGCGGGAAGAAGAGGAGATAGTTGATACTTTCACGTACACTATCGAGGATGTTGATGGTAATCAGGATACGGCGACGGTCAGCATTACTGTAACCGGAGTTAATGAACCTCCTGTAGCTGGCGATGACAGTAATAGTACCCTGGCTAATACGGTTCTAACTGTGAATGCGCCTACAGGTGTGTTGAGTAATGATACAGACCCGGAAGGCGGTCCGTTAGAGGTGGTTGATTTTGACTCTAATAGTTCTCGGGGTGCTACAGTTAACGTTAATCCTGATGGTAGCTACACCTTTGACCCAAGGGAGGTAGAATCATTTATAGGATTGCAGGAAGGGGAGACTTTAGAAGATACCTTCACCTACACGGTAGCTGATGATATGGGTCTTACAGCCACCGCTACTGTGACTATTACTGTGACAGGGGTTAATGAACGTCCTGTTGTGGATCTGAGTCCTGATGATTCGGAAACTCTGAATTTTGCGACTACTTTCACGGAAAAACAGCCACCAGTGACGATCGCCTCTGCTGATGGTATTAGCATTACCGACCCTGATAATGATAGCCTAGTGGGGGCTACTGTCAGGATTACTAATCTGTTGGATGGGGATTTTGAGGAATTAGCAGTTAATACAGGTGATACCGATATTACGGCTAATTATAATCAAGGTACGGGGGTATTAACACTCTCTGGGGAAAATTCCCTGAGTGTTTATGAACAAGTCCTGGCAACGGTAACATATATAAATCGTTCCCTCGATCCCAATACAAGCGATCGCCGGATTGAAGTAGTGGTAAATGATGGCAGGGATAATAATAACCCCCTAGCTGTTAGCACTATTTCTGTGGTGGCGGTTAATGACCCCCCGGTGATTGATTTAGATACGACTAACAGTGTCGCTGGCGGTAACAACTTCGCTACTACCTTTGAAAGGGGAGGAGAGCCAGTGACGATCGCCTCTGCTGATGGTATTAGCATTACCGACCCTGATAATGATAGCCTAGTGGGGGCTACTGTCAGGATTACTAATCTGTTGGATGGGGATTTTGAGGAATTAGCAGTTAATACAGGTGATACCGATATTACGGCTAATTATAATCAAGGTACGGGGGTATTAACACTCTCTGGGGAAAATTCCCTGAGTGTTTATGAACAAGTCCTGGCAACGGTAACATATATAAATCGTTCCCTCGATCCCAATACAAGCGATCGCCGGATTGAAGTAGTGGTAAATGATGGCAGGGATAATAATAACCCCCTAGCTGTTAGCACTATTTCTGTGGTGGCGGTTAATGACCCCCCGGTGATTGATTTAGATACGACTAACAGTGTCGCTGGCGGTAACAACTTCGCTACTACCTTTGAAAGGGGAGGAGAGCCAGTGGCGATCGCTTCTAATAATGTCAGCATTACCGACCCAGATAATACTACCATCCAATCCGCAACTATTACTCTGACCAATCCCATCAATCGGGAAGATGAGGGTTTATCCGTCATTGGCGGACTTCCGGGGGGTATCACCGCCGAAGCCTATAATCCAGAAACGGGGGTTCTTAGCCTCTCTGGTAGTGCATCTTTCGCCAACTATCAAACAGCTATTTCCCGCGTGTTTTACAACAATACCTTAAATCGTCCTGACACTACAAACCGCATAGTAACAGTGGTTGTTAATGATGGCAGTGATGACAGTAATGAACCTCGGACAACTATTGATATCCTGCTTATAAATCGGCCTCCGGTGGCTGTGGATTATGGTCCAGTTTACACCAACGCTAGAACTCAATTCTCCTTTAACCCTGTTTCTAATGATACCGATCCAGATGAAGATCCGCTTACCTTAGAAAGTATCAGAGGCACGTCTGACTTCGCACTGGTAACTCCTAGCGGCAATTTCATCAATTATACTCGACTTAGTAATGACACGCTAACTGATGAGTTTTCCTATGTCATTAATGATGGACAGGGTGGAACCGCCACCGCTATGATTAGCGTTGAATGGCTACCCCGACCTACTGATGATCCACAAACAGTTACAGGGGGTGAATTTGGTGACTTCTTAACTGGTGGCGCTGGTAATGATACCCTAATTGGTCTAGGGGGTAATGATACCTTATTAGGATTGGGTGGTAATGATACCCTAGTCGGTGGTTTGGGGAGTGATTCTTTGGTAGGAGGAGCGGGAAATAATCGCTTTTTATACCAGAGTCCTGATGATGGTGGCGGCACAGCATTTAATGCTGATAGCACAGGTAGTATTAACGAACAAATTGGTACGGGATTATATGATACGATCGCCGATTTCACTGGTCTGGGAGAGGCGGAAGGAGATGCGATCGCCTTTTCTAGTGGTTTTATTCCCAATACTGACCGCATTCTCCTAACCGTTCAAACTGATATTTCATCTAATGTCTTGGATGGAAATAATCTGTTTGCTTATGATGATGGTAACCATACCTACATAATTTATGATGGTGATGGTGATAATACCACCGGGGAAGACTCCCAGATTTTAGCCAGACTCCAAAATATCACAGGGGTAACTGAGTTATCACCCGATGATTTTATGATTTTTTAGAGAGTCTGACCCGCCTCTTATAGGCGGGTAGCTCTGGCTTGTGGTGAGGAATATAGCTACCTCCATAACCACCCCTACTGGTGGATATGGTATGATCTCACTTCAAGCCCAACCTTTTTCGTAGCCAAGTCGCACCCATAAATAATAAGGGAGTTGCGATGAGCCCCACACTGATAAAATGTAGGGGAAAATGGAAGTAACAATACCATAAAATCAGAACTCCATAGGTCGAGTCTATATGGTCAAACAGATAGGTAATCATATTCGCTTCTTCTCCGGGCGCAATATTTAGCCTTCGTTTGATATAAGAGTTGGGTAATTCAGACAGGTTAAACACCAACCCAGTCAGTAAACCAAATTCAACCCCATTAAAATCTTGGAAATGGATGGCAAAATTTGGGTTAATTTCCCCCAATGATTCTAGGAATTGAAACGCAATTACACTCACCATAAAAGTCAGCGGAAGGCTAATTAGACCCCGCCATTTTTTATTTTCACCAAACCATTCTTTTTGCACCGGGAAGTTGAATAGTTGAAACGGGGGAGTTTTCCATAAGAAGGCTTCTAAAACTCCGGCCACAAATAGCCCGCAGGCTATCCACATCAAATTAAGTAAGTCCCAGGTTAGCATTAGTAATGTATCAGATAATTCCATAACCATAGATTAATAGAGTCAATCCATTATCCATTATCCCGCGCCCTAGGTAGTGGGAAACGGTAATCACATTACCGACTCCCAAGCATATCTGGGGGCTGATTCCATCTATCTCCAAAAAAACTTGACATATCAGCTCCTAAGATATATAGTTAGAGATGAGGTAAGAAAATGTCTCGTCCGCTTTGAGAATTTCCGCAACCCAGGGGGCTGGTGAGTCTCTACTACAAACCCTCTGGGTTCTGAAGTTGCCGACTCCCAAGCATATCTGGGGACTGGTTGCATCTACGTCGAAAAAAACTTGACATATCAGCTCCTAAGATATATAGTTAGAGATGAGGTAAGAAAATGTCTCGTCCGCTTTGAGAATTTCCGCAACCCAGGGGGCTGGTGAGTCTCTACTACAAACCCTCTGGGTTCTGAAGTTGCCGACTCCCAAGCATATCTGGGGACTGGTTGCATCTACGTCGAAAAAAACTTGACATATCACCCCCTCTAAAAACTCTAGTCAGAGGGAGGGGAGATTTGTCGTGGATAGTCTTGAGAATTACCACAGCCCCCTGGGCTGGTGAGTCTCTACTACAAACCCTCTGGGTTCTGAAGTTGCCGACTCCCAAGCATATCTGGGGACTGGTTGCATCTACGTCGAAAAAAACTTGACATATCACCCCCTCTAAAAACTCTAGTCAGAGGGAGGGGAGATTTGTCGTGGATAGTCTTGAGAATTACCACAGCCCCCTGGGCTGGTGAGTCTCTACTACAAACCCTCTGGGTTCTGAAGTTACCGACTCCCAAGCATATCTGGGGACTGGTTGCATCTACGTCGAAAAAAACTTGACATATCACCCCCTCTAAAAACTCTAGTCAGAGGGAGGGGATATTTGTCGTGGATAGTCTTGAGAATTGCCACAGCCCCCTGGGCTGGTGAACCTCTGCTACCAACCTTCTGGGTTCTGAAGTTCACCGATTATGGCTTTTTCAGGAACTGTATTTTACCTAACTCATTTCATGTCTAATCCCAAAACCCTCACCATTCCCTACTCCCGTCATTTCCTAGAATGGCTAGACCAACAGCAACTCAGCCTAGGACTGACCACCTATCAAACCAACCGCCTTTGTCTAATCGGTATCCAACCCGACGGCCAAATTTATACCCCCGTATGGGAATTTGACCGTCCCATGGCACTTCATGCCACCTCAGACCGCCTCTACCTCGCCACCCGCTATCAAATTTGGCGACTGGAAAACGTCCTCGAAGCTGGTCAACTGCTGCAAGACAAATGCGATCGCCTTTATGTCCCCCGAGTCGCCCACACCACCGGAGACCTAGACATCCATGCTATAGCGATCGACCCCAACCAAAACCTAATTTTTGCCAACACCGAATATAGCTGTTTAGCCACACTCCACCCCCAACACAGCTTTACCCCCTTATGGAAACCCGAATTTATCTCCAAACTCGCCCCCGAAGACCGTTGTCACCTCAACGGAATCGCCACAGTTAATGGCATCCCCCGCTATGTTACCGCCATCAGCCAATCAGACGTAGCCTCCGGTTGGCGACACCAAAGGCGAGACGGAGGAATCGTCATCGACATTCACACCAACCAAATCATCGCCCAAGGTTTATCAATGCCCCACTCTCCCCGGTGGCATCAAAACCAACTCTGGCTACTCAACTCAGGCACCGGAGAACTCGGCTATATTGACAACAACCAATTTATCCCCGTCACCTTCTGTCCCGGCTACGGACGGGGGTTAATCTTCATTGGCAATTATGCCATAGTCGGACTCTCCAAACCCAGAGACTATCACTTCTGTGGCTTATTACTCGAAGAAAAACTACAACAAAAACAAGCCGCCCCCCGTTGTGGCATCGTGATCATCGACATCACCAGCGGGGACATCATCGAATGGCTAGACATGGACACCGAGGCCAGCGAAATCTACGATGTCGCCATTCTACCCCAAGTCCGTTGTCCCATGGCATTAGGATTCAAAACCGGGAACATCTCCAAACTCATAACTATCGGACAACCCATCAACTTAACCCCACCCCAAACCTCCCCCAACTCCAACCCAGAAACCCTGCTATTTCGAGGCATCAACTGTCAAAACTCCCAGCTAACCCCCGCCATAGCCCTAACTAGCAACCTCAGCAAACAACCAATTATTGACCCCCCACAAGCCACCTTCAGCCCCCCATCATCTCCCCCCAAAAACACAACCTATCAACAACACTTTGAACAAGGTCAAGCCCTCAAAAAACAGGGTCAATTAGCCGGCGCCGAAACCTGCTTTAAAAAAGCCATACTCGCCAACCCCAACTATATCCCCGCCCACAATAACCTAGGTACATTGCTGCAACAACAACAGCGATACAACGAAGCCATAATCTGTTATCAAAACACCCTGAAACTGAACCCCAACCTCCCCGAAACCCTCGCCAACCTCTGCTCAATTTATCTGCTGCAAGACCAACTCCAACCCGCAGAAGCCGGACTCAAACGCGCCCTAGAAATGAACCCCCAATGTGTTCCCGCCCTGTACAACCTCGGCTTACTGTACAAACAACAAGCTAAATTAGAAGCAGCCATCAAACTCTTTCAAGCCGCCGCCAGCCACCAACCCAACTACACAGAAGCCTACTTCCAACTCGCCGAAATTTGGGAATTTCAAAGTCAATTTACCCTAGCTAAACTCGCCTACCAACGAGTGCAACAACTCAACCCGAACTACCCCGCCATATCACATCACATCGAATTTGTCAAGCTCAATTTATGTGATTGGGAAAATTACCACCAATTTATCAACAATATAATCCAAAGCGGTGCTATTCTGGCTCCCTTTCAACTAAACGCCCTTCCCATTCCCCCGGAACTATCCCAGAAAGTCGCCCAGAAAAAAGCCGCCAGCATTAGCCAAGCCATTAGCCAAAACCCCCTGAAATTCAACTACCAGAAAACCGACAAATTGCGACTGGGTTATATCTCTCCCGAATTTTATAGTCACGCCGTCGGGCGACTAATTAAAGACATATTTAAACAGCATAATCGCGGGGAATTTGAAGTCTTTAGTTATCACCTATTAAGCGCCCATGATGAAGTCACCGACCAGATAATTCAGGGCGGCGATGAATTTCGGCATCTCGACTCCCTCAGCGCCCCGGAAGCCGCCCAGCAAATCAACAATGATGGCATCCAAATCCTCATCGATTTAGCGGGATATACCGGATACAATAAACCGGAAATCCTAGCCTATCAACCCGCCCCAATACAAGCCAGTTTTCTAGGATATCCCAACACCATGGGAGCGGAATTTATCCAATATTTAATCACCGATAACTGGGTAGTTCCTGATAGCTTATCCCCATTTTATACCGAAGAAATCATCTATCTACCCCATCAATTCATCTGTTCCCAGATGGACATAGATGACCAACCCTTAAACCGCTCGGATTTCGGATTACCAGAAACCGGATTTGTGTTTGCCTGTTTTAATCGCCACTACAAAATTAGCCCCGACTTATTTCAAGTCTGGATGCAGCTATTACAGGAAGTAGAAGGCAGCGTCCTGTGGCTATCCTTAGCCGTAGAAGAAACCCTCAGCCACCTGCGCCAAACTGCCAAGGCTGCGGGAGTAGACCCCCAACGGCTAATTTTTGCGCCCAAAATCCCCCATAACCAATATTTAGCCCGTATGGAATTAGCCGATTTAGGACTAGATACTTGGAACTATAACGGCGGTTCCACCACTATTGCCGCCCTGTATGGAGGCTTACCCGTCTTAACCAAACCAGGTGTCACTAATGCCTCCCGAATGGGAGCCAGTATTTGTGCCAGTGCCGGAGTAACGGAAATGATATGTAACAGCGCCGTTGACTATCAAGAAAAAGCCCTACATTGGGCAACTAATCCCCAGGAATTGCAGCAGTTAAGGCAGCGGATAAAGGGTCGAGATAGCCCCTTATTTGATGTCCCCCAATTCGTCAAGAATTTCGAGACAGCTTTGCAGCAAATCTGGCATCGTTAAACAGTCCATTGAAATCCATGTATTTTTTAATATTAAGGACAGATATTTATGTCGAACCAAGCACCCCAACTAACAACTACCAACTTCACCCTAACAGCAGTTAACCAAGGCACCACCGACCCCACAGGAGATAACCTAGGGACAATAATTGACAGCATCATCGTTGATAGACCCGTTGCCTTCAGCCTCAATACCAATATCTCCCTGGCGGGTGTTTACCGTAGTTCCGTAGCCACAGCAGACTTCAATGGCGACGGCGATATCGACATCCTGCTCACCGGCCGCAATAGTAGATTTCAACCCATCAGCCGAGTGTATCTCAACGATGGCAGTGGGGGATTTACCCAGGCCACCAATATCTCCCTGACCGGTGTTGACTTTAGTTCCGTAGCCACAGCAGACTTCAATGGCGACGGCGATATCGACATCCTGCTCACCGGCCGCGGTAGTGGCGATAACCGCATCAGCCGAGTGTATCTCAACGATGGCAGTGGGGGATTTACCCAGGCCACCA
>Ga0213835_100642_pt1 | contig 29717 bp, 24 predicted proteins | sample SWPATP01_FD_160576 | JGI IMG/M metagenome (GOLD analysis project Ga0213835, IMG submission 160576) | Coastal seawater microbial communities from Marineland, Florida, United States - SWPA TP0 #1 | ecosystem: Environmental > Aquatic > Marine > Coastal | place: USA: Florida | collected 2016-08-05 | reverse complement strand
TGAACAACGCGACCTCTTCGAGGCCATCGGCCTGCCGGCACCTACCGCATCTCGCTTGTAGTGCCAATTTTGAAAACGCGTTTTCAGGCTAATCAGTGGCTTACGCTTCTATCTGTCGAACTCGGGGGGTCACTTCTGATGGCCATTGACAAGACGCTCAGCAAAGCGGAGCTAAAGCGCGTGCTCCAGTACATTGACGCTTGCGAACGCTACAGCGAGCGGAACAGGGCAATGCTGCTGCTCACGCACTGGTGTGGGATGCGCGTCGGGGAGGTTGCCAGTTTGCGCGTGAGCGACGTCGTAAGCGAGGACGGCAGCATTCGCTCAGAGATACGTTTGACAGCATCACAGACGAAGGGCAAGCGCGCTCGCGTCGTGTACGTACCGTCTCGCATGCAGAAGGAGCTACAGCGGTACGTACAGCGCTCAACGACGCCCGCTCGCAGCGTTTACCTGTTCAACACGCAAAAGAGCCAGCGGTTCACTGCAAACACTGCTACGCAGCTCCTACAGCGCTTGTACGCACGTGCGGGCATTGCCGGGGCTACAAGTCACAGCGGACGCCGTACGTTCATCACAGAGCTTGCAGGCAAGGGAGTGAGCGTGAGGGTGCTTGCCGAGCTGGCAGGGCACCAGAGCATACAAACTACCCAACGCTACATAGACGTTAACGATGACATGCTTCGGAAGGCGATTGAGTCTATATAAGCTTACAGCTTTTTTATGACGTCATAACCGCCGCTGAGTAATGATACATGACTCCCTTCAATGCGAGTCCACTTTTCATCACCATTGTCATCTTCATAAAGCTCTTCCAGCAAGTCTTCTTCTTTGCCTTCGTCCAAGTCGCCTTCAATATACCAATGGACTTCTATATCACCGGTTATGCTGACAATATCATGCTCATAGCCCTTGAGGTATAAATCCTCATCATCATCCGGAAGTTTATTTGACTCAGGGAATGTAATGGCGATTTCAGCCCCGCCAGTATTCTCCTCCCTCCTGGCAACAACTCTTTCACCATCAATCACTCTTTCATATGAGTCATAGAAAGTTAGTCCACCAGCACAAGACTCACGAATCAAATAGCTTGCCATTTTTGTTATCCCCTAAATAGGCACAATAGTACCATCTTCATTCCGACGATACTCTGCAAGCGCGTTTGACAGCCGGATTTCGTCGTTGAGATGGTAGTAGGTTCTTTCAATCTGAGCAACACTCGTACCACACATGTCGGCAACTTGCCTAAAGCTAAGCCCACTCATGATACGTTGTGTTATCATAAAGTGCCTGAGACTGTAAGGCACCAAGTGTCTATTCTCCCTACCTTCAATGTCGGCCAACTCTACAATTTTATGGAAGTGGTACAGCAGTGCTCGCTTACTTATCTCGGTTTCGCCATCGACACTAAACACCAATGCATCACTTGATGAAGGAGACAAAACACCCTTGAGCCTTTCAAAATACTGTCCGCCACGACAGTAAACGATTCGACTGGTTCTGACTTTACTTGTCTCTGCACGCACTCGAATCTTAGCAAGTTTCTTCTCTACCCCCTGGCTCTTTACGACGTCAATTTCGACATCACTCCACCTCAGCTGACGCTGCTCACCTACTCTCAAGCCACTGTTAGCTGCAATCAGTATGTAGTGCCTTACGAGCTGACGCATTATTAGCTCATCAGCGTCAACTTTCTTGTTTGACTTGGCGCAATAGGCTCTCATAGTCTTTACAAGCTTTTCGTACTCCTCGCTTGTAAAAGTCGCTCGCCTTATGGCTTCATTATTTCTATCTACCTTGGGAAGCTTAGGGAAATCAAACGAATCAATGTGAGTATCATGCTGCTTGAACAGATACCGCATGCAGCCATTGATAGTACTTTGCTCGTTTTTAAGCGTAACCTGCTTTACGTTCCCTTTCGACACTTTCATTCTATGGTGAAAGTAACCCTCGCAGTCTGTCCGTGACAATTCTTTAAGTTTCGTCTCTCTCCCAATGTAATCGAGCCAGTGCTGGAGGTGTGTTTTGATAGTCACCAGCCTACCACTTACTATCAGCTTGCTTTCCACGTCTCTTTGCCGATGCGCAAGGTACTTGTCAACTCCTCCCTTTGTGGTGAGCGAGAAGTAAGCTTTCCCCATCTTCTGATTAGCATACAACTCTAAATAGAGCTCTTTCCCCTTCTCCATAGCAGTCGATTGACTGCGGGTACGCAAGCTTTTCCTGGCATACTTTTTCTCATTCTCCAGCCACATGCGAAAATGCCAGTATTCACCTCGCTTATATATTATGGCTTCGTCAAAAATCTTTATTTCGTCTTCTGAAAAACTCTTCTTCTTTATAGTCATTGCCAAGTCTCGAAGTACTACTGTCCGCAGTAGTCACAGTTCTGTGCGACATTTTGTGCAACGCTATAAAAAAAACGCAAGGAAATCAACGAGTGAAATCCTTGCGCGTCACTTTTGTGTAACTTTTTAATCCTGTTAAATCAATAACTTACAATATAAGCACTACTCCCACTCGATCGTCGCCGGCGGCTTGCTGCTGACATCGTACGTCACGCGGGAGACGCCGCGGATCTCGTTGATGATGCGGTTGGAAACCTTTTCAAGCAAGTCGTATGGGAGATGCGCCCAGCGTGCGGTCATGAAGTCGATGGTTTCCACGGCGCGCAGGGCGATGACCCATTCGTAGCGGCGGCCGTCGCCGACCACACCGACGGATTTGACCGGCAGGAACACCGCAAACGCCTGGCTGGTCTTGTGGTACCAGTCGGCGTTGTGCAGTTCCTCGATGAAGATGGCGTCGGCTTCGCGCAGGATGTCGGCGTACTCCTTCTTCACTTCGCCGAGAATGCGCACACCCAGGCCCGGCCCCGGGAAGGGGTGGCGGTACACCATGTCGTAGGGCAGGCCGAGTTCCAGGCCGAGCTTGCGCACTTCGTCCTTGAACAGTTCGCGCAGCGGTTCCACGAGCTGCAGCTTCATGGTCTCGGGCAGGCCGCCGACGTTGTGGTGCGACTTGATCACGTGGGCCTTGCCGGTCTTGCTGGCGGCGGATTCGATCACGTCGGGGTAGATGGTGCCCTGGGCCAGGAAGTCGACGCCTTCGATCTTGCTGGCCTCTTCATCGAACACGTCGATGAAGGTGTTGCCGATGATCTTGCGCTTGGCTTCCGGGTCGTTCTCGCCTTTGAGCTTGGAGAGGAACAGCTCTTCGGCGTCTACGCGGATCACCTTCACGCCCATGTGGCGGGCGAAGGTTTCCATCACCTGGTCGCCTTCGTTCTTGCGCAGCAGGCCGTTGTCGACGAATACGCAGGTGAGCTGGTCGCCGATGGCGCGGTGCAAGAGCGCCGCCACCACCGAGGAGTCCACCCCGCCGGAGAGGCCGAGCAGCACGTGGCGGTCGCCCACCTGGTCGCGCACGCGGGCGATCTGGTCTTCGATGATGCGCGCCGGGGTCCACAGCTTTTCGGCGCCGCACACCCCCACCACGAAGTGCTCGAGGATGCGCATGCCTTGCAGGGTGTGGGTCACCTCGGGGTGGAACTGCACGGCGTAGAAGCGCTTCTCCGGCCAGGTCATGGCGGCGATGGGGCAGCTGGGGGTGGAGGCGGTCACGGTGAACTGTTCAGGGGCGCGGGCCACCTTGTCGCCGTGGCTCATCCACACGTCGAGCAGCGCCTTGCCGTCGTGGTCCACGTGGTCCTTGATGTCGCGGAACAGGTCGTCGTCGCTGTCGATCTTGACCTGGGCGTAGCCGAACTCCTGCTTGTCGGAGCCTTCCACGGCGCCGCCGAGCTGCACCGCCATGGTCTGCATGCCGTAGCAGATGCCCAGTACCGGCAGGCCCATCTCGAACACGCACTCGGGCGCGCGGGGCGAGCCGGAGGCCACGGTGGATTCCGGCCCGCCGGAGAGGATGATGCCGTTGGGGGCGTATTCGCGGATCTCTTCCTCGGTGATGTCGTAGGCACGCACTTCTGAGTACACGCCGATCTCGCGCACGCGGCGGGCGATCAGCTGGGTGTACTGGGAGCCGAAGTCGAGGATGAGGATCTTGTGGGCGTGAATGTCGGTCATCTGGGCGTCTCTACTGGCAGCGTATGGCGGCGGGCCAAGGGCAAGGCGTCTGAAAAGCGTGCGGCGGGATGAGTCCCGCCGCGTTTGTCTCTTACGAGCTGGCGGTTAACCGGCTCGGTAGTTCGGCGCTTCTTTGGTGATCTGCACGTCGTGCACGTGCGATTCGGCGAAGCCGGCGCCGGTGATCTTCACGAACTCCGGCTTGGTGCGCATCTCCTGGATGTTGCGGCAGCCGGTGTAGCCCATGGAGGCACGCAGGCCGCCCATCAGCTGGTGCACGATGGCGCTCATCACACCCTTGTAGGGCACGCGGCCTTCGATGCCTTCCGGCACCAGCTTCTCGGCGCCGGCGTCCTTGTCCTGGAAGTAGCGGTCGGCGCTACCCTGGCTCTGGGCCATGGCGCCCATCGAGCCCATGCCGCGGTAGGCCTTGTAGGTACGGCCCTGGAACAGCTCGACCTCGCCCGGGGCTTCCTCGGTGCCGGCCAGCAGGCCGCCCACCATGATCGCGCTGGCGCCGGCGGCAATCGCCTTGGCCAGGTCGCCGGAGTAGCGTACGCCGCCGTCGGCGATCAGCGGGATGTCGAACTCCTTGAGCGCTTCGGCGACGTTGGAAACGGCGGTGATCTGCGGCACGCCCACGCCTGCCACCACGCGGGTGGTGCAGATGGAGCCGGGGCCGATGCCCACCTTGACGCCGTCGGCGCCGGCTTCGGCCAGCGCACGGGCGGCGGCGGCGGTGGCGATGTTGCCGCCGATCACCTGGATCTGCGGGAAGTGCTCCTTGACCCAGGCCACGCGGTCGATCACGCCCTTGGAGTGGCCGTGGGCGGTATCGACGATGATCACGTCGACCCCGGCTTCCACCAGCGCGGCGACGCGGTCGGGGGTTTCCGGGCCGGTGCCCACGGCGGCGCCCACCAGCAGGCGGCCGTCGGCGTCCTTGGCGGCGTTGGGGAAGGTACGCGCCTTCTCGATGTCCTGGAAGGTGACCAGGCCGCGCAGGTGGAAGGCGTCGTCCACCACCAGCATCTTCTCGACCCGGTGCTCCTGCATCTTGGCCTTGATCACGTCGAGGCCGGTGTTCTCGGCCACCGTCACCAGCCGCTCACGCGGGGTCATGATGTCGGAAACGCTGTCGCCGTGGTTGGGCTGGAAGCGCATGTCGCGCTCGGTCACGATCCCCACCAGGGTTTCGCCCTCTACCACCGGGAAGCCGGAGAAGCCGTACTCCTGCGCCATGGCGAGCAGGTCTTCGAGCTTGGCCTTGGGCCCGACGGTGACCGGGTCCTTGACGATTACGCTCTCGTGCTTCTTGACCTTGCGCACCTCGGCGGCCTGAGCGGTAACGCTCATGTTCTTGTGGATGATGCCGATGCCGCCTTCCTGAGCCATGGCGATGGCCAGGCGGGCTTCGGTCACGGTATCCATGGCGGCGGAGACGAGGGGGATGTTGAGGTAGAGGTCGCGAGTCAGGCGGGTCCGCAGGCTGACGTCCTTGGGCAGGACTTCCGAGTAGCCGGGTACGAGTAATACGTCGTCGAACGTAAGAGCTTCTTGGGCCATACGTAGCATAGTCGGCAACACCCAGTGCTGGTGGGGGAGTGGGGGAAAGTTAATCGACCATTATAGCGCTCGGGCCAAGGCACGGGCAATGCGAGTGCGGCCTTCGGCAGGCTGTCACCCAGCCCTCATCGCCCCACTCATCGCCCTTTCCTAATTACGCTTCGAAACAGTCCGACACCGACTCTGACTTACAGCGGCAAGAACGTGATCTAGGTTGAAAAGTGCACGACGGGTCCACTCAAGGAAAGGAGTGACGGAAGATGAACTGGGATCAGATCGAAGGCAAGTGGAAGGAAGTGAAAGGTAAGGCCCGCACCAGCTGGGGCGAGCTTACCGACGATGAGCTGGATCAAGTCGGCGGCAAGAAGGATGAACTGATCGGCAAGATCCAGAAGCGTTATGGCCTGGAACGCGAGGAAGCGGAACGCCAGGTCGACGACTGGGCACGGAACCTGTAACGGGTTCCCAGCGATGCAAACCATCCAAGGTCTAAGGACAGGTCAAGGAGAGTAAAAATGCAGAAGCGTGCACTGACTATTGCAGTAGCGGCCATCGCCGGTGGCCTCGCCTTCGGAACTCAGGCCGTTGCACAGGACGACCCGCAAGCGGCACAGGGCCTCTATTCCGCCAATGACATCATCGGTGCGGATGTCTATCACGCCGATGACCCCGACGAAGAAGTCGGTAACGTCGAGAACATCCTGCTGGATGACGACGGTCAGGTTAGCGCTCTGGTCGTGAACGCCGGTGGCCTGTGGGGCATGGGCGGCGACGACGTGGTGGTCGGTATCGAACACTTCACCATGGAAACCGAGCGCAACGACGACGGCATCTTCGATCAGGACGGTGTGACTCATCGCATTCTGGTCGACGCCACCGAGGACGAGCTCGAGAACTTCCCCGAGTATGACGAGCAGTGGTTCGGTGACGAGCAGGATCGTCGGACCCAGGAGCGTGGCGACCAGGAAGGCGTGTGGCAGACCACCGGTACGACCGGCACCGGCGCCGTGGGCGACGATGGCGGCACGGCCTTCCGTGACGGCGAAGCCGACGGCGACACCGTGGGCGCCACCGATGGCGTGAACGACAACGGCGACGACGATGCCGAATACACCGACGAGGACGTCGTCGACGATTTCGATTGATACGTCGCTGCTCGATCACGTCTTGTTTGAACTGAAGTACCCCTCCCATGACGTTACTTGCGCCGGGTTCGCCCCGGCGCTTTTTCGTGTGCGTGCGTGTGCAGCTTCCCGGCCATGCCAACGCGGCGGCAGCGTGCTAGCCTTGGTGGTTCATCCATTGGCTCAGGAAACGCCGGCTCATGCCCCCGCCCACCGATAGCGCCCTTTCCGTCAGCGAAGTGAACCGACGCGCTCGCGCGCTGCTCGAGCAGGGCATCGGCGAGGTGTGGGTCGAGGGCGAGCTTTCCGGGGTCTCGCGCCCGGCTTCGGGGCATGTCTACTTCACCCTCAAGGACAGCTCGGCCCAGCTGCGCTGCGCGCTGTTCCGCAACCGCGCCCGCTTCGTCGCCGCCCCCATGCGCGACGGCGACAGGGTACGGGTACGCGGTCGGGTGTCGCTGTTCGAGCCCCGCGGCGACTATCAGTTGATCGCCGAAGCGGTGCAGCAGGCCGGCGAAGGCGAGCTGCTGCTGGCCCTGGAGCGGCTCAAGCAGCGCTTGGCCGCCGAAGGGGTGTTCGCCAATGCCCGCCCCCTGCCCTGCCCGCCGCGGCACCTGCTGGTGCTGACCTCGCCCAGCGGCGCCGCCATCCGCGACGTGCTGGCGGTGCTCCAGGCCCGCTGGCCGCAGGCCAAGGTCACCTTGATTGCGGTGCCGGTACAGGGCCGCGAGGCAGCGCCGGCGCTGATCGCCGCTCTGGGGCTGCTCAATCGCCAGCAGGCGCTGGACCCGAACCGCGACGTGATCCTGATCACCCGTGGCGGCGGCAGCCTGGAGGATCTATGGGCGTTCAACGACGAGCACCTGGCGCGGGCAATCTTCCACTCGCGCCTGCCGGTGATGTCGGCGGTGGGTCACGAGGTCGACACCACGCTCTCGGATCTGGCCGCCGACGTGCGCGCCCCCACCCCTTCCGCCGCCGCCGAGATGCTGGTGCCGGACCGCCGCGAGCTGATGCGTCGCCTGGCCGGGCTGGAGCGCCAGCTAGTGCGTGGCATGCAGACGCGGCTGGAGCGGGAAAGCCAGCGCCTCGACCACCTGCGCGCCCGCCTGCGCCACCCCGGCGAGGTGCTGGGCCAGAAGCGGCGCACGCTGATCGAGCTGGATGCCCGGCTACGGCGCGCGTTGCAGGTTCGCCTGGCCACCGAGCGCCGTCAGTTGGCCCATCTGCAACGTCGGCTCGGCGCCTGCCACCCTCAGCGTGAGCTGGCACGCGCCGAGCAGCGCCTGGGCCGTGCCCAGGCACGGCTCGAGCAGGCTATGCAGCGGGAAGTGGCACGCCAGCGCGAGCGGCTGGTCGGCCTGGCGCGCCAGCTGCAGGCGGTCAGCCCGCTGTCGGTGCTGGGGCGCGGCTACGCCATTTTGCAGGACGAGCAGGGTCAGGTGGTGCGGCGGGCCGGCGATACCCAGCCCGGCCAGGCGCTGACCGCGAGGCTGGGCGAAGGGCGCTTGCAGGTGGAAGTGAAGCGCCGCCTGAAGTGAAGAATTTCACGAAAGCAGACGAAAGCGCCCGACGCGGCAGGCGTCGGGCGCTCTATTTCAAGTATCGAAGTCAGGTATCGCGTTCAGCTAGCGAGGCCGGCTTCAGTCGGGCTTGAAGGTGCTCGGCTCCAGCTCGTGGCGGGCCAGCAGCTTGTAGAAGTCGGTGCGGTTGCGCCCGGCGATACGTGCCGCCTGGGTCACGTTGCCCTCGGTGATCTTGAGCACCTTGACCAGGTAGCTGCGCTCGAAGCCGGCGCGGGCGTCGTTGAAGGTCGGCAGCGCACTGTCTTCGGCGGCCAGCGCCTGGGCCACCAGCGCCTCGGGGATCATCGGCGAGCGGGTCAGCGCCACGCACTGCTCCACCACGTTGACCAGTTGGCGCACGTTGCCGGGCCAGGCGCTGGCGGCCAGCAGATTGAGCGCCTCCGGCGAGAAGCCCTTGACGAACGGCTTGTGCCGCTCCGCCGCCTGGGCCACCAGATGGCGCGCCAGCAGCGGCACGTCCTCGGCGCGATCCTTGAGCGCCGGCAACTTGAGATTGACCACGTTGAGGCGATAGAAGAAGTCCTCGCGGAATTCGCCCTGATGCATCGCCTGGCTGAGGTCGCGGTGGGTGGCGGAAAGGATGCGCACGTTGACCGGGATCGACTGGGTCGAGCCGAGCGGCCGAATCTGGCGCTCCTGCAATGCGCGCAGCAGCTTGACCTGCAGCGGCAGCGGCATGTCGCCGATCTCGTCGAGAAACAGGGTGCCGCCCTCGGCGGCCTGGAACAGGCCCTTGTGATCGCTCACCGCGCCGGTGAAGGCGCCCTTGGCGTGGCCGAACAGCTCGCTCTCCAGCAGCTGTTCGGGCAGCGCGCCGCAGTTGATCGCCACGAACGGCTTGTTGGCCCGCTGGCTGGCGTCGTGAATGGCCCGCGCCAGCAGCTCCTTGCCCGAACCGGAAGGCCCGGTGATCAGTACGCTGACATCGGAAGAGGCCACCATGCGCGCCTGCTCCAGCACCCGCTCCATCTCCGGGCTGCGGGTGATGATGCTGGCCCGCCAGGCGTCGGTCTCGTGGCTGCTGCCGGCCGGCGTGTGGGCCAACGCATCGTCGATGGCGCTGAACAGCTCGTCGCGGTCCACCGGTTTGGTCAGGAAGCTGAACACTCCCTGCTGGGTGGCGTTCACGGCGTCGGGAATGGAGCCGTGGGCGGTCAGGATGATCACCGGCAGGCCCGGCACCTCACGCTGGATCGCCTGGAACAGCGCCATGCCGTCCATCTCGTCCATGCGCAGGTCGGAGAGCACGATGTCGGGGCGCTCGGCTTCCAGCTTGCGCAGTGCCTCGGGGCCGCTCTCCGCCGTGGTGACCCGATAGCCTCGGCTCTCCAGACGCATCCCCAGCAGACGCAACAGGCTAATGTCGTCATCGACCAGCAGAATGTGGGCAGCAGCTGCTTTCGCAGCCGAGGTGCGTGCCGCTGACCTGCGAGCCTCACTCTTACGTGTATCGGACAATCGAGCCGCTTCCATCACGTCTGTCTCCCTTATCGCCCCAAAAAGCGCTCAGGGCGATTGTTGTCTCAAGTTCATGTTCTGCTCGATGGCAGTGAGCGCCTCGAGCTTCTCGGAGAGCTCGGCATTCTCGCGTTGCAGGTTCGCCAGCTGCCCCCGGGCGTTGTCCCTGTGGCCGGCCAGCGAACGCCGACCCTCGAGCTCGTTGCGCCAGTAGCGCAGCAGCGGTTGCAGGTCTTCCGGTGCGGCAGCCGTGTATTCCTGATAGATCGTTGCCGCCTCGCGCCACTCGCGCTCGCTGCCCCAGGCCAGGGCCACGGCACGCGCCAGCTCTCGTTCGGCCTCGCTTCTGCCCGCGGCGGCTTCGATATCCATCAGGGCCTGGCGACGCCACTCTCCATCGCCGCGTTGCGATGTCAGACCGAAGGCCACCCAGTTGTGCAGCAGGCAGGCCTCGTCGGCAAAGGTGGGCTCTGCGGTGCATGCCACCGTTTCCGGCGACTCTTCCGGCTCCGTGCCCAGCATGGCGTGTTCGGGCAGCAGTTCGCAGCCGCCCAGCAGGGCCGCCAGGCCGCCCATCGCGAACAGCTTTTTCACCTGCGTGGCTCTTACATGTGGCTCTCTACTACCGAAGGTTTCTATGCCCTTCATCGTTCCTCGCTCCTTGCGCTTATGCCCCTTACGAGGGGCTCCGTTTTTTCTTCTGTCAGTGGGATTGCCTGACGCGGCAGGGTCAGGCGGAAACATACGTCGAACTCCCTGTCCTCGACCAGCGCCAGACCGCCGCTCTGGATGCGCGCGCAATCTGCCGCCACCGAGAGCCCGATCCCGGAGCCCTTGAGCGGCCCCTTGCGCCGTGAGCGGCCTTGATAGAAAGGCTCGAACAGCAGCGGCCGGTCCTGCTCGGAAATCGGCTCGCCGGTATTGGCCACGTCGAGGAACAGGTGGTCGCGCCCGGCGTGGGCACGAATCATCAGGTCGCCGCCATCCTCACCGTAGGCAATGGCGTTGGAGACCAGATTATCGAGAATGCGGCCCACGGCGGTGCGGTCCACCACCCACTCCAAGGGGCCATCGAAGGCGGTCACCCGCATGCCCTTGTGCTCCAGTGCCAGGCGGTGCTTGGCCAGAACGGTCTTGACCAATGTAGCCAGATCCACCCGTTCGAGGGTGACGCGCTGGTTGTGCTGCAGCAGGTTGTAGTCGAGCAGCTGCTCGATCAGCCGCTGCAGCTCGCTGCCGCTGGCATCGATCAGCGTCAGGATCTCGCGCTGGCGGGGCGTCATCTCACCCGCCACGCCGTCGGCCAGCAGCGCCGAGCCTTCGCGCACGCTGGCCAGCGGTGTCTTGAGCTCATGAGACATGTGGCGCAGGAACTGCTGCTTCTGCGCTTCGAGATCGCTGAGCCGGGTCGACAGCCAGTCGAGCCGGTCGCCGAGCTGAACCAGTTCGGCCGGGCCCTGGATGGTGTCGCGGTCGTTGGTTTCCACTCCGCTGCCGATACTGAGAATGCGCCGCTCGAGCTGGCGCACCGGACGGATGATCAGCCAGCTGAACAGCAGGATGAGCAGCAGGCTGGCGGATACCAGCGCCGTGGTCTGCAGCCACAGGCGCGACTGCACCGCCTCGGCCCGGGCGCTGATCATCTCGATGCTGGCATCGATCTGCTGGCTGGTGGCACGCCGCATCGCCTCGGTGTGCTCGGCAAAGGGCACGAACAGCGCCAGCCATACCTCCAGCGCCTCGGGTTCCAGTTCGGGTAGCTGCGAGAGCAGCAGCAACTGCTCTTCCAGCGCCAGCACGTCGGGGTCGCCGGGTAGGAAGCGACGCTGCTGGGCCAGCAGTTCGGTGAATTCGGCGTGGCGCTCGGCGTAGAGTTCGAGCAGGCTCTCCTGCTCCAGTACTGCATACTGGCGGGCACTACGCTCCATTTCCACGGCGAGGTTGCTCAGCACGCGGGCACGACGGCTCTCTTCGACGGCCTGACGAGCGCTTACGTCGGCCAGATGAGAGAGTTCGGAAAGTGCCTGTCCGGCCTGGTACATCAGCACTCCCAGCGGCAGCATCACCACCAGGAATGCCAGCAGCACGAGCTGCAGCAATGAGCGAGGACGCCAGCGGCGCGAGACCCGTTTGGTCATGACCAATGTTCTATTCAGGAGAGGGTAAGAAACCACCATGGTACGTTCCTGAAGGATAACAGAGTTACGCGCCCGACTTCCGCCCCGTTCCAGATCACTGCGAAAAAAAAGAGGCCGGCAGGTGCCGGCCCAAGTACGCAGGGAACTGAAGGGGTTGAAAATATGGGCATCGTTCGCCTGGTCGAGCCATGTCCCACACTTTCAGCGGGCCCGAGGGCCCCGAAGCCCCGCACCGGCCTTTGCCACCAGGAGCTGCCGGGTTGGGCGAGCGGTAAGCCGCTCTGCTTCGTTCCTTGGCGTCACCGCCGCGAGAAACTCGCCGACGCTGACCCGAAATTCGATCCCCCGAGGGGGATGAGGCATCCATGCCGGGGCATCCTTGCCCTTCTGGTACCTTTCCTTGCCTGTCGGCGGTACCCGTCTCATCGCAACCTAAGTTACACATCGCGGAGCGAACGCCGAACGTCTCGATGCCCGGGTAGCACAGGGCATGGGGGGGTGGTGGTTCCCCGAGCCTCTCGACGATCTGAAGTGATTCGAGCCGTTTGAATCACTTCTTCGTTGCTCACCCTAAGTATTGCCAGTAACGTGCCAAGAAACTCGATACTCCATATTTTTCAAAAGGTTAAACTTCATAAAAAGTTGGCACGCCAGCGCGCGGTGGGAAAAACAGGGAAGAACGGGGCCGTCAGGCTTGCGTTTCGTCACCGTTTGGCGACACCAATTCTCAAAGCGCTACAAGAGGCTTTTAAAAGCAAAGAGTTAGGATGTTGCTTTTTCGAGACAAGCTTTGGGATGCCGTTGCCTCAGAGCGACAGCCGCCGCCGGGAACGCCAATTCCGGGCGGCGGCAGGGGTCTGCAGGACGCAAACGGGAGTTTGCCGACAGCCTCACGCCAACGGCTTGACGAGAATCTTCGACTTGCGCGCGTGGTTGTAGGTATCGCGCTTGAGCGGCGGCAGCGACTCGATGTCCGAGGGCCTGAAGCCGTGCTCGACGAACCAGTGGGCGGTGTGCGTAGTGAGCACGAACAACGACGCCAGCCCCAGCCGGCGTGCCCGCCGCTCGATACCCGACAGCAGCAGCGAGCCGCGCGCACCGCCGCGGTAGCCGACATGGATCGCCAGGCAAGCCAGCTCGCCCATGTCGGCCTCGGCGAAGCGGTGCAGCGCCGCGCAGCCGATGATCATGCCGTCGCGCTCGATCACTAGGTAGTCGTCGATCTCGTGCTCGAGGCGCTCCCGCGAACGCGGCACCAGCATGCCCCGCCGCTCCAGCGGCTCGAGCAGCTCCAGCAGGCCGCCGATGTCGCCAAGCTCCGCCGGACGCAACTGCTCGTAGCGGTGCCGGGTGATCATGGTGCCCACCCCGTCGCGGGTGAACAGCTCGCCGAGCAGGGCGTCGTGGTCGTGCCACGACAGCAGGTGCGTACGTGCCACGCCGTGGCGTGCCGCGGCGCAGGCGGCGGCGATATGGCGCGCCTGCTCGCTGCCGGGCTCGGCCTGGCTCAACAGCGGCTCGGCCTCGTCGGGGCTGAGCTGACGCTGCAGGGCGCCGTTCTCGTCGTAGAGCCCGGGCTCCTCGCCCATCAGGATCAGCTTGTCGGCGGCCAGCGCCATGGCCGCGTGCTGGGCCACCTCGGCGGCGTCCAGATCGAACACCTCGCCGGTGCTGGAGAAGCCCAGCGGCGGCAGCAGCACCAGCGAGCCGCGGTCGAGCAGCCCCTGCACCGCCGAGACGCGCACCCGGCGCACCTCGCCGCTGTGGTCGTAGTCGATGCCTTCGCGCACGCCCAGCGGCTTGGCCATCACCAGGTTGCCCGAGACCGCGGTGAGCTCGACCCCGTGCAGCGGCGTATTGGGCAGGCCCAGCGAGAACCGCGCCTCCAGCCACAGCCGCTGCTCGGCGGCGACCCGTTCGACACAGGCCATGATCGCCTCGTCGGCGACCCAGCGTCCGTTGTGGCGCCGCGGCACGATGTCCGCTTCGTTCAGCGCCTGCTCCACCTGGGGCCGAATGCCGAACACCACCACCAGCCGCACCCCGAGGGTGTGCAGCAGCGCCAGATCCTGGATCAACTGCTCGCCTCGGCCTCGCGCCATGGCCTCGCCCTCGATCAGGATCACGAAGGTTCGGCCCCGATGCGCATTGATATAGGGGGAGGAATTGCGGAACCAGTCGACGAAGGGGAAACGAGTGTCCAAGGCCGCTCTCCGGCAGCAGGTGAAAAGAGGGGTGTATCGTCTTTGACTATATCAGAGCGACGAAAACGGCGGCACCACTGCGGTGCCGCCGTCTTAGGGACCTTACCGCATCCGGATTTAGCCGAAAATACCCTTGAACATGAAGAAGAACATGATCGCCAGGCCCGCCCCGGCCGGCAGGGTGATCAGCCACGACATCACGATGGTGCCGATCACGCGCAGGTTGAGCGCCGCCATGCCGCGGGCCAGCCCCACGCCGAGTACCGCCCCGACCAGCGTATGGGTGGTGGAGATCGGCAGCCCCGTGCCCGAGGCCAGCACCACGGTGGTAGCGGCGGCCAGGGTGGCGGCAAAGCCACGGCTGGGGGTCAGCTCGGTGATGCCGGTGCCTACGGTGGCGATCACCTTGTGGCCGTAGGTGACCAGCCCCGCCACGATGCCGCCGCCACCGAGAATGAGCACCCACCAGGGCACCAGCGCGGCGGTATCGATCACGCCGTCGCTGCGTACCACGCTGATCACCGCCGCCAGCGGGCCGACGGCGTTGGCCACGTCGTTGGAGCCGTGAGCGAAGGCCATGGCGCAGGCGGTGAAGATCATCAGCACGCCGAACACACGCTCGACGCTGCCGTAGCCGAACTGGTCGCCGCTGCGCCGCTCGTGCTTGACGCGGTTCTCCATGACGATGCCGATACCCATGATGCCGATACCCAGCAGCACCGAGAGCATGAAGCTCTGGCCGAAAGTGAAATCGAGCCCCACGTGGGTCAGGCCCTTGGTCAGGGTGACCATGGAGACGATGAAGCCGACCAGGAAGATGTAGAACGGCACGGTGCGCTTGGCCGCGGCGAAGGGGTCCTTGGCCTCGAAGATCAGGTGCTGCACCGACTTGAACAGCAGGAAGGAGATGGCCCCCGCTAGCAGCGGCGAGACGACCCAGCTCGAGGCGATGGTACCGACCCGGTTCCAGGCCACGGCCTCCATGCCCAGCCCCACCGCGCCGAAGCCGACGATGGCACCGACGATGGAGTGGGTGGTGGAGACCGGCCAGCCCTTGGCCGAGGCGATCAGCAGCCACAGGGCGGCGGCCAGCAGCGCCGAGAGCATGCCGTAGACGAGCAGCTCCGGGTTGGCCTGCAGCAGTACCGGGTCGACGATGCCGCCGCGAATGGTCGCGGTGACCTCGCCGCCGGCCAGCCAGGCGCCGAGGAATTCGAAGATGACGGCGATGACGATCGCCTGGCGGATGGTGATGGCCTTGGAGCCCACCGAGGTGCCCATGGCGTTGGCGACGTCGTTGGCGCCGACGCCCCAGGCCATGAAGAAGCCGAAGAGGCAGGCCAGGATGATGAAGATTTCACCGTGCTGCGCAATGATCGACATAGGGGTTGGTTCCTATGTGGCTGTCGGGTTAGGGGCACACCGTGCCGGGATCGCCGGGCGGTGTCCTACCGGGCAGTGAGAATCTGCAGGCGGCTGCCGACGCGTTCGGCACGGTCGGAGAGCTCCCCGACCCAATCGATGATCTTGTAGAGGAAGACCACATCCACCGGCTTGAGCCGATCCTCGAGATCGAACAGCAACCGGCGAATGGAGATCTGCTGGTTGTCGGCCTGCTGCTCGAGAATGTGCAGCTCGCGGATCATGTTGAGCATCACGTCGGAAGCATGGCGGCCGAAGCCCGACTCGAGCAGATCCTGGAGCTCCTCGAGGGCCTGGCGTGCCTGAGCGACGCAGGCGACCGCCGTTTGCATGTAGTCGCGCATGGGCTGGGCCAGTTCGGCGGGCACCTGCATGCGGCGCCCCAGCATGATGCCGGTGATGTCGCGCACCTTGTTGGCGATCTTGTCCTGTACGGTGATCAGATCGAGCAGATCGGTGCGGGAAACGGGCAGGAACATGGTGTTGGGCAGGTTGAGCCGCAGCTCGGTCTTGAGGCGGTCGGCCTCGTGCTCCAGCTCGGTGATGGTCTCGCGAATCTTGGCGGCCTCTTCCCAATCGCCCGCGAGCGAGGCCTCGAAGAACGGCAGCAACTGGTCGGCACACTCGTTGGCCTTGCCGATATGAGCCAGAAGAGGCTGGAACGGCGAGCGGCCGAACATTGCCGAAAACGGGTTGGGTTTGACCATGACGTAGGATGCGCTTGTGAAATGGCGGCGCCAGTATAAAGAATGGCACCCTGTCACGTCATGGAAATATTTCCGACACACGATATGCCCGCCGCACCCGGGCCGCGCCTGGAAACGAAGAGCAGTCACACGACGAGCAGGAAACCGCATGAGTCACGAGATCGAGATGAAGCTGGCGCTGGGCGAGACGGGGCCCGAGCGGCTGCTTGCGCACCCGCTGCTGCGCAACGGCGTGGACGCCGCCCAGCGCCTGGCCAACACCTACTACGATACCCCTCGGGGCGAGCTGGAAGCGGCGCGCGTGGCGCTACGCCTGCGCCGACGCAACGACAGCTGGGTGCAGACCCTGAAGACCAGCGGCGAAGGCAGCGGCGGGTTCAGCCGTCGCCGGGAGTGGGAGTGGCCGGTGGCGGGAGGCGCGCTCGATGTCGTCGGGCTGGCCGGTCTGCCGCCCTTCGCCGAGCTGGGCGGCGATATCCTGGAGCGGCTCGAGCCGCGCTTCACCACCGATTTCGAGCGCCGCCTGTGGCGCCTGGAGCTGGCCGAGGCCACCATCGAAGTGGCGCTGGACCAGGGCGAGATCCGCGCCGCCGGGCGGCGGGTGCCGATCCGCGAGCTGGAACTGGAGCTCAAGGACGGCGACCCTCAGGCGCTGTGGGGCCTGGCGCAGGCCCTGGCCGAGAGCGTGCCGCTGCGCCCCGCCGATGCCAGCAAGGCGGTGCGTGGCAGCGCGCTGCTGTCGGGTCGCTGGACGCTGCCGGCCGGCACGCAGCCCGGCGAGCGGCTGCATCGCGCCCTGCTGGCATTGGACGCCTACGACGACACCGGCGAGGATGAGTGGAAGCAGACGGCCAGAGAGGCGTTCCAGGCGCTGGCCGACGCCGGCGAGAGCGAGGCCGGGCAGCTGGCCACCCTGCTGGAGCGCCCCGCCTGGCTAGAGCGGGACTTCGGTCGCGTGGCGCTGCGGCTGGCGCACCGGCTGGCGACCTGACAGCCACGCACGGAGCCGCCCGCGGCGTCTGGACCGGCGCAGAGCAGACAGGAATGCCGTGAAAGAGAAAAGGGAAAGAGGTAAGGCAGAGAACAGGGAGAGAGCGCATGAGCGAACCGTTTCGGCCGGCCGGAGAAGGCGTGCGAACACGCCTGTTTCAGATCATCTTCGAATCGGACACGCCGCTGGCCAAGGGTTTCGATATCGTCCTGATCGCGATGATCCTGACCAGTGTACTGGTGGTGATGCTCGATACCGTCGAGCGATTCGGGGCGGTATATGGCGGGCTCTTCTACTGGCTGGAGTGGGGCTTCACGCTCATCTTCACCATCGAGCTGCTGGTGCGCATCTACATCCTCGACAAGCCGCAGCGCTACTTGCGCAGCTTCTACGGCATCATCGATGTGGTGGCCATCCTGCCGACCTGGCTGATGCTACTGATTCCAGGCACCCAGACCCTGGTGATCGTGCGCCTGCTGCGCGTGCTGCGTATCTTCCGCGTGCTGCGTCTGATGCAGTTCGTCGGCGAAGGGCGCCTGCTGGTGGAAGCGCTGAAGAACAGCGTGCACCAGATCTTCCTGTTCCTGTTCACCGTCTTGCTGCTGGTCACCCTGTTCGCCGCGCTGGTCTACATGATCGAGCCCGACGAGGCCGGCTTCACCAGCATCCCCATGTCGATCTACTGGGCCATCGTCACCCTGACCACGGTAGGCTACGGCGATATCGTGCCGGTGACCCCGCTCGGCCAGGCGATCTCCACCCTGGTGATGCTGATCGGCTACTCGATCATCGCCGTACCCACCGGGGTGTTCTCCGCCGAGGTGATCCGCTCGATCCGCGCCGACCGTTACTCCGACCAGGCCTGCCCCGGCTGCGGCCACGACCGCCACGAGAAACGCGCGCGCTACTGCCTCAAGTGCGGCACCTGGCTGGACGAGGAAACGCCCGACCCCAACCGGGCGCCGGAGACATGATGGCTCGCGTCGCCGACGCTCAATCGCCGAACGGCGCCAGGTCGCCGCGCCCTTCGCGCAGGATGGTGGGCGGCAGTTCGCGCAGGTCGATCACGCTGGTGGGCTCGAGATGGCAGGCGCCGCCATCGATGATCAGGTCGAGCTGGTTGATGTAGCGGTCGCGGATCTCCTCCGGATCGGTCATCGGCAGCTCCTCGCCCACCGGGATCAGCGTCACGCTCATCAGCGGCTCGCCCAGGGCCTCCAGCAGCGCATGGGTGATGCGGTGGTCGGGCACGCGCACGCCGATGGAGCGCCGCTTGGGGTGCAGCAGCAGTCGCGGCACCTCGGAGGTGGCGTTGAGAATGAAGGTATAGGCCCCCGGGGTGTTGGCCTTGAGTAGACGGAACACGCTGTTGTCGACCTTGGCGTAGGTGCCGATGTCGGAAAGGTCGGAGCACACCAGGGTGAAGTTGTGCTTGTCGTCCAGCAAGCGCAGCCGCTTGATCCTCTCGATCGCCTTCTTGTCGCCCAGGTGGCAGCCCAGGGCGTAACCGGAGTCGGTGGGATAGGCGATCACCCCACCCTGGCGAACGATCTGCACCGCCTGGTCGATCAGGCGCTTCTGCGGATTTTCGGGGTGGATCTGAAAGAACTGGCTCATGTCGATTCCCTGCTGTGGTCGGTTCTTGCTGCCCACTATAGCGCGCCGACGGTCGGCTCGTCGCAGTTCGCAATGAAGCCGGCCAGCCGCGGATGCGTCCATACCGGCGGCACGGCGGTGCGCGGCACCGGGCTCATGCTGCCCGGTGCCAGATGCCCACCGGGAAAATGGAAGTCGCTGCCCAGCGAGGCGTAGAGCTCCCGCTCGGCCAGCTGGCGGGCCAGATCGCGGGTAACGTCGGCATTCTGAAAACCGCTGATCAGCTCCGCCGCCTGCCCGCCCGCCGCGGCAAAGTCGTCGAGCAGCTGGCCGCGCTTGCGCCGGGTCAGCCCGTAGCGCAACGGATGCGCCAGCACCGCCACGCCGTTCGCGGCCACCACCCAGCCCACCACATCGGCCAAGGCCGGCCAGTGCGCCTTGACGTCACCCGCCTTGCCGCTGCCCAGATGCTTGCGAAAGGCCGTGGCCACGTCGGGCACCAGGCCCGCCGCCACCAGCGCACGGGCGAAGTCGGGTCGCCCCAGCGGACGGTGGGGGCCGGCCTGCTCGCGGGCACGCGCCAGGGCGTTGTCGAGCCCCAGCTTCTCCATGCGCTCGGCGATGACCGCCGCACGGGCCTCGCGGGCCTCGGCCTGGGCGTCGAGCCCTGCGGCCAGCGCACCGTGGGCGCCTTGGGGCAGCAGCGCCACCACGTGAATGCCGATGCCCTGCCAGCGGGTGGAGAGTTCGGCTGCCGGCAGCAGACACACGCCGAGGTGCTTGGCCGCCGCGGCAGCCTCGCTCACCCCGGCCACGGTGTCGTGATCGGTCAGCGCCATCAGCGTGACGCCCCGCGACGCGCACAGGGCGACCACGTCGGCGGGGGCCAGGGCGCCGTCCGAGGCGGTGGAGTGCATGTGCAGGTCGACCCCGAGCGGGCCGGGATCGCCGGCAAAATGCTCGGGCAGGTGGGGCATTGGCATGACGCAGGCAGGCAACTTTGTCAAAATGATGGCCCATGGTGCGCGTCCGACGACGGTCGGTCAACGCACGGTTGGAGTCCGCGGTGATACCGCTCGACCGAGGAAACGCTGCGATGCTGTACGCAATCATCAGTGAAGACGTGAAGAACAGCCTGGAGCGACGCCTGGCTGCCCGCCCCGACCACCTGGCCCGGCTGGAAAAGCTGCGCGACGAGGGCCGCCTGGTGCTGGTCGGTCCGCATCCCGCCGTGGACGCCGAGGACCCCGGCGAAGCCGGCTTCACCGGCAGCCTGGTGGTGGCCGAGTTCGACAGCCTCGAGAGCGCCAAGGCCTGGGCCGACGCCGACCCCTACGTAATTGCCGGGGTCTACGCCAAGGTGACCGTCAAGCCATTCAAGAAGGTGCTCCCCTAACCCGCCCTCGACCTGCCGGTTATCCACAGAGACTTTGCTCACAGCTTCTGTGGATAACGCTGTTGAAACGCCGCGGATGGCTCGCCGGATACGCCATGCCACGCCGCCGCGGCGACAACGGTCAATTTTTGAGCAGCCCTGTTCGTGTAGAGTTCGTGCTTTCGTTCCGAGACCCGCGCTGGAGAAGTCCGTGTCCCTGCCCCATGCCTCGCTGCCGCCGCTGGCCGCGCTCGAGCCTGCCAGCCTCGACTGGCAGCACGACGAGAACGGCGAGAGCACCCCGCTCTCGATCTGCTTCGACGACGTCTACTTCTCGCGCCACGACGGCCGGGCGGAGACCGAGCATGTCTTCATTCAGGGTAACGACCTGCCGCAGCGCCTGGCCGCCTGGCGGGAGAAGCGCCCCTTCACCATCGGCGAGACCGGCTTCGGCACCGGGCTCAACATGCTCTGCGCCTGGGCCTGCTTCGACGCCCACGCCCCGGCCGGCGCTCGCCTGCACCTGGTTTCCACCGAGCGCTTTCCGCTGCGCCGCGACGACCTGGCCCGGGCACTGGCGGCCTGGCCGGACCTGGCGGAACGCGCCGAGCGGCTGATACGCCAGTGGCCCGAGCCGGTGGCCGGCGTGCACCGGCTGTGGCTCGACGAGCGGGTGACGCTGGACCTGCACTTCGGCGATGCCAGCGAGCGCCTGGCCCTGCTCGAAGGCCAAGTGGACGCCTGGTTCCTGGATGGCTTCGCCCCGGCCAAGAACCCGGAGATGTGGCGCCCGGAGCTGTTCGCCGCCATGGCCGCCCGCTCACGCCCGGGGGCGAGCTTCGCCACCTTCACCTGCGCCGGTGTGGTCAAGCGCGCCCTGGCCGCCGCCGGCTTCGCCTGGCGCAAGGTGCCCGGCTACGGCCGCAAGCGCGAGATGCTCGCCGGTGAGATCGCCGCACCGCCCGCCGACGAGCGTCGTGCCCACACGCCCTGGTTCAGCCCGCCGCCGGCACGTCCGCCGCGCCACGTGGCGGTGATCGGCGCCGGCATTGCCGGGGCCAGCACCGCTGCCGCCCTGGCCCGGCGTGGCATCGAGGTCACTCTGATCGACCGCTTCGACCGCGCCGAGCTGGGCACCACGCACCTGCAGGGGGCGCTCTACGTCAAGCTCGCGGTGGAGACCAATCTGCAGAGTCGCACCTACCTCGCCGGCCTGCTGCACAGCCGCCGCTGGCTGGCCGCGCTCGACCCGGAACAGACCCTATGGCAGCCCAGCGGCGTGCTGCAGCTGGCGCTGAATGAAAAGGAGCGCACGCGTCAGGCGCGCTTCCTGGCCAATCACCCGCTACCGGCCAGCGTGGTGCGCGGGCTCGACGCCGAGGCGGCCAGCGCCGTGGCCGGCATCCGCCTCGACGCACCGGCACTGGACTACCCCGACGCCGCCTGGGTCAGGCCGCTGGAGCTGTGCGTCAGGCTGGCGGCCACGCCCGGTGTCGTCTTCCGGCGTGGTGAAGTGACCGGGCTGGCCGGCAACGAGAGCGGCTGGACCCTGACCCTGGCCGACGGCGAGGGTATCGCCGCCGATCAGGTAGTGATCGCCGCCGCCAGCGAGGCGGTCCGGTTCGCCCAGAGTTCGGCGTTGCCGCTGCAGCCGGTGCGGGGTCAGGTCAGCCAGCTGGCACTGCCCGAAGGCGCCCCGGCGCTGGGTCGGGTGGTGTGCGCCAGCGGCTACGTACCGCCAGCGGCGGATGGCGTACTCAACTTCGGCGCCACCTTCGGCCCCGGCGAGACCGACATGAGCGAGCGCGAGGCCGACCACGCCGCCAACCTGGCGGAGCTTGAGCGGGGGCTGCCGTACTTCGTGGCGGCGCTGCGCGATGCCGGCGCCGAGCTCTCGCCCGAGCGGCTCACCGGCCGTGTGGGCGTGCGCGCGGCCAGCCCCGACAAGTCGCCCTACTGCGGCCCGTTGCCCGACACCGAGGCCTGGCGCGAGGATTACGCCACCCTGGCCAAGGACGCCACCCGCGTGCCCGACGTACCCGGCCGCCACCACTCGGGGCTGTGGATCAGTGCCGCTCATGGCTCCCGCGGCATGGCCAGCGCCCCGCTGTGCGCCGAGCTGCTCGCCTCGCGCATGTGCGACGAACCGCTGCCGCTGGAGTGGCCGCTGGTGGATCACCTGCACCCGGGGCGACGGATCATCCGCGATCTGGTTCAGGGCAAGTAGCCTCCCGTCGCCAGGCCAGGCGCAAGCCTACTTGGACACCAACAGCGGCTGCCGGCGGCTGACGAAGTTCGGCCCCGGCCGCCCCAGGTGGTAGCCCTGGCCGAAGTCGATGCCCAGCCCCTCGACGGCGGCCAGCACCTCTTCGTCCTCGATGAACTCGGCGATGGTGCTCACGCCGAGGCTCTGGGCCAGGGTCACGATGCTCTTGACGAAGGCCATGTACTTCTCGTCGCTGAGCATGTTGCGGATGAATTCGCCCTCGATCTTGATCACGTCGATGGGGAACTGCTTGAGGTAGCGGAACGAGGAGTAACCCGAGCCGAAGTCGTCGATGGCGAAGTTGAAGCCCTCCATCTTGAGGTCGAGCACGAACTTCTCCAGCAGCTTGAGATTGCTCACCGTCTCGCGCTCGGTGAGCTCGAAGACGATGCGCTCCGGCAGGATGTCGTAATCGATGGCCAGCTGATGGATGCGGCCGATGAACTCGCCGATGATCAGCGACTTGGGCGACAGGTTGATGAACAGCATGCCCTCGTAGCCCTGCTCGCGGACCTGGGCGAAGGCCTTCTCGATCAGCTGGTAGTCCATCTTGTGGATCACGCCGATGCTCTCGGCGATGTCGATGAACTCGCCGGCCGGCACCAGACGGTCGTCGAGCTGGATGCGCATCAGCAGCTCGTGGATGTTGACCTCGCCGGTGCGCACGTCGGCGATGGGCTGGAAGTAGGGCACGATGCGCTGCTCCTCCAGCGCGCTGAGCACCATCTGGTTCTTCTCGCCCACCTCCTTGAACACCGCGGCCACCTCCTCCTGCTCCGGCAGGGCCACGCAGTTCTTACCCTTGCGCTTGGCCTTGTACATCATGTTGTCGGCCATCAGGAAGAGGTCGTGGGGGTTGCCGGCGTGGTTGGGGTAGCAGGCGATGCCGATCGAGGTGGTGGCCCGCACCGTGCTGCCGTCGGGGGCGGTGAGCACCTGCCTGGAGAGGTTGCTGGCGATGCGCAGCGCCACCGAGTAGGCCTGCTCCTCCTCGGTCTGCGGCAGGATCACGGTGAACTCGTCGCCGCCATAGCGGGCCAGGAAGTCGCCCGGGCGTATGGAGTGGGCGAGGGTGTCGGCCACGGCGTGCAGGAACTGGTCGCCGAAGGCGTGGCCGTGACGGTCGTTGACCGTCTTGAAGTTGTCCAGATCGAGCATCAGCAGGCTGAAGTGGTCCTGGTGACGTGTCGCCCGGCCCACCTCGTAGGTCAGCATGTCCTTGAAGATACGCTGGTTGTGCAAATTGGTGAGCGGATCGCGGGTGGCGTAGAACTCCAGGTCCTGGGTGTACTTGTAGATCGCCTTGACCGAGCCCACCAGATTGAGCAGCGTCGAGAGGATGCCGTCGATGACGATGTGGCGAATCGGGTCCTGGGCCAGATCCGACTGCACGCCGATGCCGACGATGCCGCCGATCTTGGGCGCCTCGAGCAGCAGCGACTTGGTCTGCAGGCGAATGTCCTCCGGTGTGAGGTCGGCCAGCGCCTCGTTTTCTCCCGAGCTCACCACCGTGTGATGGGAGACCTTGAGGATGATGCAAGCGGGCTGCCCTTCGTGTTTGCGCTCGAGCAGTTGGGTCAACAGCGCTTCGAAGGTCGCCCGGGTCTCCGGCGCCACCTCGCGGTACCAGAACACCTCCAGCTCGTAGCCCTCGTCCTCCACCTGGAAGATGGTCACCAGGGTGTGCGCCTGAATGATGGTATTGATGTCGGCCAGCAGCTCCTTGATGAACTCGCGCCAGTCGCGGACCACCTCGGAGGTGATGATGAACTTGCTCAGCAGGCGGATCTCGAATTCGAGGATGTCCTTGTCCACCGCCACGTTGCGCAGCCGGCCCACCAGGGCATTCACTTGCTGCATGGCGTCGTTGAGCTCCTGAAAGCCCACGTCGCTATCGCCGAGGTTGAGGTTGCGGAAGTCGGCCACGGAGTTGACCGCCGCCAGACGCTGGCGGAACTGCCGCAGGGTGGCCTCGATACGCTCGGCGAACAGCTTCGAGATGCCCAGCGCCAGCATCAGGACCATCAGCGCGGCGACGATGAACATGGCCAGGTAGTTGAAGCGCATTACGCGACTGATCGGCGCCAGGTCATGCTGAATGTCGATGACGCCGAGTACGTCGCCGGCCGCCGCGTACTGCTGACAGGCCAGGCACTCGGCGCGGGCCACCAGCGGCATGATGCGCCGCACGGTGCCGTTCTCGCGCCAGACCCGCTCGCCCCCGGCGGCCAGCGCCGCACGAATGACGACGTCCATCTCCGGCTGATCGATGTCGCCGTGGCGCTGCGTGACCCCTTCGCCCCAGTAGAACGTGAAGCGATAGCCGGAGGCTTCGTGAGCCAGCCGGGTCTCCTCGATGAAGGTTTCCATCTGCTCCAGGTTCCAGCCCTGACGCAACACCTGCTGCATGGCGCTATAGCTCTGCCTGGCCAGGGTTTCCGAGGTCTGCTCTGCTTGGCGCGTCAGAATGTTCTCATACAGCAGCGAGGAGGCCAGCGTGACCCCGATGAAGACGGTCAGTGAGGCGGAGAGAATCGCCACCAGCACAAACCCTTGCAGGGTCTTGAGGCAGGTGAACAGGGAACGAACCTGGGTCAGCATCTCGATCTCTATGAACAGGACAGACGGTGCCGAGCCTCGCTCCTGAGTCGCCGGCGAATACGAACGAATAGAGGGGTATTTTCTGCATATTAGGCGTCGTGAAGTTTGACTTGGGTCAACCTTCTCCGAGGTCCCGTCATGGCGATGGTCGAACCCGCCTTGTCTCCCGTCGGTAGCTGCGCCAGCAAAAGGCCCGCCAATTATGGCGGGCCAGTTCGGTCGAGCGGCGTCGCTGCGGAGCGCCTGGGCTTGGCTAGCCTTCCTCCTCATCGTCGGCCAGGTCGCGACCGAAGGCGCGCCACTGGGCCAGCGTCATCACCTCGGTGGTCTCGGTCTGCAGGTCGTGGGCGATGAGCAGCTCGCCGCGCTCCAACTGGCGCTTGAGCTCGGCGACCCAGCCGCGCATGCCCTCGCCGGTGTCGGTGGTGTCGTAGCCCTGGCGGGTGACGAAGGCCTCCAGCAGGGCATCGAGGGTCTCCCCCGGCAGCATGCGGTAGGGCACTTCGATGAAGCGGCCGCTCATGACGGCTCCCCTTCACTGTCCGGCGCTCCCTCACCTCGCTCCCAGGCCGCCAGCCGTTCGAGGAAGGCGGCCTCGTCGAGTACCTCGACACCGAGCTCCTGCGCCTTGGCCAGCTTGCTGCCGGCGGCCTCGCCGGCCACCACGCCGGTGGTCTTCTTGGAGACGCTGCCGGCCACCTTGGCCCCCAGCGCCTGCAGGCGCTCCTTGCCTTCGTCGCGGGTCATGCTCTCCAGGCTACCGGTGAGTACCCAGGTCTGCCCCGCCAGCGGCTGGGGCCGCTCGCCGATGGTTTCCTCGGCCCAGCTCACGCCCAGCTCGCGCAGGGCCTCGATGGTCTCGCGGTTGTGCTCCTGACGGAAGAAGGTGTACACGTGGGCGGCCACCACCGGGCCGACGTCCTCCACCGCTTCGAGATCGGCCTGCTCGGCGGCCATCAGCGCATCCAGGGTGCCGAAGTGGCGCGCCAGGTTGGCCGCCGTGGCCTCGCCCACCTCGCGGATACCGAGGGCGAAGATGAAGCGCGGCAGAGTGGTGCTCTTGGCCTTCTCCAGCGCCGCCACCAGCTTCTCGGAGGACTTCTGCGCCATGCGCGGCAGCGTGGCCAGGCGTTCGGCATCGAGGCGGAACAGATCGGCAGGCGTCTTGACCCAGTCGAGTTCGACCAGCTGGTCGATCAGCTTTTCGCCCAGCCCGTCGATGTCCATGGCCCGGCGCGAGGCGAAGTGCTTGAGCGCCTCCTTGCGCTGAGCGGCGCAGTAGAGCCCACCGGAGCAGCGCGCTACCACCTCGCCTTCCAGGCGCTCGACCTCGGAGTCGCACACCGGACAGCGCTCGGGGAAGACGATCTCGCGGGCATCGGCGGGGCGCCGCTCGGGCAGCACGCGCACCACCTGGGGAATGACGTCGCCGGCCCGCCGAATCACCACGCTGTCGCCGATCATGACGTCGAGCCGGGCGATCTCGTCGGCGTTGTGCAGGCTGGCATTGGAGACGGTGACCCCGGCCACCGAGACCGGCTCGAGCCGTGCCACCGGGGTGATCGCGCCGGTACGACCGACCTGGAACTCGACGTCGTTGAGCCGCGTGGTCTCCTCCTGGGCGGGGAACTTGAACGCCGTGGCCCAACGCGGCGCCCGGGCGACGAAGCCCAGCTCGCGCTGCAGGCGCAGGTCGTCGACCTTGATCACCGCACCGTCGATGTCGTAGCCGAGGCTGTCGCGCCGCTCGCCCAGCCGCCGGCAGTAGTCGACGACTCCCTGGCTGCCGCTGACCACCTCCAGCAGGCTGCTGGTGCGAAAGCCGAAGGCCTTGAGGTGCGCCATCAGTTCGCTGTGGCTGGCATCGCCCGGAGTCGGTTCGATACGCGCCACCTGGTAGGCGCTGAACTCCAGCGGCCGCTTGGCCGTGATCTCGGGGTCGAGCTGACGCAGGCTGCCCGCCGCGGCGTTGCGCGGATTGGCGAACACCTTGCCGTCCTCTTCCCGGGCGCGCTCGTTGAGCCGCTCGAAGCCCGCATGGCTCATGATCACCTCGCCGCGCACCTCGAGCAGCTCGGGAGCATCGCCACGCAGCTTGAGCGGGATCGAGCGCAGCGTACGCAGGTTGGAGGTGATGCCCTCGCCGGTGCGCCCATCGCCACGGGTCGCGCCGCTGATCAGCACGCCGCGCTCGTAGACCAGCGACACGGCGGCACCGTCGAGCTTGGGCTCGCAGCAGAAGCGGATCGTCTCGGGGTCGGTTTCCAGCCGCTCGGCCACCCGCTTGACGAAGGCCTCGAGCTCCTCTTCGTTCAAGGCGTTGTCCAGCGACAGCATGGGCACGGCGTGCTCCACCTCGGGGAAGCCGGCGTCCGGCGGCGCGCCCACCCGCTGGGTCGGCGAGTCGGGCGTCACCAGCTCGGGGTGGGCCTGCTCCAGCTCCTGCAGGCGGCGCAGCTTGCGGTCGTACTCGGCGTCGGTGAGGTGCGGCTCGTCGAGCACGTAGTAGCGATAGTTGGCGTCATCGAGTTCGGCGCGCAGCTTGGCGACTTCGCCGAGGATCTTCTGGTCGGGCTGGCTCATGCGTCTCTTGGGTCTCGAAAGATGGCTCGCCGCCCCTGAACACGACAACCCCGTGATCGCTCACGGGGTTGTCGGCGGGTGCGGCATGGCACGCGAACAGGCGTCAGTTCACCTGGTAGCGATTGAGTCGATTGCGGCGCTCGAACTCCTGCACGCGCTGGCGGGCGAACTCCACGGTCTGCGCGGTCATCACGCTGTGGTTCTCGTCCTTCAGCTCGCCGCCCAGGTTGCGCACGATGACCATGGCGGTCTCGACCATCGCTTCGAAGGCTGCGGCGGTATCCAGCGCCCCGGGCAGCGGCATTAGCAGGGTGATGCCCGGCGTGCGGAACTCGTCCATCGCCTCGATGGGGAAGGTGCCCGGCTTGAGCACGTTGACCATCGAGAACTGCAGCTCGCTGTCGGGGTCCTCGGTCTCGAAGCGGTGGAAGATGCCCATGTCGCTGCTGTAGCGCAGGCCGCAGGCCAGCATCAGGTTGAGCAGCGCCTCGCCGGAGAAGCCCTCTTCGTCGCGCGACAGCACGCTGATGACGATGATCTCGTCGGCGTGGCTCAGGGTCTCGCGGGCGCGCTCGGCGCTGACGTTGTGACGCAGCGCCCGGGCCAGGGTCGGGTGGGCGCGCACCACGTCGTCGTCATGGATGGGAGCGCTCGACAAGGTGGGTTCGGCCGGCTCGGCATAGTCGGCCGCTTCAGCGTAGCCAGCCTCGACCTGGCGCTCGGAGCGCGAACGCGGCGGCGCGAACAGCGGATCGTCGTCGTCGGCCAGCTCGATGGCCTCGGCTTCCAGGCGGCGGCGCTCGGCCTCTCGAACGGCCTGGGCCTCGGCGGCCTCCCGGCGTTGCTGAGCCTCGCGGGCAGCCTTCTCGGCACGCTCCTGCTCGCGGCGCGCCCGCTCCTCGCGCTTCTGCTCCCGTCGCTTGGCCAGGCGCTGCTGCATGGAAACGCCGAAGCGGTGCATCGACTCGCCCACACGGCGTGAGCCGCTCTTGATCGAGTTGCCCATGCCTTCGAGATCGACCAGGCGATAGCGCTCGTCTTCGTCGTGATGAGGATCGTGATCGTCAGGATCGGCGGCAAGCGGTTCGGCCTCGGCAGTGACCGAAGCCGACTCGCGAACGGGTTCGTCGTCATCCAGGGCGGAAAGCGTCGGCTCCCGGCGCTGCTCGCTTTCGTCCACGGCCGGCTTGGCCGCGACGGTTTCGCCAGCAGGCACTTCGGCATCGACCGATTCGGCCGCGGGCGCTTTCGCCGCAGCGGGTACCTCTTCGGCCCGGCTGGGCGCGGCGGCGACCGATGGTTCCTCCACCCGCTTCCGCTCGGCCTGACCCAGGTCGAGTTCGGGCTCGGCCCGCTTGGCGCTCACCTCGGGCTGAGGCGCGCGATCGGATGCCTGAGTCTCGGATGCCTGAGTCTCGGATGCCTGAGCCTCGGATGACCGAATCTCGGATGACCGAATCTCGGCAGCCGCCGTGTCGGACGCCTTAATGGCAGAAGCCACCGGACGCGAGGCGTCGGTGGCACTGGCAGCGGGACGGGCCAGGTTCGGCGTACCGGCCTTGGCATCGCCGGGGGCCTCTCTGAAGCCGGCCAGTACCCGAGAGGGACCTGGATGCTCCTGGCGCTCCAGCTTGGGCTTCGACGGGACCTGCGAATAGCTCGCAGGCCTGACGACCCGGGCGCCGCCGTTGGGCAGCTCCCAGTTGGCATCGTCATCGGCTTCCGCCTGGCTGCCGACGTGGTTGTTGTTACCCCCTGCCTGGTCCAGGCGGGGCACTCGGCGCTGACGCTTAAGGCGACGCACGCCATCGATTACGATGAGCGTCACCAGGGCCAGCCCCAGAATGATCAGCCATTCTCTAAGTTCCATGGGTCGTCTTGCCTATCACTAGGGAACCGCTGAACAATTCGTCGCTGAGCAGCTGATGCGCTCAGCGCAGCAAATTCGAGCCTCAGCGGTCGATTTCTGACCACCTCAGGTAGCCTATTTTCCCTGGTAGCCGGCTTATCCGGCA
>Ga0213835_100641_pt1 | contig 29794 bp, 27 predicted proteins | sample SWPATP01_FD_160576 | JGI IMG/M metagenome (GOLD analysis project Ga0213835, IMG submission 160576) | Coastal seawater microbial communities from Marineland, Florida, United States - SWPA TP0 #1 | ecosystem: Environmental > Aquatic > Marine > Coastal | place: USA: Florida | collected 2016-08-05 | reverse complement strand
CTTCCCCCTTAACCGGATCTGGCTTTCCAACCACGGCTGCTTCGGCGACGGCAGGGTGGGAAACGAGGGCCGATTCCACTTCCATGGTGCCGAGGCGATGGCCCGAAACATTTAAGACATCATCGACGCGACCCATAATCCAAAAATAGCCATCTTGGTCACGGCGTGCCCCGTCACCTGCGAAATAAAGGTATTGTCCATCTTTCGGGGCGATGTGCTCCCAATAGGTAGACCGGAAGCGTTCGGGATTGCCGTAAACAGTACGCATCATCCCAGGCCAGGGTTGTTTCACTACCAGGTAGCCGCCTTCGTTGTCACCAACGGAATTTCCATCAAGGTCAACGACATCCGCCACAATCCCCGGAAAAGGACGAGTTGCCGAGCCGGGTTTTGTGGGAGTTGCACCGGGTAAAGGCGTAATCATCACACCACCGGTTTCCGTTTGCCACCATGTATCAACAATGGGACAACGTTCGCCACCAATGACCCGGTGGTACCACATCCAAGCTTCTGGGTTAATCGGTTCACCCACGGTTCCTAAGAGGCGCAGGGAACTCATGTCATATTTATTGGGGATGCCTTCACCCATTTTGATAAAGGCCCGAATCGCTGTGGGTGCCGTATAGAAAATGGTGACACCATATTTTTGAATAATTTCCCAATAGCAACCGGGATTAGACGGACGGGGTGCGCCTTCATACATTAAGACCGTTGCCCCGTTAGATAGAGGGCCATAGGTAATGTAACTGTGGCCGGTGATCCAACCCACATCAGCACCACACCAATACACGTCATCATCTTTGAGATCAAAGATCCACTTGGTCGTTATATGGGTGTAGAGATTATAACCGCCCGTAGTGTGGACAACGCCCTTGGGTTTACCCGTGGTGCCGCTGGTATAGAGGATGAAGAGCATATCTTCGGCATCCATCGGCTCGGCGGGACAGTCAGCGGAGACTTCTTTTTGCAAATCATGCCACCAGTGATCCCGCCCGGCTTCCATGTGGACAGGCTCTTTGGTGCGTTGAACGACCAAAACATTCTCAACGCTGGGGGCATGGTGATCGGCGATCGCCGCATCTACTTGATCCTTGAGGGGTACCGCTTTATCTTTGCGGAAGCCCCCGTCGGCGGTGATCACCAGTTTGGCTTCAGCGTCTTCGAGGCGACTGCGGAGGGCTTCGGCACTAAAGCCACCAAATATCACCGTATGGGGCGCACCAATGCGGGCACAGGCGAGGAGGGCAACGACGGCTTCCGGGATCATTGGCATATAAATCCCGACGCGATCGCCTTTTTTGACGCCCAACTTTTTCATCGCATTGGCAAACTGGCAGACCTCGTGGTGTAGCTGGGCATAGGTGAGGGTACGGGAGTCACCGGGTTCCCCTTCCCAGATGAGGGCGGCTTTATTTTTGCGCCAGGTTTTGAGATGACGGTCGAGGCAATTGTAGGAAATGTTAATTTTCCCGTTGACAAACCATTTGGCGAAGGGCGGTTGCCAATCGAGCACCTTGTCCCATTTCTCAAACCATTCCAATTCCTGTTCGGCGAGTTCCCCCCAAAAGCCTTCGGGGTCATTTTTCGCCCGGTCGTAGAGGGCTTGGTACTGGTCTAAGCTCTTGATCTGGGCCTCGGCAGCAAAGTCTGGTGCAGGCGAAAAAAGGCGCTGCTCCTGGAGGATGGATTCAATGTTTTGTTCGGACATAATAGGGTTATTATCGTGGGATTTATTTCACCCCATTGTCCCCCAAGTCCGCCCCATCAGGGGGTCTCGTGCTTAAGCCGTAATGGTTTGCAAGATTTTTGCGCTCAAGTTGATCGAATGTATGCCCCGGATATGACCTAGGGAGATTCTTCTAAAGCGAGCAGGGTTTGCCAAGTGGCGATCGCCTCAGGGAACCATAACCAACTTTGTTCGAGGCGGCGGGGGTTGAGCTGGGAACGATCGAGATCTAGGGCGATCGCCCGGAGTTTTTCGGCTTTCCCTACAAGAATTTCCTGGTCAACGTCGGTGGGTTGCCTTTGGGCCAAATCGTACATACTAATCGCCAGGCCCGCATAAATCTCCGCCTGGAGGGCTGGGGGGAAATCCTGGGTCGTTGCCGCCGCTAAGGCTTCATACCAACGATCATTGGCGGCTTCGTAATCTGCATTGAGGTAATGGACAAAACCCAGGGCCATCAAAATTTCGGGGTCGTTGGGCTGTTGGGCTAGGGCCATGTCCCAATTGTCTTGCACCGTGGCGATCGCCGTTGCTTGGGTTGGCGATGGTGGGACGGCAGCCAAAGTTGTTTGCCAGATATAGCGCCCCCGCAAAAAAGCAATGGTTTCATTCTCCGGGGCGATCGCCGGATCAAACAGTAATGGTTGCACCGCACCAAAGGCTTGGCGATCGAGGAGTTCAGCGAGGATCATCTCAGCGTTACCCCAATTGTCTTGGTCAATATCTGCCTGGGCCAACTGCACCAAGTCTGCATCAGTGAGCTTTTCTAATTCCTTTTCTGTCAGGCGCATGATCCCCTCCGTGGTGGTCGGCGTTACAGAGAGATTTTGTAAATGTCGGCCCAGTAGAATGCCCCCCAGGGTGAGCATGATGATCAAACCCAATCCTAGGAGGTTACGGGGAAAAGCCAATAGGGAGCGCCAGGAGGGAATCAAGAGCATTCCCCGATGATCATTCTCAGTATCCGTCTCCGTCTCGGACGGTTCGGGCATATTCGCAAAAATATCTTGGATAAAAGCAACATCCTCTTCGGGTTCTGTCTCCCCCAACCAAGACAAATCAACCGCTGTATCTAAATTTTCAGAATTGTCGGCACCAATGGCCCTGTCCCGTTGCCGAGAAAAGTGGACTGTGTAATTTTGCGGTTCGATAAACATCGCCTCCCATGGCAGAAACCACAAAATCCCATCCGGTAAGCCCAAATAAACGTGAATGGGAAGATTATCCACTTTGGCGATCGCCACCATGTCCTGCCAATGCTCGTAAATCTCTCCCGTGAAAAGGGCCGTAAACAGCATTTTCCCCCAAGTCTCTAGGGGGTAATTGGCCCAGGTTGCCAGCCAAGCTTCCGGTTGCCAAGTGACCACTGCCACGATGGGTTCCGCACCAGGGGCGATCGCCGAACTCAAACGCAATTGATACTGGTCATGACCCAGGGCCAAGATAGACAATTGAAAATCGTGGAGCATAAAAAATCTGTCGTGTCCAGGGAGATGCTGTTACCTTGATCGTAAGCGAGTCTGAATTGTTTCTCGATCAAATTTTTGGGACAATGATGTAATTCGCGACCGCCTTGAACGACCACAGCTATCCCAGTGCTCAACCCAATTCCTGCAACTTCGCCACCAAATCCGCCTGGCCAATTACATAAACCCCCCGAATTTTTTTGTGGGAGACAGCTAACTGGGCACGGGTAAACACCAACAGCGGCGTAACAAAACTAAGCTTTTTTTTGTCGCGTACCTGGAGCGCCTGTTTCATCACGATTTGCAAAAAATCTTTCTTGAAGCCATAGATCGTGCGCCCCATGCGGCGATGGAGCCGATGATCCTGGAAAATCACCGTGCCTTTATGGGATTTGACATCAATGACATAGGTTTTTTGCTGGGGCGAAAAGCAAATCACATCGGCATCCCCCAGGCCATCATCAAGGCGCATCCCATATTCAAAAGACCACCCCTGGGGCTCTAGTTCCTGGAGAATTTTGGCGACATTTTCCTCGGCTTTGGCCCCCTGAACGGCACGGTTTGCGGCTTGCCAAAGATCTAAACCCCGGAAAATAAAACCCATTGCCCCAAAGGCGGCGATCGCCACAATGACGATCGCCGCAATAAACCCCAGACCAATCGCCAAGACCGGAAACATGAACACCACCAAGACCGGGAGTCCTCCCGCCGCCAAGAAAGCCCGCCAGGACTGGAGGCGACGTCTAAAGGCTAAGCGACGTACATTTTGACCCGCTGTTCTAGGGGAAGAGGCAACCATAACTAGCCCAGATAAAAGTTAATCCATCAATAATCCACCAAACATCCAACCCAAAAGTCGTTATCCTAAAGCTGGAATTTAGTTTTCTTTCTATTGCCCATTATTCTGTCGTAAGTTCCATGGAAAAACCCGCCCAAACTCAATATCCAATTCACCCCCTACTGCGTCAACGGTTTAGTACGGTCATCTTTGATGGCGATCGCCCCGTCGAAGCAGAAAAAATTGGGAGCTTATTAGAAGCCGCCCGGTGGGCTTCCTCTTGTTTTAATGAACAGCCTTGGCGGTTTTTGATGGCCACAAAAGCTGATGCTGCTGCCTATGGCAAAATGTTGGACTGCCTGATGGAAACAAACCAGACCTGGGCAAAAAACGCATACATTCTGATGATTTCTGTCGGAAAACAGCGATTTACCCGCAATGATAACCCGAATCCCTACGGAATGTATGATGTGGGCCAAGCCTTGACCAGTTTAACGATCCAAGCTGAAGCCCTCGGTCTGCGGGTACACCAAATGGGCGGTTTCGATAAAGACAAAGCCCGTGACCGCTACAAAATTCCCGCTGGCTTTGAACCGGCCGCTGCCGTGGCCATTGGCTATCCGGGTGATATTACTAAAGCCCCAGAAGCCCTCCAAGAACGGGAACAGAGCCCCCGTAGCCGCAAACCCTTCGCGGAAATTGTCTTTACTGGAACTTGGGAAAATCCCTATTTCTAAAAATTAAACAAGGGCACAACCAAAGCAAAAAGCACCCCTAAACCCACAATGATTTCTAGGGATTTCAGTAACAAGCTCTGTCGCTGCTGAAATCCCTGTAACCAGTTTTTGGGGCGATCGCCTTCCCGTTGCCCCAGACTAACCATCGAAATTAATAGGGGCACACCTCCAACTTTAATGCCCAAAAGTAAGTGCAGAGCCAGCGCCCCAAACATGACCACCCAGGCCAACAGATGACCAAGGTAGGCGAAATGATTGAGTTCTCTTGCCGGTAGCCATTCTTCCTTCATCATCCGGCCTGTAATGACGGCTAAGGTTCCCGCCAGCAGCATGCCTGTATTAATCAGTCGATGGGCCGAAACCCACCAAATCGGTTTTCCCAGTTGCTTTAATTGCGTCAGGGAATTCGGCTGCAACAAACGGTGATCGCCCAGACGAAAACTGTACACCGCAAAGAACGGTAGCAATAAAAAGAATGTTAAGGCGATCGTCCCATGGATGCCCTGCATCGCTTCGAGCCGTGGCAGACCCAAACGGCCCCAGCGACCATCATAAATGTCGTAAACCCAAAACCCCGTATCTAAAGCCAGCAATACCAAAATCGCCGTTAGGCCATGGAGCAAGCGCAATAAAATAGGTTGATATGGTTTAGATTGTGCCATGGCTCCACAATGTCTTTTAGGTTGCTAATATTTGCTCAATTTTACGCAAAAAAGCAACCCATTTCCCTAAGACATTACCGTAACGCAGACTTTGGCAGCGGCAGAGACCCAGGATAACGGATCACCTCCCGCTGACGAGTCTTATCTCCGTTGGGATCGGCCAACAAAACATTACGAATGAAACGGGCGGCAATGCGCTGTAAAAGTCCCTCAGCGATTTTCTGACCTAATTGTTGCGTTTCCGGCTTAATGAGCACTTTAGGAATTAAAGGCAAAATAAACATCGGGTCAAAATCAGGGGTTTCCTGGAGGATGCGCCAAATATTTTGAATGTGCACCAGGTTCGCCCGGTCTTCTGCACTCATCCCCCTAGTCTGGTTGTGGGTTGGCTTTTGACCCAATTGCTCTTGTACCAAACTGGTAATGTTTTGGAAGGTATTACGTCCGAGGATATCCACCGATTGAATAATTTCTTCGGCAAGGCGCTCCCGGATAAATTCACCCCGTTCTGAAAAGATATAGTCAATGGCTTGATTAACCGCCCCTTTAAGATCGTAGTCGGTAGAATCCTTCGCATTGTTCAGCAAATTTTCGAGGCGATTCCAGCGAAAACTGCCTTCTTTAAACAATAAATCCTTCAGAGAATGACGTAATTCCGGAGAATTATCGGTCAACAAGCGTTTTGCAACATAGGGATAAGCTTTACTCAAGACTTTAAATTCTGGATCAACACCAATGGCAATCCCTTCGAGGGTCACCATCGAACGAATAATCAAAGCGTAGTAGGCAGGCACCTTAAACGGAAATTCGTACATAATGCCCGACATTTGATCCGTGATGCTCTTAAAATTAAGTTCCGCAACACTAGCTCCCAAAGCATTATTAAAAACGGTGCTTAGGGCAGGTACAATGGGCGCAAGATCAGTATCTGGCTTGAGAAAATCTAATTTGACATAGTCATGGGCCAGGGCTTCAAAATCGCGGTTAACTAGGTGCACCACAGCTTCGATTAACCCATAACGTTGGTAGGGTTCGATCATGCTCATCATGCCAAAGTCTAGATAAGCGAGGCGACCATCATCGAGGGCTAAAAGATTACCGGGGTGGGGATCAGCATGGAAAAATCCAAACTCTAGGAGTTGGCGCAGGGAACATTCCACCCCGACTTCGACTAAATGGGTGGCATCAATCCCTTTGGCAGCGACTTCTTTGAGGTTAGTTAGCTTCGTCCCATCGAGCCACTCCATGGTGAGGACGCGCTTACCGGTATATTTCCAATAAATTTTTGGCACATAGATTTCTGCCATGCCGCCGTAGAGTTTTTTGAATTTCTCTGCGTTACGTCCTTCCTGGGCATAGTTCATTTCTTCGAAAATACGCGCCGCAAATTCGTCGGTAATGCCAATTAGGTCGGAGCGGACTTGTTTGACATTATTTTGAAGCCAGCGGGCAATGCGCCGCATGATAAAAATATCGAGGTTGATGCGCTGTTGCAGGTCAGGGCGCTGAACTTTTACGGCAACTTTTTCGCCGGTTTTGAGGCGAGCTTGATAGACTTGGCCGAGGGAGGCGGCAGCAAGGGGATGATCTGAGATCTCGGCGTAGATTTTTTCGGGGGGTTGTCCTAATTCTTCTTCAATGAAGCGAAAGGCAATTTCATTCGGAAAGGAAGGGAGTTGATCCTGAAGACTGGTTAGTTCCGTCAGATAGACGGGAGGGACGAGGTCAGGACGGGTAGAGAGGGCTTGGCCAATTTTGATGTAGGTGGGGCCTAATTTCGTCAGAATCGCCTTGAGGTGATCGGCTTGTTTCTGTTGGGCTTTAGGATTGTTGTTGTTTCCAGTGGCCTTAGCCCACCAAATTCTGAGTAGCAGGCCACTAAAGCTGGAAATAATGGTGAGGAGGCGTCCCAGAACAGCAAAGGGACGATTGCGGTATTTGGCTTCGATCGCCTCTGGATTGTAACGCCACAGCTCGGACTCCTGGGCGGGCTGTTCGATAACCGAATTGACCGGGGTCGCGGGGGTACGGGTCTGGTATGGCATAGTTTATCCGATGCGATCGCCTACAGTTGAATGGGTTGCATTGTAAATGATTGTAACAAATGTTTCTGGGTTACTCATCTACGGGAACTGCAGACGATCAAAGCAGCGGGAGGTGCTTAATTGGAGATGGCACCAGACGAGCGGGCGCTGAGGGGGGCTTGTTTGCCTGGAGTTTCACTAAGGCGCTGGTTCTGGAGAATATTGACTGCCTTGAGAAACTGGGGATCAGCACTCGTCCCGATCAAACTCGGATCGAGACGCAGTTGCGTGAACTGTTCATTATCTAGTTCTACGGTAATGTCAGGACTAACCCCATTCATATTGATACTCATGCCACTGGGGGGATAGTACCGGGAGATTGTGACTGCCAGGCCCGCACCGTTGGATAATTCATGGACTGATTGGACGGTGCCCTTGCCGTAGGTGCGAGTCCCCACCAGGGTTGCCCGTTGGTTGTCCTTGAGGGCCGCCGCTAAGATTTCGCTGGCACTGGCAGAGTTTTCATCCACAAGCACGACGAGGGGTAAATCGGTAATCGCTGTTTGGTTGGCGCTAAATTGGCGATCGCCCCCTTTGCGATCCACTGTGCGAACGATTGCTCCTTCTTCCATCCACATCCGGGCAATATCAACGCTGGAGTAGAGTAAGCCCCCAGGATTTCCCCGGAGATCCAGTACAAAACCCGTAACCGTTTCCGCCTTTAGATCCTGGATCGCGTTATACATTTGCTCAGCGGCATGGGAACTAAACTCATCAAGGCGAATGTAGCCAACTTTTTCGTCCCCGATGGTTTGTACCCCGTAGTTCACCGTGGCCAATTCAATTTTTGCTCGCGTAATCGCAAGATCTAGGGAAGACTGGTCGCGGCGACGAATTTTTAAATTCACTTCAGTCCCTTCTAGGCCCCGAATCAGTTCCGAAGACTGCTCTAGGCTCAAAAGAGCGGTCACCTGACCATCGATCTGCATAATCTGATCTTCTGCTTGGACTCCCGCCGCCTCTGCCGGAGAATCCGGGAGGACATCGACCACCGTCAAGATCCCAGTTTCTGCATTAATTTCCATGCGGATGCCAATGCCAGATAGTTCGCCGGTGGTTTGGCTGGTTAGGGTTTCAAACTCCTCTGGATCAAGGAATCGCGTGTAGGGGTCTCCCAAGGTTCTGAGGGCACCACGAATTTGACGATAGGCCGTGTCATAGGTATCGTAGTTCTGGCTTAATAAATCTTCGCGGAGTTTTAGCCAAGATTCCGGCTCAAAATTTTTGGCAACGGATTCTGTGTAGACGATCTGCCACATTTCATCAACGATGGCTTTCGGACTATCTTCCATCGCGGCGATCGCCGGACGAGACAAACTGGGCACAGTCAACAAAACTAAAACAGATAACGTTCTCAGGGCACCCTTTACAAAAGTATCTGGGCAACGAGGCAAAGACAGAGCAATCTTTTTCATGGAGATCTGAAAGCGAAGAAAAAAGGGGGGAGGAATGGCGCAAATCACCCCATTGGGACAGGTCAAAGTCAACAATCTACTTTCCTTCTGACTTCCCCACCGGAAAAACGGTTGGAAAAAGCCCCCTGGAAACCCCTGGGCTTGACCCTAAAAACGCTGTGGGCGAGAAACTTGCAAGTCTCGAACGCTTTTAGATCAGCTTAAAGGGGAGATTGACTCGACCGAATCTTGTGCGGTTGCCCTCCATTGTAATCAATTCAGTTTTGCTTTTATCGGGTACGACAGCACATTCTTACAAAGGGCTTAACGGGTCGCTGAAGCCATGGGACATCTGTATTCTAATTACTCCACCAATTAGCCCCAATTTTCAGCAATTATGCTGGGGTGGTGATCTGCTATTCCACAGAAGCCGAGGTGATTCTGTTACTATCTGCCGCTGAGCATCTTAGGGATCAAGAGATACCGCGTTGCCACCCCGACTAATGAATCTGCGGAGAAGCTAGATCTCCGTAATAAATCTATGCAATGTAGGGCAAGAATGGTGCTTTTGCTTTAAGATAGGCGAGATTTTTCGTCCCATGGGTAAACAACTGTAAAAATCAAGAAATTTATATTATTTTTGCCCTTAAATCGTTGTATCTCCGATTTTTTCTCGCTACCATTGGACTTGAGTTATAAGTGCTCGATCAACCATCTGTAATCTTAACTGGCTGCTGCTAGTGAAAGCTCAAGCGACCTATGGAAATACAATTAATTAATATCGGTTTCGGTAATATTGTCTCTGCCAATCGTGTCATTGCGATTGTGAGTCCTGAGTCTGCACCGATCAAACGGATCATTAGCGATGCGCGCGATCGCGGCCAATTAATTGATGCCACCTATGGTAGACGTACCCGAGCAGTGATTATTACAGATTCCAGCCATGTGGTACTATCAGCGATCCAACCAGAGACAGTGGCCCATCGCTTTGTTGTGCAAAAAGATCCCGCCATGGCGATGACCAAAGTTTAACGGTTGAGTTATCATCTCCCGTCGCCGCCGAATCCATGACCACCCCCGGAAAATTAATTGTCCTCACAGGGCCAAGTGGTGTTGGTAAAGGAACCTTAGTTCGTTCTTTACTACCGCGCCACCAAAATTTATTTCTCTCGATCTCAGCAACAACCCGTCAGCCCCGCCCTGGAGAAGTGGATGGGCAAGACTATTTTTTCAAAACCCGTGAACAATTTGAGGCGATGATCGCTGCGGGGGATCTCCTCGAATGGGCCGAGTATGCGGGAAATTACTACGGCACCCCTCTGCCTCCGGTGAAAACACAAATTCAACAGGGAAACTTTGTCATCCTCGAAATCGAGGTCATTGGGGCCAACCAAGTTAAAGAAATCTATGCAGATGCCCTCAGAATTTTTATTTTGCCACCGTCCTTTGAAGAGTTAGAACAGCGGCTGCGGGGACGGGGTAATGATCCAGAAGCGGCGATCGCCAAACGGCTCGTCCGGGCAAAAGAAGAATTGGCCATGAGCCATGAGTTCGACCATGAAATTGTCAATGACGACCTAGAAACAGCCTTAACAGAACTCGAAAAAGTGATTTTCAGCTAGCCGAAACGCCACCGCTGCCAACTGAATCCATTACAATCAAACAAATAAGACATAAACAACAACGAGCTTACAGACCCCATGATTCCAACCGTTATCGAAAGTTCTGGTCGGGGCGAACGTGCCTTTGATATTTACTCTCGTCTACTCCGGGAGCGCATTGTGTTCCTCGGCACCCAAGTCAACGACGAAATTGCCAATCTCATCGTGGCACAGTTGTTATTCCTCGAAGCCGATGATCCCGAAAAGGATATTTACCTCTACATCAATTCTCCGGGGGGTTCTGTCTCAGCCGGCATGGGGATCTTCGATACGATGAACCAAGTGCGTCCGGATGTTTGTACGATCTGTATTGGTCTAGCGGCCAGTATGGGGGCGTTTCTGCTGAGTGCTGGGGCCAAAGGGAAGCGCATGAGCTTACCCAACTCCCGGATTATGATCCACCAACCCCTAGGCGGTGCCCAGGGCCAGGCGACGGATATTGAAATTCAAGCCAAAGAAATTCTTTATCTCAAAGGCAAGCTCAACCAACACCTGGCTGACCACACAGGCCAACCTTTAGAAAAGATTGAGATTGATACAGACCGCGATTTCTTCATGTCTGCAGCGGAGGCGAAGGATTATGGCCTCATTGATCAGGTCATTGAGAGAAGTCCTTCGGCCACAAATCCAGCTTAGATTTTTTTCTGTTGTGAATGATTGATCGTCCTCCTATTCCTAGGGGGATTTTTTTATGGTTGAGGCTTGCAACCTGTGGCGCGATAAATGGTCAGGGTAATTGCGCCGTGGGGATGTTGCGGCACTTGACGAAAGTGAGTTAAGCCGTTTTCGAGGTGGTCGGGATTTTTGCCTAATTTCTCTACCATCTGGGGGATCATCAGTTTGATCCAGGTGTCGAGATGATCGACTAAGCCTTTTAGATCTTGATTTTGGGGACTGTGCCAATGGTGAACGGCGATCGCCTCATTTTTAACCCCAGTAAAGCCCGCCTGTTCTAAATATCCCCCTAAGCTGCGACCAACATAGGGATTGCCGTCTGCAACTTGAAATAATTCACAAAGAGCCTGCTGAAAATAGTCAAAATCAGGATGGGGCGGATAAATTAAAAGATTTTGGTAATCGGTTTCTGTCAGGCAAATTTTGCCCCCTGGTCGTAAAACCCGCAACGCTTCAGCAATAATTCCCGCCGAATCGGGTACGTGCTCCAGGAGCCACACGGTCAGGGCAAAATCAAAGGTATTTTCTGCCCAGGGCAAAGTGTAGGCATCCCCCACTTGGAGGTCAGTCTTGAACCCCAGGCGACGTAAATATTCTGTGGCATAGGCAATTTGACGGGGTTGGTGATCGATGCCCGCAAAGGTTAGGGTGGGAAACTTTTCACCGATGATCTCAAGGACAGCGCCGACGCCACAACCAATGTCTAAAATTTTCGCCTTGGGGTCAAATGCGAGATCTTTTAACAACAGGCGATCGCCCCAGTAGCGTGCTTGATCAACGAGACGTTGTTGTTCCTCTGGATCATACCCGTGGATATATTCAGCCATATCCTTATTTTTCACCCAAAATATGCCTGCTCAACAATCTAACGCACTTAATCCCCCTTTCTCTGTCATTGTGGCTTGTTTTTGGCAGATTCAAGTCAGGGTTGCGAGGGAGATCAAACGCGATAAAGCTCAAAAAATATTACAGATTGGCCGCGAAGTTGTTGCCATTGGGAACATAGTTTAGTACAAATCATCTTAAGATCATGTGTTTTTAACTGCACCATGGCACCATAAACATTCAACGCCTTCACGCCCCTGGCTTGTCCCTTGAAAGTGATTAAGCTCGCGGCACTGGCGCAATATTCCGACTATGCAAAAATTAACTGTTGCCCAACAAGAACTCTACGATTGGCTTGTTTACTACATCCAGACAAACCAACATGCCCCATCCATTCGCCAGATGATGGTCGCGATGAATTTGCGATCGCCAGCACCAATCCAAAGCCGTTTAGAGCGACTGCGCAAGAAAAAATACATCGACTGGATCGATGGCAAAGCCCGTACTCTCAAGATTTTGCGCCCCCAACAACAGCGAGAAGGTCTGCCGATTCTGGGGACAATTACCGCTGGTGGCCTGGTTGAACCTTTTACGGATGATCAAAGTGAGACCCTGATTCTTAATCAAGTCGTCAACCAACCTAATTGTTATGCCCTCAAAGTCACCGGTGACAGCATGATTGAAGCCTTCATTACCGAAGGGGATTACGCGATCATGCAAAAAGTATTTGACCCAGACCGTGTTAAAAATGGCACTATTGTCGCGGCGCGTGTGACAGGGGACGGCACAACCCTAAAGCACTTTTATCGGGAAGGAAAAAAAGTTGTTCTTAAGCCCGCAAACCCCAAGTATGACGAAATAAAAACCGATGCGCTCAATGTCGATTTACAGGGGGTTTTAGTGGGAGTTTGGCGCGGCTACGGCCAATAGGCGACGATAAACTTCAATAGAAACAGAAAGTACAACCCCTGAATTATTTGACTCGCAGAGATATTCATTCAGGTTACTGTTAATCTTTGTTATTTATGCTTCTTCCGGACAAATGGTCAGTTGTGCCGGGGGCATCGTTTGATTTAAAACAACCTGGGTAATTGTGGCCTGTTCTCGTTCCAAGTCTTCTTGGTAACCCGCCAGATGACAGCGGGCTATTTTTTCACTGGAAAAAGGGCCAAAGTAGTAGACACAAAATGGATTCATGGTAGTCACTTTGAGCCACCAATCGCGGTTATAGGGTTGGTTGAGATAATAAAATACAGAACCCAGGGCTAGGGAATAAACCGCAAAAATAATTAAACCAGTCATTGTTCAAACCTCACTACAGCAAAAGTCAATATTTATGTAGATGCTTCAGCAGACAAATTTCGCAATTTCGACCAGAAATCAATGGTTTTCGCCAATATTTGTTGCTAGGCACTGGACGAGGAGACTTTTGGTTGAAAAATTCTCCCAGGCGATCGCCCGCTGAATAATATGACTCCTTAAATGCTAGCGAAGTTTCCAGGGCACAGACCCCAAGCAGTTGAGGAAATTCACGAAAGCGTACTATCGTATAAACAGTCCCATACACCAGAAAATACCGCGATGACTGCTGAGAACAATGCTTCCGACAAGGCTTTAGAGTTGATGAAAAACTTTGCCGAAAAATACGCCCAACGCACAGGCACCTATTTTTGTGTCGATCCTTCGGTAACGGCAGTTGTGATCGAAGGCCTCGCTAAACATAAAGAAGAATTGGGTGCGCCCCTCTGTCCCTGTCGCCATTACGAAGACAAAAAAGCGGAAGTTGACAATGCCTTTTGGAACTGCCCCTGTGTCCCCATGCGGGAGCGCAATGATTGCCACTGTATGCTCTTTATCACCGAAGACAACGATTTCGCTGGCGATAAGCAGGAAATTGAACTGGATTACGTCAAAGAAGTAGCGGCGAGCATGAAAGGATAGAGCCGATGACAATTCCAGAGACTTTTTTTGTGGGGGTAGAGCAACTAAACACTCAACAGTTTTATGCGTGCCACGATACCCTTGAGGCTCTATGGTTTGAGGCTATGGAGCCAGAAAAGTCTCTTTACCAAGGTATTTTGCAAATTGCCGTGGCTTGTTATCACCTCAGTAATGAAAATCTCAGGGGCGCAACAATTCTCATGGGAGAAGGGCTACGCCGCCTCCGCCAGACGGAAGAAGAAGTTTATGGTGGCCTGAATCTCGTGGACTTTATTCAGCAGGGAGAGGTGCTGCTCGCCAGTTTGCAACGGTTGCCCACGGCAGAGGTGACAACTTTTTATCAGGCGCTCCAGGCAGAGAATCGTTTCCCACGCCTCAATCCCGTTTAGGTTGTTTCTTCTCTAAATATTAAAGTGCCAAAAGATGACTAGCGATACGGTTCGCTGCACCAGCCGTACCCATGCGTTCTTGGCCGTTGATGGCGATCGCCTGGAGTAAATCAGGATGACTCAGCAAAAAATCTACTTTATCAGGAACGGCTTTGGGGCGAGAACAAAGAAGCACGGATTCTCCCAGGAGCCGGGTTTGGGCCTCAGCGAAGGCCGGGGTAAATTGGGGGCCAGCACCGACGATGGTCAAAGCAGGCTTTCCCAGGCCAACAAATTGTTCGGTGGCCGTACCCGCCATGGCGATCGCCAAATCAGCACAGTGCAAACTTTCGGCATAGCGATGTTGGGTGAAGACAAGCTGAGCTTTATTTTGCTGGAAAACCTGGGCTTCAGGATCACCAAACGTGAGTTCAGTGGGCTGGGAATCGAGTTTTTGCCAACCTAAAGAGGACAAACAGTCGAAGAATTCTTTTGGGTCGAGACTAGGGGCGATCGCCGCCATAAAATTCACCGCCTGGTACTTTTCCACAAATAATTGTGCGGCTTGGAGAATTTTTTGCCAATTGTGTAGGGCTTCCGGGGGGCGCGAACCGGGCAGCAAGACAAAGGTCAAAGTTTGTTTTGTTTCCTTCTGGGGCAAATTTTCAGGAGGTTCGAGGCCATCCATCATTGGGTTCCCCAAATTTACGGCGGGAATCTTGTAGGTTGTTAAAACATCGGTGGTGAGGCGATCGCGCGGATAGACAGCGACACAATTTTTCCGACTGAGCAGCCACCGTTCCCAGGGCAAATAAACTGACCCAAACCACTTTTCGAGGGCAGAAGTTTTCGGGAGCCAATTTCCCTGGCGATCGCGCAAATAATATTCTGACTTTGCTGTCCCCACAAAAGCATATCGGCAACCACTGAGCCAAGCAAAAATGAGCGGGACAATATCACCCACCGCAAGAATTAAGGACTTTTCTTGTCCTTGGTTTTTCCAGCGTTTCACAGCCTGATATTGTTGCCAAGTGAGCTGCAGTAAACCCCCTTTAAGATCCCGCATTAATTGCCGATTATCCATATAAACAAACCCCCCAGAAGGCATTTGCTGGGTACGACCAATGATTGGTATATCTAACTTTTGGTAGGCATGACCTGTACCAACAATAGGCAACGCAGCGAGGCTCACCTCTGGGTTTTGGGCTTGGATGGCGCTGAGGATTTGGACGGCGATCACATCTTCTCCGTGGCCATTACTGAGACATAAAATCCGCATCGGTTAACCCCCAAATAAAAACTGTTTTGTTTCTTGCACAAGCGTGTCTAAGCAATTACCTAAACTGTGGTCACTGTCGAGAGAAATCAACGTTGTCCAGGGTCGCTCTTTACAATAATCTTCGCTTACTTGAATGGGTACTGTTTCATCATGAATGCCGTGGAGAATTAACGTTGATATTGTATTTTTAAACGAATAATTCGCGTAAGTTTCTGCATCTTGAAAAAAGTTGTAGTGGAGGGGAATTTCCCGTTGGTAGCTGTAATGAAACACCGGACGATAAATTTTCTTTTGCCATTCTGCGATGGTAGTTTCGCCTAAGCGACGACGCCAATTGGTGGTGAATTGGAAAGCCGGGGCCAGTAAAACAATTTTTTTAACCAGTTCTGGACATTGTTCCGCCAGGATTGCCGCTGTCAGTCCCCCCAAACTTGAACCAATGATGTAACTGGGTTCTGTGAGCAGGGGTTTAAGCTGCGCCAGTTGTCGGGAAATAGTCAAGCCACCGAAATCGTCTTGATTGAGATCGGGAATAACGAGATCAGGGATATGTTCGGCAAAATATTGGGCTTTGCGGGATTGGGGACTAGAAGCGAAGCCGTGGAGATAGAGGGTGCGGGTCATCAGCCAGGGAAACGGACAGCACAGACCATCATCTAATATTTTGGGTGTTTGGGCGAAGGGCGATCGCCTTTCTATTCGTCATCAAGAGTCTCAAGAATCGCATTTTCATAAAGATCAGCCACAGCACATTCAAATTCAATACTGGGGAGCCAAAAGGTTTCGTCGGGGCCGTAGTCGCTGTAACCCCACATCCGGCCCGATTGCCGTTGGTAAAGGGCCACAGAAATTTGTTGACTGTCGATTAAAACATATTCCTGGAGGCTGGGAATTTGCCGATAGAGCTTTAGTTTACGGCTTTGGTCATAGTTGGCGGTGCTGGGAGAAAGGACTTCTACAATCACCGTGGGATGTTGGATAAATTGATTATTGCGGCGGTCATCGGGATGGCAGGTCACCACAAGATCGGGATAAAAATATCGCTGATTTTTTTGATCCTGCACTTTGACATCGGCGACAAAGGCTTCACAACCTCGTTTTGCGAGATGAGAGCGTAATGCAGCGTACAGATTGAGATAAATCCTACCGTGATTCACGCTACCACCAGTCATCGCAATAATTTCGCCATCAATGTATTCATACCGGAGTTCCTGGGTAGCTTCCCAGTCGAGGTATTCCTCCGGGGTCATTTTTCTAGAAGGTACATTGAGGTTCGCAATCATGGCGGCTGCTTTTTCTATTTCAAACCGATGGTTCTATTGTAGTGGGCGGGATTGCGGTGATTAAGGCGATCGCCCCTGAATCTCTTTTGCTGTGTGATTACCGTTTCCATTGCGGTACAAGCTTATTAGCAGATAAGGTTTAATGTTGGCAGAGGGGTTAGCCTGCGTTTTTTGTTTATGGTGTTATGAATCAGCCGGATTTTTTGCGATTACAAAAAGCCTTATCCATCGAAGCAGAACGAGGCTTTCAGGATCTCCAGGGCCATCAGCATCGGTTTAGCGAATTTCTTTGCTTGAGTTTTGGCGCAGTTCCCCCGGCAGGCATTGATCCGGATCAGCGACGCCGGTGGCAGGGATTTGCCCAGAAATTTGCCGATTACCCCGTGGCAACGTTAGGCGATCGCCGTCTTTTGGTAGCCGGGGCGAGACGTTTTTTGCAGCAACTTAAACAAGAGCTAGAACAGCCAAGCCAGATTGCTCCCAAAGCGAAACTGCCCCGCACCCAATCGGTCTGTGAAAGTAATGTCAAAAGTTCAACCTATGGCAAGAGAATTTCCCTGGATCAACCGTTGATGTATTTGCCAGGCATCGGGCCGAAACGCAGCAACCAATTGGCAAAGCTAGGTTTAGAGACGGTGCGGGATGCACTCTTTTACTACCCCCGACAGCACATCGACTATGCCAAGCAGGTCAAAATCACTGACCTAGAAGCGGGAGAAACGGTGACCCTGGTGGGCCATGTGGTGCGTTGCAATATTTTTACCAGCCCGAAAAACCAGAAGCTCAGTATTTTCGAACTCTGGTTGCGGGATAGCAGTGGCCGCATTAAGCTCAGTCGTTTCTATGCGGGCACCCGTTACAGTAATCGGGGTTGGCAAGAAAAAATGAAACGGCAATATCCCCAGGGGGTGGCGATCGCCGCGTCGGGATTGGTGAAAAAAAATAAATATGGCCTCACCCTCGACAACCCAGAAATTGAGGTGCTCGACAGCAGTGGCGCTGATATCAAATCCCTGAAAATTGGCCGAGTATTGCCCGTTTATCCCCTCACGGAAGGGGTCCCCGCCGACCTAATTCGGAAGGTGGTCATTAACTCTCTACCTGCCATTGCGCAGCTTAAGGATGCTTTTCCCACCGCTTTTCGGGAGCAACACGGCTTGATGAAACTCCAAGAGGCGATCGCCAATATTCATTTCCCAGAAAATGCCGAAATTCTCCAACAGGCGCGGCAACGGCTGGTTTTCGATGAATTTTTCTACTTGCAACTGGGTTTCCTCCAACGGCGGCAACAGGAGAAAGCGAGCCAAAAAAGTGCTGTGTTTATTCCCCAGGGGGAACTCATTAAACGTTTTGAAAAACTGCTGCCCTTCCAACTCACCAACGCTCAGCAACGGGTGATCACTGAAATTCTTGCGGATCTGGCCCAGTCAACGCCAATGAATCGCCTTGTCCAGGGGGATGTGGGGGCGGGGAAAACTGTCGTGGCAGTCTTTGCAATCCTGGCCGCGATCCAGTCTGGCTACCAAGCCGCTCTCATGGCGCCCACCGAAGTCCTTGCCGAGCAGCATTACCGGAAATTGGTGGGCTGGTTTAACCTGCTCCATCTGCCCGTTGAACTGCTCACGGGTTCGACAAAAACGAAAAAACGTCGGGAAATCCATAGTCAATTGCAAACGGGAGAACTCAAAGTTCTCGTCGGCACCCACGCCCTAATCGAAGATCCGGTACAGTTCCAAAATCTCGGCCTGGTGGTGATCGACGAACAGCACCGCTTTGGTGTCCAACAGCGGGGGAGACTCCTCGCCAAGGGGAAAGCGCCTCACGTCCTGACCATGACCGCCACCCCGATTCCCCGGAGCTTGGCCCTCACCCTCCATGGGGACTTGGATGTTAGTCAAATTGATGAGCTGCCCCCCGGTCGCCAACCCATCGATACGCGGGTGATCAAAGGAGGCGATCGCCACAAAGCCTACGAACTGATTAAGCGGGAAGTAGCCCAGGGTCGCCAAGCCTACGTCATTTTTCCGCTAATTGAAGAATCCGAAAAACTCGAAGCTAAGGCCGCCGTCGCCGAACACCAAAGGCTTTCTGAGCAAGTGTTCAAGAGCTTTAACGTGGGTTTACTGCACGGCCGCATGAAATCCGAGGAAAAAGACGCCGCCCTCAATGCTTTCCGCGATAACCAAAACCACATTATTGTTTCCACCACTGTGATCGAAGTGGGGGTTGATGTGCCCAATGCGACGGTAATGCTGATCGAAAATGCCGAACGCTTTGGCCTCTCCCAGTTGCACCAGTTGCGGGGGCGTGTCGGTCGGGGTCAACATCAATCCCACTGTTTGCTCGTCACCAATAGTAAAAATCCTGATTCCCAAACTCGTCTCCGGGTGTTGGAGCAATCCACCGACGGTTTTTTTATCTCAGAAATGGATCTACGCCTGCGGGGGCCGGGGGAAGTGCTGGGGACGAAACAGTCGGGGCTACCAGATTTTGCCCTAGCCAGTCTGACAGAAGATCAAGAGGTTTTACTTATTGCCCGACAAGCGGCAGAACAATTGCTCAAAATTGATCCTCTCCTAGAGCAATATCCCCTGATGCAACAGGAACTCCAGCGCAAATACCAAAAATTGTTGGGGGCTGACGTCCTGACCTAGGGGGCAACATCGCCGGTTTTTTTCAAACAGAAACTCCCTCCTAAAATTAGGGAAGCGCCCAGAATAATATTTACGGAAAGCTCTTCTTGGAAAAAGACGATGCCACAGACAATAGTGCTTAAAATTTCGAGATAACAGAGGAGGGCTGTGGTCGAAGCTTTGAGTTTACTAAGGGCAGAAAAAAACAGCATAAAACCAATAATCCCGATGGAAATACCGTAAATCCCTCCCATGGTGAACTGAAATAGGTTGGGCCAAGGTTGAGTTCCTAGCAGAAAAGGAAAGGAAACGACGCCAGCAACAAGGTTTTGGTAAAAAATCAGCCGATATACCGAAAAATCAGCGGCTTTAACTTTGTACATCACCACAGTAGACGCCACCAAAACGGCGGCAATGAGAACGCTGGTAAGACCCAAGAAGCTCCGGCTCGATAGACTAATTTCCGCATCAGCGTAGATAACGATGATCCCCAAAATGAAGCAGGGTAATAGCCACAGGTTACGGTGGGGAATTGTTTCTTTGAGAAAAATCCAACTCAATAGGGTCGTAAATAGGGGCCAGGTGTAGAGGATCACGACGGCACTGCTGAGGTCGGCATAGCTAAAGCCAATGATGTAGCATAATCCCCGCACGGCATCGAGAAAGGAAATGAGCAACAAAAAAGGAGTTGCGCCCCAAAAAAGAGGTTCCCGACGGTAAAGGAATAAACCTGAGACGAAGATTAGGGGAATGCCCGCCCGAAAAAAGGTCATCACGAGGGGAGACAAAGCGGCCAGTTTGATAAAGACGCCGGAGGTCCCCAAAATCAGGGTGGCGATCGCCAATTGCAGTACAGGACTCATCAAAGGTTTTTAGACAGTGTAGAAAACAGGCCACAGAGACCGACCTATGTAAGGTAACCCCCAACAACTCCTAGCGCTAGCCCCTGACAAGATCAAAAACAACATGATCGCCCAAAAATAGTTAATTAAATTCTCAATAATATTGAAAAACTCTTTTATTAGTAGATTGTACTTAAACGAACCTGTTATCTTAGAAAAGTTGAAATAACAGTGATTACACGCAAGCGCTGGAGCACACTATGACACAGACTCTCACCGCCCAGGATGCCTTTCGGGCCGCCTACGAAAACCGCTACACCTGGGATCAAGATTTTCCCGGCTTTACTGCCACCGTTACCTTTACCCACGGCGACCAGAGCTACACCGGCACAGTAGCCATCAAAGCCGATATGTCCTTTGAGGTCACAGGGATTGAAGCCGAAGCAGCAAAAAAAGAAATCGAAGGTCAACTGTGGGAAATCACTGTCCACCGAGTACGCCGCTCCTTTGAAGACAGCCACGGCAAAAATAGCTTTGAATTTGGCGAAAAGTTTGCCGACGGTGCCCAGGAAATCCAAGTGACTGGCGCGTCCATGGGGAATTCCTACAAAATCAAAAATAATGTCGTTACCTTTGTGAACCGCAAGATCCGCGACATCATCGTTAACATCAATACCTTTGACGTGCTCAATACCGACGAAGGCTATCTTTCTTTGGGCTATGATTCGGTCTATTTTGATGCGGCCACCAAAGAACCCAAAGCGGGTAAGAGCCTTTTCCGGGATAGCTTCGAAAAAGTTAGCGGTTACTATGTCCTCACCCGTCGGGAGATCACTTACCTAGAAAACGATCAAGAAGTTGATAAAAAAGTGTTTACCTTCACTGATATTCAATTTTAGAGCGTGATCTAGGACATTATGTCGTTCTATTTGTGGTGAACTAACCTTTTTCTAGATTTTGTTCCCAAAGTTCAGCAAAGTCTTTAGCGCAAATAGGACGACTATAGTAATAACCTTGTAACTTATTACAACCAACACTTTTGAGATAATTAACTTGCTCAATAGTTTCTACTCCCTCTGCGATGACTTCTATCTGTAAGCTATGGGCAAGGGCAATGATAGAGTTGGTAATTGCAACATCGTCTTTGTCTAGGGGAATACCACGAACAAAAGATTGATCTATTTTTAAATAATCTAAAGAAAAACGCTTCAGATAGCTCAAAGAAGAAAAGCCAGTCCCAAAATCATCCAAAGCAGTAATCAAACCCAAATTGTGTAAATCCTCTAAAGTCTTTACTGCGTTTTGTATATTGTTAATCAGTAATCCTTCTGTAATTTCTAATTCTAATTGACTTGGTTTAAGAGAGGTTTCTTTTAAGATCTTGGAAACATCATCCACTAACTGAGGCTGTTGGAACTGTTTTCCTGATAAATTAACAGCCACGCAAAGTTCAGGAAAACCATCTTTAGTCCATTGTTGATTTTGGTAACAAGCAGTTTTAAGAACCCAATCACTGATGTTAATAATTAAATCACTTGCTTCTGCAATGGGGATGAATATACCAGGGGATATAAACCCATGTTCATGATGACGCCATCGCAATAAAGCTTCAGCACCAGTAATGTTTCCTGTTTTGACATCAATTTGTGGTTGGTAAAAAAGTTCTAACTCTTCTCTCTCTAAGGCACGATATAAATCTCTCTCTAACTGAAAACGGCTGCGTAATTTTTCATTGGTTTCTACCGAATAAAAGCGATAAATATTCCGCCCTTCTTCCTTGGCTAAATTGAGGGCGGTTTCTGCTTGATTGATGATTTCTTGGGGCTCTACCTTGCCTTCATCATAAACAGTGATCCCCATAGTCGCACTCAGATAAATATCTTCATGTTTGACCGTCACTTTTTGATTGATGATAGTTAAGAGTTTTTGAGAGTATTTTTCTAAATCCTCTAAAGATATTAAATGGGGGTAAATAATCGCAAATGTATCGGTATTTATTTTCGCCAATAAGTCATTATCACCAATTGCTTGAGTTAATTGTTGAGCAATTGTTCTTAAAATTAAATTCCCATAATCTCTGCCTAAATGAGTATTGATGTTTGTGAAATTGTCTAGATCTAGAAACAATACGGCCAAGGATTGATTGCGACATTGAGCGTTGTAAATTTCTTTTTGTAGTAGTGCTTGAAATAAATGGAGATTCGGCAAGGATGTGGTGTGATCGTAGTTTTTTAATTGTTCGATTAATTCATCTAATTTAGAAATCGTGTATAGGGTATCGGCCATTAAAACGCCTACTTCGTCTTGAAAATGTGTTGGCAGCTTTGGGATTTGATTGTTTTCTAAATATTTCCTTAAGCCTTTTGCTGTAACACTGATCGGCAATAATAGTTTTTGTAACGTAAAAAGAGTAACGGCTGTTCCAATTAATGTAGCGAGGAGTGCGACTACTAAAACGCGAATTTTTGTATCTGTACTTAGGGTGGTAACGCTAATGGAATAAAAGAACAAAGTCAATAATGGTATATGGGTTCCTAGAAACGCCACTAACATTATCTTGCCCAAATAGCTCTTAGGACGACTGAGCCTAGAAATATTGGCATACCAATTAAGTTGGTGCTTTTCTTGTTTCATTTTGTATTGATTTTTCATGCCCAAAAAGCTTTCTTTTGTCTGCAACCATTGAAGTAATAATAGCATTTAATTATTTTAACAAGAATATGTATTTATTTTGCATGAATTAAATATTTGTTTCGTTTTACCAATGCCATCTAGTAAAACACTAGAGAAATAGGATTTAAAACAGCCAATCATTTTAGTGCCAAAAATAAATCTATAACTTTTAAAGTCCAAAATAAGCCGTTTTTAGGGGCTATTCAAGGGGTGTCCAAGCAGTAATAAATAATATATTTTTGTCGTTCTGGAGATCTCTTGAGATTGAAGGATAAGAGAGACTTTTAAGTGATTTGTTAGTTGGCTTAGGCAATGGCTTCACCATTTTTTAGACGTTTGAGTTTGTACTCGATCGCTTCGATAACGGTCTCAATCACAAAAACACGGGCATAAAGTTTGTCATTGGCCGGCACAATCGTCCAGGGGGCGGCGGGGGTACTGGTGCGGGCGATCGCCTGATTAATGGCTACTGCATATTGATCCCATTTTTCTCGATTGCGCCAATCTTCGTCGGTCAGCTTATATTTTTTGAAAATATTGTCCTGTCGTTGCTCAAAGCGTTTTAGTTGTTCATCCGGGTCAATGTGGAGCCAAAATTTTACAAGCACATAACCCTTATGAATTAGCTGGGCTTCAAACTCATTGATTTCGCGATAGGCCCGCTTCCATTCGGCTTCCGTCGCAAAGCCTTCGACCCGTTCAACTAAAACGCGCCCGTACCAACTGCGGTCAAAAATACCAATCGTCCCCATACCGGGTAAATGGCGAGAAAAACGCCAGAGGTAATGGTAACGGTTTTCTTCTTCGGTAGGCGCACCAAAGGCATCCACTTTATAGCTACGGGGATCGAGGACATCAGTTAAGCGTTTAATGGCTCCCCCTTTGCCCGCAGCATCCCAGCCTTCAAACAACAGAAGAACTGGTAATTTTTCTTGGTGAATCTTGAGTTGCAGTTGCCGTAATTTAATTTGGGCCGCCCGGAGACGTTTTTTGTAGTCTTTGTCCTCTAGTTCTAGGCTTAAATCCACCTTGGCAAGAAAGTCTGGTTCCGTGGGCAAGAGTTGGGACTGGGGACGAATATGAACCGCTTCAGGAATAGTGATTTTGCAGCGATCCAGGGCTTCGACAATGGTCGCTACCAATTGGGAGAGCACCTTGATTTCCGACCACCGGTAATCGTTGCCCTCGACGAGAATCCAGGGAGCGGCACCGGTGCTGGAGTAGATCAACATTTCCTCCGCGAGGTGCCGATATTCTTTGTAGTTTTTCGCCTGTTGCCAATCTTCCGGACGCACTCGCCAGGCTTCTAATTCATCGGCTTCGGCACTTTTGAGGCGTTTTTTTAATTCTTTTTGGGACAGATGAATCCAAAATTTGGCGATCGCCATGCCATCGTCTACTAGCTGCCGCTCAAAAGCATTAATTTCCCGCGTCACCAGGGGCACTTCCACCGGGTCCAGCCGCTCAAACAGACGGTCTTCGAGGACGTGGGTGTACCAACTGTGGTAGAAAAAAGCGATACTGCCCTTCGCCGGGAGCTTATGCCAAAAGCGCCAAAGAAATGGATATTGCTTCTCACGGGCTGAGGGTTCAAAGATCGGTAATACCGAAAACCCACGGGGATCCATGTAGTTGGTCATTTTTTTGACTAAAGCGCCCTTGCCAGCCGCCGCCCAGCCTTCGAGGACGACCGTTACGGGTAATTGGTGCTGCCAACAGGCATTTTGCAAAGACCGCAATTGCTGCATCAACTCCTCTAATTGTTCTTTGTAGGTGTCCTTTGCTAGGGTTCGCTTTAGATCAAGGGTATTTAACACGCGCCTTTTGCATTCCAAGAGTGCTTCACTACAAATTATGAATAAGGACACCCCGCGCCATGGTTATCGTGACAAAAACTGTAATGTGAGGGGGCTGACTTTTCCCGTAGGGCGATCGCCCCATTTAGACCTCACCAGAAAGTGAGCTATTCTGAAAAGAAAACGTGCGAAAATAGCGCCTAACAGCCAATCACCTTGTATTCGTTGTATTGTTTCATTCTGCACATCCTGGCAAGATTTCATGGACATTGAAGCTTTTAGCGAGCTTTTCCCCCTCTTTAGCACCGCAAACCCCGAAACCATCGAATGGCTCCTGTCTGTCACCACCGAGCATGACTATCCCGCAGAACGCACCGTCTTAATGGAAGACTCCTGGGGCAATGCCGTCTATTTCATCGAATCCGGCTGGGTTAAGGTGCGCCGCCTCACAGAGGATGGTGAAACTGTGACCCTCGCAATTATGGGCAAAGGTGATTTTTTTGGGGAAATGTCAGTACTAGATGAATCGCCCCGTTCCACGGATGTGGTGGCCCTTTCGCCGGTCAAACTATTCAGTGTTTCGGCCCAACGTTTTATCCAGCTACTGTTTAAAGACCCCCAATTGCACCACAAAATGCTGCAACTCATGGTGCGTCGTCTTCGTAATGCCAATGCCCGGTTTTCTTGGCGCAAGCAGCCCCCCGCCCTCAAGTTAGTCAAAACTCTCCTCCTCCTGGCAGAAAACTACGGTCAACCCACGGAACAGGGCCTAGAAATTATTCAATTGTCGGTGTCTGACCTGGCCGATGTGGCTGATATCAGCACGAAAGAAGTTGAGATGATTCTGTCTAAACTGGAAGGGAAAGGGTGGATCGAAATGGGTGAAGGTCGCATTCATTTGATCAACTTTAAACAACTGACAAATTTAGCCAACCGAGCATAGGAGTAAATTTTTTCTGATGGTTCACACGGCAACTTCCATGGCAACGCCAGCCCCAAGCGCGCAAAATACGGTGGCGATCGCCTATCAAGTGGCAATGCCCCAGCCCCAAACCCACCTGTTTGAGGTAACCATTCACATTAGCCAATGGGAAGCCGCAGTGCTGGATCTAAAAATGCCCGTATGGACGCCTGGCTCTTATATGGTGCGCGAATATTCCCGCCATCTCCAGGATTTTCGGGCGACTACAGCGGCAGGTGTTGACCTCAGTTGGCGCAAAGTGACGAAAAACCACTGGCAAGTTGAAACCGCTGACACCTCAGACATCCAAGTCCACTATCGGGTCTTTGCCAATGACCTCACCGTCCGCACCAATCACCTTGATAGTACCCACGGTTATTTCAACGGTGCGGCTTTATTTTGCTTTATTCCGGGCTACCAAGACCAAGCTTGTACCTTGACCGTCGAACCGCCCCACATCGCCTGGGAAGTAAATACCACCTTGCCCCTGATCGAAGACCAGGAAAATTGTTTCTGGGTCGAAAATTTTGATGTGTTGGTGGATAGTCCTGTGGAGGTGGGTCTCCACGAAAATTATGAGTTCCTCTGTGAAGGGAAGCCCCACCGTTGGGTCGTTTGGGGGGAAGGCAATTTTGAAGCGGAAAAGGCGATCGCCGATACCAAAAAAATCATCCAGACCGAAGCCAAAATTTTCGGCGGTGAGTTGCCCTACGACGAATATATGTTTTTGTTGCACCTGTCCGGCAGTGGCTATGGGGGCCTCGAACATAAAGAAAGTTGCTCTTTAAATTATCCCCGGTTTGGCTTCCAAAAATCCGACCAATACAACCGCTTTATGCAGTTGGTGGCCCACGAATTTTTCCACCTCTGGAATGTGAAGCGCATTCGCCCCAAGGAACTCGAAACCTTTGACTACGAGACAGAAAATTACACCCCTTCCCTTTGGTTTGCCGAGGGTGTGACCAGTTACTATGATCTGCTCATTCCGTTGTGGGCTGGCATCTATGACAAGACCTTTTTCCTTGAAAGCCTCAGCAAGGACATCACCCGCTATCTCCTTACCCCTGGGCGTTTGGTGCAGCCCCTGGCCGAATCGAGTTTTGATGCCTGGATTAAGCTCTACCGCCGCGAGGCCCATAGCAACAATAACCAGATGTCCTACTATCTCAAGGGTGCTCTCGTGGCGATGCTACTGGATCTCAAAATCCGCGATCGCCACCAAAACCAAAAATCCCTAGATGATGTGTTGCGGATCATGTGGGAAAAATTTGGCAAACCAGAAATTGGCTTTACCCCGGCCCAAGTGGAGCAGGTAATTAGTGAGGTGGCGGGCTTTGACCTGAGTGACTTTTTCCACGAATTTCTCCATACCACGGCAGAACTTCCCCTCGGCGCAGCCCTTGAAACCTTCGGTCTACAAATTAAACCCGTCTACACCAACAAAGATCTCCCCTACCTGGGTCTCACCGTCACCGACCAAAACAATCGCACCCTGGTGCAAACGGTCAATGTTGATTCCCCGGCCCATCAAGCGGGCATTGATCCAGAAGATGAACTCCTGGCGATCACCAACTATCGCACCAATGCCGAACAACTCAACCATCGCCTTCAGAACTACCAAGCAGGTGATACAATTTCGATCACGATTTTTCACCAAGACCAACTGAAAACCCTTGCCGTCACCCTCGCTGCCCCCCAACCGAGCAGTTATCAAGTCGTGAAAAATCCCCAAGCCTCTGCCAAGCAGTTGCAAAACCTCAAGGGCTGGCTGAATCCCAAAGATTCAGGTGCGGTAAGATAAATTTCTTGCTTCATTGTTCTTTCTGTAATTCATTTCGCACCCTACCGTTTGCCCCCAACCCATGCATAATTTCCTTCCCACTGCCTATTTCCAAGGAAAATTTGTTCCCTTCATTGACGCAAATATTTCCATTGCAACCCACGCACTCCACTATGGAACAGGGGCTTTTGGGGGCTTACGGGGTATTCCTGATCCCGCCGACGCAAACCAAATTCTTTTATTTCGTCTCGAACGCCACTGCCGCCGTCTCAGCAATAGCGCAAAATTTCTCCATTTCGATCTCCCGGCTGACAAAATTGAACACGTCATTGTGGACTTTGTAAAACAAAATCGGCCCACAAAATCCTTTTACATTCGCCCCTTTGTCTATACCTCTGATTTAGGCATTGCCCCCCGCCTCCACAATATTGAAAAAGATTTCTTCGTCTATGGCTTAGAACTGGGTGATTACCTTTCCCCCGACGGGATCGCCTGTCGCATCAGTTCCTGGACACGCCAAGAAGACCGGAGTTTTCCACTCCGGGGCAAAATTAGCGGTGCTTACATTGCTTCGGCCCTAGCCAAAACCGAAGCCGTTGCCTCTGGATTTGACGAAGCATTGCTAATGAATTCCCAAGGGAAAGTTTGTGAAGCATCTGGGATGAACGTCTTTATCGTCCGCGATGGCAAACTGATCACCCCTGGTTCTGACCAGGATATTCTCGAAGGCATTACCCGTGACAGCGTCGTTACCCTTGCTAAACATCTGGGTATCGACGTGATCGAACGCCCCATTGATAAATCAGAGCTTCTAATTGCCGATGAGGTCTTTTTAAGTGGGACGGCGGCCAAAGTCACCCCCGTGAAGCGCATCGAAAACTATACCTTGCCCAAGGAACGGCCCATCACTGAGAAATTGCGAGAAAAACTAACGGCAATCACAGAAAACCGCGATCCAGAGTTTGCGGAGTGGGTTTATAAAATTTCCCTCGATTAATGACTCGTTTTTTCGTACAAAATCCCCCTTGTTATGATCAGCATCAGTGACTCATGGGGGACATTCCGGCATGGAAATTATTCGTTTACCAGCTTTTAACGATAACTATATTTTTCTCTTGGTTGATCGAGCTACAGGGGATTGTGCGGTTGTTGATCCAGGCGACGCTAAGGTTGTTCTGGAGTATCTAAGTAAAGAAGATTTAACGCTTAAGACCATTCTGATTACGCACCATCATGCTGACCATGTGGGTGGCAATCGTCAACTATTAAGTCATTTTCCCGCAGCGGCTGTGTATGGTAGCGAGATAGATTTACAAAAAAGACGTATTCCAGGCCAAACGGTGAGCCTTAAGGCTGGTAATCACTTAGATTTATTTAATCGCACCGTCGAAATTTTGTTTGTGCCAGGCCATACCCAAGGTCACATCGCCTACTATTTCCCTCCCCTACAGCCCGAAGACAGTGGCGATTTATTTTGTGGCGATACGCTGTTTGCCAATGGCTGTGGTCGTCTTTTGGAAGGAACGCCTGCTCAACTTTTTGCCTCGCTCCAACAAATTTGTGATTTGCCGGACAACACGAATATCTGGTGTGCCCATGAGTACACCCTGAAAAATATTAAATTTTCCTTGACGGTTGATCCAGAAAATGAGGCTCTTCAGAGACGTTTTCAGCAAGTGCAGACCCAACGACAACGCCAGAAACCGACCATTCCAACGGTGTTAGCTTTAGAAAAACAGACAAATCCTTTTTTGCGCTGTAGCGATCGCCAACTGCAAGCTAACTTAAAGACAACAGATCCCCTGCGAGTTTTTACAAAATTGCGCGGCAAACGGGATCTCTTTTGAAGTTTAAACTGGTGGCAGCGACTTCCATAAAAAAATTCAACCATACCCCAGGGGAACGATTGTGGATTTGCTAAAACCGTTTACAGTGAGGATCAATCCCCTAAAATAAGGCTCAATTTATAGTTTTCTCTTCTTTTTTCCTGAAAAGTGAACCCCAGGGCCTCCAATCAGGAGCAAGGTATCACACACGACATTTCTCCCCTATCCTCTTTGTCACAATCATTTCCAAACGCCCACCACGTCCTATAATCTCCCTCGGATTACCCTATCCTGAGCTAGCCTTGTTCCATATCGCCAAACAAAAAAATTCCTTTAATAAACCTCTAATCGATTTTCGGTAATTGCCATAATGCCTACTCTCCTCACTCAAGACCAGATCAACC
>Ga0213835_100639_pt1 | contig 29813 bp, 26 predicted proteins | sample SWPATP01_FD_160576 | JGI IMG/M metagenome (GOLD analysis project Ga0213835, IMG submission 160576) | Coastal seawater microbial communities from Marineland, Florida, United States - SWPA TP0 #1 | ecosystem: Environmental > Aquatic > Marine > Coastal | place: USA: Florida | collected 2016-08-05 | reverse complement strand
GCGGCGCCCGTTCCGCGCGCCCCGCGCCCCGCGCCGCGCCCGCCGGTCGCGGCCCGGCCGCGCCGGCTCTCGGTCACCGAGATCGAGACGCTGATCCGCGACCCCTATGCCGTCTATGCCCGGCACGTGCTGCGCCTGCGCCCGCTCGACCCGCTGCATCCCATGCCCGACGCCCTCCTGCGCGGCTCGGTGCTGCACAAGGTGGTGGAGCGCTTCGTGCGCGAGCGCCCCGATCCCGAGATGCCCGGGGCCGAGCCCGCCGCCGCCGCCCGCGCCCGCCTGATCGCCGCCGCCGAGGCGGTGCTGGCGGCCGAGGTGCCCTGGCCCGCCGCCCGCCGGCTCTGGCGCGCGCGGCTGATGCGCGTGGCCGACTGGTTCCTCGCCGCCGAGGCCGCCCGCCCGGGCCGGCCGGCGCTGATCGAGGGCAAGGGCGCGGTCACCCTCGCCGGGCCGGGCGTCACCCTCACCGCCCGGGCCGACCGCATCGACGCGCTGCCCGACGGGCGGCTGGAGATCCTCGACTACAAGACCGGCAAGCCGCCCTCGGAGCGGACCGAGCGGCATTTCTCCAAGCAGCTCCTGCTCGAGGCCGCCATGGCCGAGCGCGGCGGCTTCGCCCCGCTCGGCCCGCGCGAGGTCGCGCGCGTCGCCTATGTCGGCCTCGGCCTGACCCCGGAGGAGCGGGCGACCGACCTCTCCCCCGGCTTTCTGGACAGCGTGTGGGAGGAGCTGGGCCTGCTGCTCGCGGCCTATCTCGCCCCGGGCCAGGGCTTCGCGTCCCGCCGCGCCCCGCGCAACGAGGGCGATGCGGGCGACTACGACCACCTCGCGCGCTTCGGCGAATGGGACATGTCGGACCCGCCGCGCCCCGAGGATCTGGACGGGCCGGACGGGGGGGACGAGGCCGGGACGGGGCAGGGGTCCGCTCCGGAGGCCGGAACATGAGCGCGCCCCATCCCGCCAGCCTGCGCCAGATCGAGGCGGCCGACCCGGGCGCCAACACCTGGCTGTCGGCCAATGCCGGCTCGGGCAAGACGCGGGTGCTGACCGACCGGGTGGCGCGGCTGTTGCTGGCCGGGGTGGCGCCGCAGCGCATCCTGTGCCTGACCTATACCCGCGCCGCCGCCGGCGAGATGCAGAACCGCCTCTTTGCCCGCCTCGGCGCCTGGGCGATGCGGCCCGAGGCTGCGCTGCGCGACGAGCTGCGGGCGCTGGGCGAGGAGGGCCCCCTCGGCCCCGAGCGGCTGGCCGAGGCGCGGCGGCTCTTCGCCCGCGCCATCGAGGCGCCGGGGGGGCTGCGCATCCAGACCATCCACGCCTTCTGCGCCTCCCTCCTGCGCCGCTTTCCGCTGGAGGCCGCGACCTCGCCGCGCTTTGCCGAGATGGACGAGCGCGCGGCGCGGCTGTTGCAGGAGGAGGTGCTGGAGGCGCTGGCCGAGACCGCGCCCGAGACCTTCGACCGGCTGGCCGCGCTGCTGGGCGGGGGCGAGATCGCGCTGCTCGCCACCGAGATCGCCCGCCACGCCGAGGCCTTCGCCCGGCCGCTCGATGCCGACGGCGCCCGCGCCCGCTTCGGCCTGCCGGCGGGGTTCGACTCGGCGGCGCTGCTGTCCGAGGTGTTCCTCGGCGCCGAGGACGACCTCGCCGAGCTGCTCCTGCCCGTGCTGCGGGCCGGCAGCGTGACCGACGCACGGGCGGCCGAGCGCCTCGCCGGCCTCGAGCTCGCCGCGCCGGACCCCGGGACGCTGGTCGCGCTCGAATCGCTCCTGCTCTATGGCTCCGGCGCCAAGGCGCCCTTTGCCGCCAAGCTCGGCGCCTTTCCCACCAAGGCCACCCGCGCCGCGCTGGGCGAGCTGCTGGCCCCGCTCGAAGACCTCATGGCGCGGGTGGAGGCGGCGCGCCCCCGCCGCCTCGCCCTCGCCGCGGCCGAGCGGACGGCGGCGCTCCATGCCTTTGCCGCGCGCTTCCTGCCCGAGCTGGCCGCGCGCAAGGAGGCCCGCCGCTGGCTCGGCTTCGACGACCTGATCGGGCGGGCGCGGCGGCTGCTCGCGGACCCCGCGGTGGCGCAATGGGTGCTCTACAAGCTCGACGGCGGGGTCGATCACCTCCTGATCGACGAGGCGCAGGACACGAGCCCCGAGCAATGGGAGCTCATCGAGCTGCTCACCGCCGAGCTGACCGCCGGCGAGGCGGAGGCGCGCACCCCCACCGGCGCCCCGCGGCGCAGCTTCTTCGTGGTGGGCGACCGCAAACAGTCGATCTATTCCTTTCAGGGGGCGGACCTGCGCGCCTTCGAGGCGGTGCGGGAGCGCTTTGCCACGCGCCTGCGCGACGCCCGCGCGGGGCTCGCGGAGCTGACGCTCGAATACTCCTTCCGCTCGGCCGAGACGGTGCTGCGCACGGTCGATCTGAGCCTGCATGCGGCGCCGGGGCTGGGGGGCGAGGTGCTGCACCGCGCCTTCTTCGATGCGCTGCCCGGCCGGGTGGACCTGTGGCCGGCGGTCCCCAGGCCCGAGGCGCCGGCCGATGCCGACTGGTGGGATCCGGTGGACCGGATGCCCGAAGAGCACGCCACCGCCCGCCTCGCCCGCGACCTCGCCGCCGAGATCCGGCGGATGCTGGAGGCCGGCACCCCCATCCGGCCGGTGCGCGAGGGGGCCGTGCGGCCGCTGCGGGCCGGCGACATCCTGATCCTCGTGCGCCGGCGGGGGCCGCTCTTTCACCGCCTCATCGCCGCCTGCAAGGCCGAGGGGCTGCCCATGGCCGGGGCCGACCGGATGAAGCTGGGCGCCGAGCTGGCGGTCCGCGACCTCACCGCGCTGATGGCCTTTCTCGCCACGCCCGAGGACGACCTGTCGCTCGCGGCCGTCCTGCGCTCGCCGCTGGCGGGGTGGTCCGAGGCGCGGCTCTTTCGGCTCGCGCATGCGCGCAAGGGGTTCCTGTGGCAGGCGCTGCGGGCCGACCCGGGGGCGGCGGAAACGCGCGACTGGCTGGCGGACCTGCGCGACGCGGCCGATTACCTGCGGCCCAATGACCTGATCGAACGCGCGCTGACCCGGCATGGGGGGCGCGCCCGGCTGCTGGCGCGGCTGGGGCCCGAGGCCGAGGAGGGGATCGACGCGCTGCTGGCGCAGGCGCTGGCCCATGAGCAGTCCGAGGTCCCCAGCCTGACCGGGTTTCTGGTGTGGCTCGAGGCCGGCGAGATGGAGGTGAAGCGCCGCGCCGACGAGGCCGGCGACAGCCTGCGGGTGATGACGGTGCACGGGGCGAAGGGGCTGGAGTCGCCGGTGGTGATCCTGCCCGACTGCGCGGTGCGCGGCACCCCGCGCGAACCGGCGCTGATCCGGCTCGCGGACGGCACGGTGACCTGGCGCAGCGCAAGGGCCGAGGCGCCGCCCCCCCTCGCCGAGGCGCTGGCCGAGGCCGAGGCGGCCCGCGCCGAGGAGGACGCGCGCCTTCTCTATGTGGCGATGACGCGGGCCGAGAGCTGGCTCATCGTCGCTGCCGCCGGCGACGTGGACCGCGCCTGCTGGCACGCCACGGTGCGGGCGGGACTGGAGACGGCGGGGGCCGAACCGCACGCCTTTCCCACCGGCGAGGGGCTGCGGCTGGCGGGCGGCGACTGGCCCGCGCGGTTGGCCGCGGCGCCTGCGCCCGATGGCGTGCCCGCAAGCCCGGCTCCAGACGCTGGCCCGGATATTGGCCCCGACACTGGCCCCGACACTGGCCCCGACACCGGCCCCGACACTGGCCCCGACACTGGCCCCGACGCTGGCCCCGATACTGGCCCCGACTGGCTGCGGCGCCCGCCGCCTCCGCCGGCCGAGGCGCCCGGGTTCCTCACCCCCACCGGGCTCGGTGGCGCCAAGGCGCTGCCGGGCGAGGGGGGGCTGGACGAGGCCGCAGCCCTGCGCCGCGGGCGGCTGCTGCATCTCCTGCTCGAACACCTCCCCGGCTGGCCGGCGGCGGAGCGGGGAGCGCTGGCCGCCGACCTGCTCGCCGCCGAAGCGCAGGACCACGGCGCGCCGCCCGCGCCGGACGAGGCCGCCGCGCTGCTGGCCGAGGCCGCGGCGGTGCTGGCGGCGCCGGAGGCCGCGACGCTGCTGGCCCCCGACACGCTGGCCGAGGTCGAGATCGCCGCCGACCTCGCCGGGCGCCGGCTGGTGGGCACCATCGACCGGCTGATCCTGCGCGAGGGCCGCGCGCTGGCGGTCGACTGGAAGTCGAACGCCCGCGTGCCCGACCGCCCCGAGGACACGCCCGAGGGCATCCTGCGACAGATGGGCGCCTATGCCCATGCCCTCGAACAGGTCTTTCCCGACCGGACGGCCGAGGTGGCGGTGTTCTGGACCCGCCCGGCCCGCCTGATGCCGCTGCCGCGCGCGCTGGTCGACGCCGCGCTGGCCCGCGCGCTGGCCGAGCTCGGCGCCCCGCCCCATTGACCGCGCCGTCCCCCGACCATAGGTTCGCCACCCATCGCCCGACACCGGGGCTCGCAGATTGCCCCACACCGGGGCCAACCCACCGCCCCGTGAGGGGCGCACCCCACCGCCCCCGACCGGGGGCAGCCCGCCGCCCCGCCGGGGCCGGCCCGCAAGGAGACCGCCGATGCCCACCTCTCCCGTCACCGACGCCACCTTCGATACGGAGGTCCGCGACTCCGACATCCCCGTCGTGGTCGATTTCTGGGCCGAATGGTGCGGCCCCTGCCGCCAGATCGGCCCCGCGCTGGAGGAACTCTCCGAGCACTACGCCGGGCGGGTGAAGATCGTGAAGCTGAACGTCGACGAGAACCCCTCGACCCCGGCGCAGATGGGCATCCGCGGCATCCCCGCGCTGTTCCTCTTCAAGGACGGCGAGGTGGTCTCGAACAAGGTCGGCGCCGCGCCCAAGGCCGCGCTGCAGAGCTGGATCGACGGCGCGCTCTGAGCGGGGCGCAGGCCGGGCGGTCGCAGCCGCCCGGCCGCGGCGGGTCGTCGGGCCCGGGGCGACCGGCCCGCAGGGGTCCGCCGGGCCGCGCCCCTGCGGCCAAAGCACCCGGGCGGCACGGCTGGTCAACCCCGCCGCCGTCGGTTAGCCTTCGCCCGGGCGCGGCCGCGTGCCCGCCCCCACAGCCTGCGACCCGAGACCGCGACCGGAGACCGCCCCATGAATGCGCCCGCCTCGCCGAAACCGCCCCTGACCCTCTATCTCGCCGCGCCGCGCGGCTTTTGCGCCGGGGTGGACCGGGCGATCAAGATCGTCGAGATGGCGCTCGAGAAATGGGGCGCGCCGGTCTATGTCCGCCACGAGATCGTGCACAACCGCTATGTCGTGGACGGTCTGAGGGCCAAGGGCGCGGTCTTCGTCGAGGAGCTCGACGACTGCCCCGACGACCGGCCGGTGATCTTTTCCGCCCATGGCGTGCCCAAGGCGGTGCCGGCCGAGGCGGCGCGGCGGCAGATGCTGGCGGTGGACGCCACCTGCCCGCTGGTGACCAAGGTGCACATGGAGGCCGCGCGCCACCACGAGAACGGCCTGCAACTGATCATGATCGGCCACGCCGGCCACCCCGAGACCGAGGGCACCATGGGCCAGCTCCCCCCGGGCGAGGTGGTGCTGGTGGAAACGGTCGAGGATGTCGCGCGCATCACCGTGCGCGACCCCGAACGGCTGGCCTTCATCACCCAGACCACGCTGTCGGTCGACGACACCGCCGGCATCGTCGCGGCGCTGCAGGCGCGGTTTCCGGCGATCCTCGCGCCGCACAAGGAAGACATCTGCTATGCCACCACCAACCGGCAGGCCGCGGTCAAGGCGATCGCGCCGAAGATCGACGCGCTGCTGGTGATCGGGGCGCCGAACTCGTCGAACTCGCAAAGGCTGGTCGAGGTCGGGCGCGCGGCCGGCTGCGGCTATGCCCAGCTCGTGCAGCGCGCCGCCGACATCGACTGGCGTGCCTTGCAGGGCGCGCGCGCGGTGGGGCTGACGGCGGGGGCGAGCGCGCCCGAAGAGCTGGTCGACGAGGTCGTCGACGCCTTTGCCGCCCGCTACGACCTGACGCGCGAGCTGGTGGAGACGGCGGTGGAGCGGGTGGAGTTCAAGGTGCCCCGCGCGCTCAGGGAACCTGCATGAGCGCAGGGCACATCAGGCGGCCCGGCCAACGGGCCGAAGAGGGACAGACATGACACCAAGGGCCGCAACCGCGCTCGGCTTTGCCGGGCTCATTCCGTTTCTGTGGGGGGCGCTGACGGTGCTGGCGCCGGGCCTGGGCGAGGCCGCCTCGGGCCTCGTCGGCGCGCGTTTCACCGGGACCGAGGTGCTCGTCTCCTACGGCACGGTGATCCTGTGCTTCATGGGCGGCGTGCTCTGGGGCTTTGCCACCCGCGCCGAGCCCGAGCTGCAGTGGAAGGCCTATGGGTCGGCCGTGCTGCCGCCGCTGTGGGTGTTCCTGATGGTGGGGGGGACGACGGCGGCGTCGCTGTCGGCGCTGTTCGTGGGCTTCTTCGCCATGCTGTCGCTCGATCTGCAGTTCGGGCAGTGGAAGCTGACGCCGCCGTGGTGGATCGGGCTGCGCATCGTGCTGACGCTGGTGACGCTGGTGTGCCTCGGCATCGGCTTTGCCTTTGGCCGCTGAGCCGGTGGCCGCGCTCTTTGCCTATACCGACGGGGCCTGCAGCGGCAATCCCGGCCCCGGCGGATGGGGCGTGGTGTTGCAGGCGGTCGAGGCGGGCGCGGTGGTGAAGGAGCGCGAGCTGTCGGGCGCCGAGGCCGCGACCACCAACAACCGCATGGAGCTGATGGCGGCCATCGCCGCGCTGGAGAGCCTGAGCCGGCCCTCCGAGATCACCGTGGTGACCGACAGCGCCTATGTGAAGAACGGCATCACCGAGTGGCTGGCGAACTGGAAGCGCCGCGGCTGGCGCACGGCCGCGGGGGGCGCGGTCAAGAATGTCGAGCTGTGGCAGCGGCTGGAGGCGGCGCAGGCCCGCCACCGGGTGCGCTGGGAGTGGGTCAAGGGCCACGCCGGGCATGCCGAGAACGAGCGCGCCGACGCGCTGGCGCGCGCGGCGATGGCGCCGCTGCGCCGGCCGGCCAGGGGCTGAGGGCCGGGGCGGGGGCGCCCGGTCGGGGCGTTGCAGGGGGGGCGTCTGCCCCCCGTCGCGCTGCGCGCGACTCCCCCCGAGGATATTTTCGGAAAGATGAAAGGGGGAGGGGGGCGCCGTCGGCTGTCCCGGCGGCCGAGCGGCCCGAGGCCGGGCGGGTGCCGGGCGCCCCGGCCGGTGCCGGAGGTCGCAGCCGCTCGCGGCGACGGGCAGGCGCGGCCTCAGACCAGCAGGTGGCGCAGGCCCTGGGTGACGTCGGTGCGCAGCGCGAGGCGCAGCGCGGGCTCGTCGCCGGCCTTCAGCGCGGCGATGATCATGCGGTGGTGCGGTGGCGGCTGGCCGCGGCGCAGCCGGCCGTAGAGCGCGCGCATCGTCGGGCCGAGCTGAAGCCAGACCGTCTCGACCATCGCCAGCATCGCCGGCGCCTGGGCGCGCAGATAGAGCGTGCGGTGGAACTCCAGATTCGTGCGGATATAGGCGACGGCGTCATGGCGCGTCACCGCCTCGGCCGTCAGCGCGTTGATCGCCACCAGCCGGTCGATCAGCGCGAAATGCGCCCGCGGGAGCGCCCGGCTGCCCAGCTCGGGCTCCAGCAGCGCCCGGATCGAGGCCAGCTCCTCGATCCGCTCGTTCGACAGCTCCGGCGTCGAGATCCGGCCCGAGGAGGACAGCGTCAGCGCCCCTTCGGCCACCAGCCGCCGCACCGCCTCGCGCGCGGGCGTCATGCTGACCCCATGCTGCCGCGCGAGCCCGCGCAGGGTCAGCGGCTGGCCGGGGGCCAGCTCGCCATGCATGACCTGGGTCCGGAGCGCGCGATAGAGCCGCTCATGCGCGGCGACACCGGCGTCGAGGGGGCGTGGAGTGAGCAACATCGCCACAGTGATCACAAGCGGCGCCGGCGCTGTCAATCGCTCCCGTCGCCGTCAGTCGAAGCGCCAGGCCTGCAGCGCCGGGCCATGCCGCCGCAGCCAGTCGCGCCGGGCGCCATGGTCGGGACAGAGCCGCGCCACCACCGCCCAGAAGGCCGGCGAGTGGTTCATCTCGACCAGATGCGCGACCTCATGCGCGGCGACATAGTCGAGCACCGCCTCGGGGGCCATCGCCAGCCGCCACGAGAACATCAGCCGCCCCTCGGCGGTGCAGGAGCCCCAGCGCGAGCGGGTGTCGCGCAGGACCACCGCCGCCGGCCGCCGCCCCAGCGCCGCGGCATGGCGCGCGCAGGCCGGCTCCAGCCGCGCCCGCGCCTCGCTGCGCAGGAACTCGGCCACCGCCGGTCCTGTCCGCTGTCCCGCCGGCACCAGCAGCACCCCGCCCTCGCGGCGCGCACGCCGGAGCGGGGCGGCCACCAGCTCCAGCGTCGCGTCGCCCAGCGGCAGGAGCCGGCCGGGCACCGCCCGCGGCGCCTCGGGCAGCTCGGCCAGCGTGCTGCGCAGCCAGCCCTCCTTTTCGCGCGCGAACTCCAGCGCCGCCGCACGGCCCAGCCGCGGCGGGAACGACAGCGTCACCCGCCCGTCGATCCGCGACACCCGCAGCGACAGCCGCCGCGCCTGTGCGCTGGGCCTCAGCGCGATGCGCAGCGGCGGTTCGCCCGGCAGCAGCGCCTCGGCCGCCTCGTCGTCGCGCGCCATCTCCGTCCCTCCTGTCCTCCGGATCGCGGCCGGGCCCGCGGTCGCTTCGGGAAAGCCTTTGACAGGCTGCGGCGGTTGTGGCAACTGCCCCCGACTCATCCACGGCCAAGCCACCCCAAGCGACGCGAAGAGGGAACCATGCCCAAGGAAGAATGGGGCGTGAAGCGCATCTGCCCCACCACCGGCAAGCGCTTCTACGATCTCGGACGCAGCCCGATCATCAGCCCGTATTCCGGCGAGGTGGTGGAGATCGAGCTGCCCGGCCGCAAGGGCGCCCTCGCCCCCAGCCCGGCGCAGGCCAAGGACAGCCGCCCGGCCCCGCGCGAGGCGGCGGGCGACGACGATCTGCTGGTCGAGGACGACAGCGCCGATCTCGACATCGACGACGAACTGCTCGAGGACGAGGACGACGACAACGTCGCGCTGGACGATCTGGCCGACGTGGCGGGCGACGACGACGAGAACTGACCGCATCGCGCCGGCCTCTCGCCGGCGCCGCATTTTCCCCTTGCGCCGGTCGAAGCCTTTGCCTAGACACGGCGTCGCGGCGGGCGAGGGCCTGCTGCACCCGGTGGGGCCATAGCTCAGTTGGGAGAGCGCTTGAATGGCATTCAAGAGGTCAGGGGTTCGACTCCCCTTGGCTCCACCAAAAAAACATAGACTTAGACGAAAGAATGCCCCGCCCCGGCGGGTCTTCTTCGTTACAGGGTAACGCTCGGGGTGACGGCGGCGCCGTGTTGCCCCGACCCTGCGGGCGCCGCAGCCGCGCCAGACCCGGCGAGCGACATGAACTCGCCCACAGCTGCCCGCGCCGCGCGTTCGGCCGTCTTGACCACGGCAACGGCCTGAGACATCGCCGATGGGATGTCCAAATGCCGCGCCTTGAACCCGACCTCCAACAGCCGCGACCTTACAACCTCCGGGAGCGTCAGCAGGTAATCTGGAGCCGCGAACACGGCGGCCCGCAACAACGCATCGTCGGCCCGCGACAACACCAGCGCCACCCGCTCCGCGTCGGACAACGCCCGCAGCACGTCCCGCAACTCGCGCCGCATCATCGCCGATGCCGCATCCGCCGGGTCGGGTTGCGGCATGCCCTTCGCAAGCACCGCCTCGCGCCGCTCGGCCAGATCACGCCCGTACTCCGCAAGACTCTCGATCACGGGCAAGATCGCTCGCGCAGCCGCGGCCATCGCTTGCGGCCGGTCGGCGGCAATCGGCATCACCGTCGCCCACTCGCCCGGCGCCAGCCGGTGCCGATAGTCGCGGAAGGCGCCCTCATGGACCGCGCACAGGCCAGGACGGTTGACGAGCGGCCAGCGGACCACCTCTGTCGGCACGAGGAGCGGGTTGCGGTCGGCCAGAAACCGGAACAGGGCCAGCGCCGTCCCCGCCGCCACCGCGGCAACTCCGGCCGGCGGCGCCCAGCGCCGGCCCTCGGCGAAGCGCGGATCGAGGAGCATGGCGCCCGCCAGCATCCACCACAGCGCCTGCACGCCCCCGTCGAGCAGCTCCAGGCGACCGGCGGCGAGACTGCCCGAGGTCCAGAGCCGCAGCTGCAGCGCGACCATGAGGAAGGCGAAGGCGGCGGACCTCGGGGGTGAAAGCTCCGGCGCGAGGCTGGGGAATTCGCAGTGACCGGAGGTGAAGCTGTGGGTGACGGGCTCGCAGCCGCTGATGACCGGCGCGGCCTTCAGCCAGAAGCCGGAGCTTTCGAGCTGCATCGGCACGGTGATCCGGCCGCCGACGGTTGATCGGCGCCAGCGGGCGCGGTCGGCGCCGAGGAGCCCGGGTGATCACGCTGCGCCCCGGCGCCTGGCGTAGGGCCGGGAGCCACCCCGCAGCCGACGCATCGCCCCGATCCAGACCATCCGTCAGGGCGGGTCGTCGAAGACGGCCATTCCGTTGTCGATGACCCTCCGGTCGTCCACCCGGGCGCGGAAATGCTCGCAGCTGGCGTCGGTCCAGACCTCCAGCCGCAGAGCCTCGCCCGGAAAGACCGGGCCCGTGAACCGGCACTCCAGCCGCCGAAGCACCCCGCGAAAGCCGCGTCGCCGCATCAGGACCCGACAGACATGCCCGTAGGTCGCCAGCCCGTGCAGGACCGGCCGCGGAAATCCCGCGAGGCGCGCCGCGGCAGGCTCGACATGCAGCGGGTTCGGGTCGCCCGACAGGCGATAGATCAGCGCCGCGCGGGGGTCGGTCGGGACGGTCTCGACGCGGTCGGGCTGGCGCTGCGGAAGCGGCTCCGGCGCCGGCGGCGCGACCATCGGCCCGCCCAGCCCTCCGTCGCCGCGGCAGAAGGCGGTCTGCTCCACCACGGCGAGTCGCCGGCCGGCCGCGTCCAGGATCTCGCGTCGGCTCACGATCAGGCTGCCCCGTCCCGGCCCCTTGTCGTGGATCGCCACGATCCGGGCCTGCGCATGGACCTCACCGGCGGTCGGCAGCGGCCCCGACAGGGTGATCCGCTCGGCCGCATGCACCACCTGGCCGTGATCGAGGCCGAGGCCCGCGTCGCGATACCAGAACCCCGGAACCGCCAGCGTGACGGCCATCGAGGGCAGGGCGACGAGCCCCGGCTCATGGACGAGGCAACGTTCGGCGTCGCAGTGCGGGGGGCTGCCGGCGCCGGTGCCGAGGGCATACAGGATCGTGTCGCGGTGTCCGTAGACGTGGCGCACATGGGGCAGGCGGGTGCCCATCAGGCGGTCGTATCGCGTCATCCCATCCGCTCCGGCCGCGTGTCGCGGTCCCGCTGGGTCACCCTGCGGGGTTTCAGGTGCCGCGAAAGGACGGCGCCCGTTTCTCGATGAAGGCGGCGGTGCCCTCGGCGAAATCGCTGCTCTCGGTCAGCTCCAGAAAGGTCTGGCGCTCGATCTCGAGATGGGCGGCCAGCGAGCTGCCGAGCGCCCGGTCGGTGAGCCGGCGAAAGGCGCCGGTGGCGCGGGTCGGGCCGCTGGCCAGCTGTCGGGCCATGGCTTCGAGCCGGGCGTCGAAGGCCTCGGGCGCGGCGGTTTCGGTGACGAGGCCCCAGGCGAGCGCCTCGGCGGCATCGAGCCGGCGCGACAGCATCATCAACTCGTTGGCGCGGCCGACGCCGAGGCGGCGCGGCAGGAACCAGGAGCCGCCGCAGTCGGGCGTCACGCCCAGCCGGTCATAGCCAAGCAGGAAGCGCGCATCCCGGCTGGCAAGGATCAGGTCGGCGGCGAGGGCGAGGCTGAGCCCGGCGCCGGCCGCGACCCCGCGCACGCCGGCGAGGATCGGCGCATCGAGCGACCTGAGGCCCAGCAGCGCCGGGTTCAGCGCGTCGAGGAGCGCGTTGACCCCGGCGCGGGCCTGTTCGCGCCGGCCGGCGAAGGCGGCCACGTCGCCCCCGGCCATGAAGGCGCGGCCGGCGCCGGTCAGGACCACGCAGCGCAGCCCCGCCATGTCCTGCAACTGGCGGACGACCTCCAGAAACCCTTGCGCCAGCGCGACATCGGCGGCGTTGAGCACCTTGGGGCGGTTGAAGGTGACGCGGGCGATACCGGTCCCGGCGGTCAGGTCGAGGTGGACGGGGTCGCTCATGGCGCCGTGTCTCCGTTCAGCGGTGCAGCAGGGGCGGGGCGTGCGGGCCGGTCGGCGGGATGCGACCGGGGAGGGCCAGGGGGCCGGCGCGGGAGGTGCGTCCCCTGGTCGGAGCCGGGCGGTGCCGTCTGCCTGCCCCCGGGTCGGCCCGGCCTGCGCGGGATGCCGCCGGCGCCGGCGCGGCGCCCCGGCGGATCGTCCCTCGGGCACGCCGTCCCGTCGGGGACATCCGCCCCGGCTGGCCCCTGGCCGCAGGCCACCCCGATGCGCCCGCCCGGGGCATCAGCCCGCACCTTCGCCGGCGCGAAAGCGCGTGCCGGCCTCGGCGTGGCGGCGCAGGGCCTCGGGGATCTGCAGCCCGGCGGCGGAGGCCTCGGCCAGGACGGCGGCGGCGCCGTCGCGGTCGATCAGGGCGAGCGGGCCGCCGGTCCAGGCGGGAAACCCGCCGGCCTCGACCGCGGTGACATCGGCGATGTCGGGATCGCCCGGCCCGGCAGCCACGACGGCCAGGGCGCCGCCCAGCAGCAGGCGCCGCGCCAGAGGCTGCAGAGCTCCGCGTGGGGGGGCGGCGGCGGCGGCCGGCGTGTCCGCGAGGGGCGGCAGGCCGATGTCGAAGGCCCGCGCCGCCGCGTCAATGCGTGCCGCGGGCCAGCCTTCGGCCAGCAGGTGCTCGGCCGCGCGCTGCAGGCCCGCGCGGCAGGCCCGTGCCGGGGGGGCGTCGGCCGAGGGGCTGCGCAGGCCCGCCCGTGCGGCCCGCTGGCGGGCGTGAAAGCGCAGCCCGATCAGCGCCGGGGTCGCGGGATGGGTCGCAAGCCGGCCGAAGCCCTCGCGTTCGACCTCCAGCGCCGCGTCGATGGGCAGGCCGAGCCCGTCGCGGACGCAGGCGAGGATGACGCCCGGCGCCGGATAGCCGGGACCCGGCGCCACGGCCAGAGCGGCCTGCGCCTCGGCGAGCAGCCGGTGCGCCTCCGGCGAGTCGATCGCCGGGCCGGGGGGCCGGAAGCCCGGGCGATCCCACGGCGCAAGCGCCGGGACGCGCCCGCCCCTGAGCGCGGCGCGGGCCGCGTCGATCAGCTCTTCGGGCGGGACGCAGGCGTCGAGGAGGCCGCAGGCCAGCGCCTGCGGCGCCGTGACGGGCCGTCCGGTCAGCATCAGCGGCAGGGCCGCCCGGAGCCCGATCAGACGCGGCAGCCGCTGGGTGCCGCCGGCGCCGGGCAGGATCCCGAGCCCGACCTCGGGCAGGCCGTAGCGCGCCCGGTCGTCCCGCGCGCCGATGCGGTGGTGGCAGGCCAGCATCAGCTCCAGCCCCGCGCCCAGCGCGGTCCCGGGCGCGGCGGCGACCACCGGCTTGCCGATGGTCTCGAGCCGCCGGAAGGCGTCGCCGATGCGGGCGACGCGGCGCATGGCGTCGGCCGGCGTCACTGCCGGCCCGGTCATGTCGGCGAGGATCGCTATGTCCGCCCCGGCCATGAAGTCCCGCTTGCCCGAGGCCAGGATCGCACCGGTGACCCGGGTGTCGCCGCGCAGACGGTCGGCCAGCGCGGCGATGGACTCGGCAAACGCCCAGTCGCAGACGTTCATCGACCGGTCCGGCATGTCGATGACGACATGCGCGATGCCGTCCGTGTCGATCTCGAGGCTCAGCATCCCGGCCTCCGGCACGGGGGGGGCGGTGCTGCGACCGGGCAGCGAACCGGCGGCGCCGTCCTGCCGGCTCCGGGTGCGCGGAGGCCGGTCAGTCTGCGGTCGATCAGCGCCTGCGCCATGCGCATCCCCTCATTTCGGCGCCAGCCGCAGCGCGCCGTCGAGCCGGATCGTCTCGCCGTTCAGCATCGGGTTGCCGACGATGTGCCGGACCAGCGCGGCGAACTCCTCCGGGCGACCCAGCCGCGAGGGGAAGGGCACCGCCTGGCCGAGGCTCTCCTGGACCTGCGCCGGCAGGCCGCGCAGCATCGCCGTCTCGAAGATGCCCGGGGCGATGGTGCAGACGCGGATGCCCAGCGGCGCCAGCTCGCGCGCCGCCGGCAGGGTCAGCGCGACGACCCCGCCCTTCGAGGCGGCATAGGCGGTCTGCCCGACCTGCCCCTCGAAGGCCGCGACCGAGGCGGTGTTCACGATCACCGCGCGCTCGCCGTCCGTGCGCGGCGGCAGCCCCGCGGCCGCCTCGACGAACAGCCGGATCATGTTGAAGCTGCCGATCAGGTTGACCTCGACGACGCGGCGGAAATCCTCCAGCGGCATCACCCCGTCGCGCCCGAGGATCCGCTGCCCCGCCGCAACGCCGGCGCAGTTCACCAGCACGCGCGCCGGGCCGTGGCGCCCGGCCGCCTCGGCCAGCGCCGCCGCCGCCTCGGGCGAGGCGACGTCGCAGGACAGGGCCAGCCCGCCGATCTCGGCCGCAAGCGCGGTGCCGGCCTCGAGATCCCGGTCGAGCACGGTCACGCGCGCCCCCGCCGCCGCCATCGCCCGCGCCGTCGCCGCCCCGAGCCCCGACGCGCCCCCCGTCACCAGGACCGCCTCTCCGGCAAGCTCCATTGCCGCTCCCTCCTCCCGATGTCGCAGGCCGTCGCGCCGGCCGGCAAATATTCTACCGGGTAGTATATTTTCTGGCTGCGCGCGCCTGTCAACGCCGTATCGACATTCCGCCCGGCCCGGCGCGTCGCGGTTTGACAGGATCGGGGCGCCGAAATATCCTTTACCGAGTGGACGGAACGTTACCGAACAGACGAAGGGATTGCATGCCCAGACCTGCGGAGGGAAAGCGCGCCTCGCCCTGGCCCCGGCGCGACCAGCGCGAGCGCGAGCGCATCGTGAAGCGCGAGGCGGTGCTGCACACCGCGGTGGCGATGTTCAACGCCAAGGGCTTCCACTCGACCTCGCTGGACGAGGTGGCGGTGGCGCTGAACGTCACCAAGCCGACGATCTATCACTACTTTGCCAGCAAGGACGAGATCCTGTTCGAATGCGTCCGGCAGGGGCTCCAGGGCGTGCAGGAGGCCATCGAACGTGTCGAAAGGGCCGGCGGCACCGGGCTGGAGCGGCTGAAGGCGCTGATGCACGAGTATGTCATCATCATGACCCGCGACTTCGGCAAATGCGTCACCCGCACCGCCGACCACGAACTCTCGCCCGAGACCCGGGCCGAGTTCCGCCGGCTCAAGCGCGAGATCGACGCCGCCGTGCGCCGGGTGGTGTTGGCCGGGATGGAGGACGGCACCCTGGCCCCGGGCGATCCGCGGCTGGTCACCTTCTGCATCAGCGGGGCGCTGAACTGGGTGGCGCGCTGGTACGAGGACAGCGGCAGCCTGCAACCCGAAGAGATCGCCGAGGCCTATGTCGCGACCCTGATCCACGGGCTCGCGCCGCGACCGGCCTGACAGGCGCCGGTCCGGCCATGGCCCGGGTGACCGCCGGGGCCCGGCAGGATACCCGCCGCGCCCGCCCCGCGCGCAAATGTTGATTGACAAACCCGCATTCCGTTCGAATACTGCCGGGTATAGAGCTTTACCTCCGGGTAATGGCCGGAACGGCGGCCGGATGCGCGCGCTGGCGCAGCGGGCCGATCGGCCGGTGGCCGTCCGGAGGCGCCGCAGGGGGGCGGCGGGCTCGGGTGCATCCCGTCCGGGCGCCAGGGACCTCGCGCCGGGCGGCAACAGGGAGGACGCAACGCCATGACACACCACCACAGGACCCGCAGCACCGGCGCGCTGATCGCGCTGGCCGCCGCCGCCGGCATCGCCACCGCCGCCGGGGCGCAGACCGCGCAGCTCAACTATTCGGTCGGCTTCGGCCCGGCCTCGCTCTTTGCCAAATCGGCCGAGGCCTATGCCGAACACGTCGGCCAGATCTCGGACGGGGCGGTCAGCATCCGGGTCTTTCCGCTCGGGCTCGTCAGCCTGCCCGAGATGAAGCAGGGCATCCGCGACGGCCTCACCGACATCGGCTTCATGGCCGCCCCCTATTACCCGGCGGAGTTCGCCCACACCAACTTCCTCGCCGACAACGCCATCCTGCAACTGCTGGAGGAGCCGACCGGCCGCGAAGGCGCCGCCTTTGCCGGCGCGATCTCGGAGTTCATCCTGACCCAGTGCCCCGAGTGCCTGGAGGAATACCGCGCCCAGAACCATGTCTACATGGGCCATATCTCCACCTCGCCCTACATTTCGCTGTGCGGGCCCGAGGTGGTCACGCTGGCCGACGTGCAGGGCAAGCGCTTCCGCACCGGCGGCGCGGGGTTCCAGCGCATGGCCGAGAACTTTGGCGGCGTCGCGGTGCAGATGCCCTCGCCCGAGGCCTATGAGGCGCTGAACCAGGGCGTGCTCGACTGCGTCTGGCTGGCGGCCAGCGACCTCAGCAACCTGCGGCTGATCGAGATCGTGCGCAACATCACCATGCGCTTTCCCGGCTTCGTCTTCGGCGGGACCGTGGCCGGCAACATCAACCGCGACAGCTGGGCCGGCCTGAGCCTCGAGCAGCGCGAGTCGCTGATGCGGGGCACCGCGTTCCTCAAGGCGCACATGACCTGGTCCTACTACATGCTCGAGGAGCAGGACCTCGAGGCCGCGCGCGCGCAGGGCGTCACCATCCACGAGCCCGACGACGCGATGATCGAGGGGATCCGCGAGTTCGTCCGCGCCGACCTCGGCCGGCTGAACGAGATCTACACCCGCAACTTCGGCCTCGCCCGCGGCGAGGAGATGACCGAGGCCTTCTACGAGGTTCTGCGCCGCTGGACCGATCTGGTGGGCGAGGTCGAGACCATCGAGGACCTCGCCGCGATCTACTGGGACGAGATCTGGTCGCAGGTCGATCCGGCCAGCCACGGCATCGCGAACTGAGGCGGGCAGGGCCCCCGCCGGGGCGGCCCGACCTGCGCCACACATGGGGGCCCGCCCTGCCGCATGCGGCAGGGCGGGCCTGCGTCTCCGCAACGACCGCAACAGGAGGAGGCAAGGGATGGAGCGCATCGGGCGCGCGCTGGCGGCCCTGAACGGGCTGACCATGGGGGCCGGGTCGGTCGCGGTGGTGCTGATGATCCTGCATGTCACCGCGGATGTGGTCATGCGCTATGCCTTCAACAGCCCGCTGCCGGCGACGATCCTGTTCGTGTCGGTCTTCTACATGATCGCGGTCGCCTTCCTGCCGCTCTCGTCGGTCGAGCAGAACGACGCGCATATCTCGGTCGAGCTGGTCTACGACCTGCTGGCGGGGTGGATGCAATGGGGGCTGCGCGCGCTCTCCCATCTGCTGTCCATCGCCGTCTTCGGCGCGCTGGCCTGGCGCACGGGGGCCGAGGCGCTGACCCGCCATGCCGCCGGCACCTCGGCGGTGGAGGCGGGCATGCGCATCCCCACCTGGCCGGCCTATTTCGTGCTGCCCCTCGCCTTCGGCCTCGCGGTGCTGGTGTTCGCGCACAAGCTGGTCTGTCACCTGACCGGCCGGCGCACCGGCTTCGAGGGGCTGGGCGAGGGCACCGTCGCCGCCGAGGCCCGCACCGCCGACAGCCTGCGCAAGAAGGGCGGCCCCGATGTTTGACATCCCCAACAGCCTGCTCCTGTTCGGGCTCCTGTTCGTGCTGGTGCTCCTGCGCATGCCCATCGGCGTGACGCTGATCGGCGTCGCGTTCCTCGGCATCTGGGACGCGCTCAGCTTTCGCGTGGCCTGGGGCGCGCTGGGGCTGGTGCCGTTCCAGTTCGCCTCGAGCTGGGTGCTCAGCTCGCTGCCCACCTTCCTGTTCATGGGCTTCATCTGCTACCACGCCAGGCTGACCCAGGGGCTGTTCGAGGCCGCCCGGGTCTGGCTCTCGGCCCTGCCCGGGGGGGTGGCGGTGGCCTCGGTGCTGGGCTGCTCGGGCTTTGCCGCGGTCACCGGCTCGTCGGTGGCCTGCTCGGCGGCCATGGGCAAGGTCGCGGTGCCCGAGATGACGCGGCTGAACTACAACATCGGCCTCGCCACCGGCACCGTGGCCGCGGCCGGCACCATCGGCGCGCTGATCCCGCCCTCGATCATCCTCATCCTCTACGGCATCATCGCGCAGGTCTCGATCAGCCAGCTCTTCCTCGCCGGGGTCGGCATCGGGCTGGCGACGATGGTGGCCTATGCCGCCGTCATCATCATCCGCGTCAGCCTGAACCCGGCGCTGGCCCCCAGCGTGCATGAGGAGATCACCTGGGCCCAGCGCTGGCGCGCGCTGGCCGAGATCTGGCCGGTGCTGCTGATCGTGCTCGGCGTGTTCGGCGGCCTCTTCGGCGGCATCTTCACCCCCACCGAGGCCGGGGCGGTGGGCGCCTTCCTCTCCTGCGCCGTCAGCGCGCTGAAGGGGACGCTGACCTTCGACGCCATCCGCCGCGCCACCGCCGAAACCCTGCTCACCACCAGCTCGCTCCTGATCATCGCCATCGGCGCGAGCCTCCTGACCCGGTTCATGGCGCTCTCGGGCGTGGGCACCATGATCATGGATTTCGTGAACGGGCTGGGCCTGACGCCGCTGCAGATCATCCTCGTGATCGTCGTGGTCTATCTGTTGCTGGGCATGATCCTGGAGCCGATCGGGGCGATGCTGCTGACCCTGCCCATCGTGCTGCCCATCGTCGATGCCAACGGCTTCAGCCTGCTGTGGTTCGGCGTGCTGCTGGCAAAGCTGCTGGAGGTCGGCATGATCACGCCGCCCATCGGGCTGAACGTCTATGTCATCAAGAGCGTGGTGGGACGGCTCGCCAGCACCACCACCATCTTTCGCGGTGTCGCGCCCTTCGTGCTGGCGGATCTGGTGCTGGTCGGCCTCATCATCGCCTTTCCGGCGCTGGTGCTGGCCCTGCCGATGGCGCTGCGATAGTCTTACCCGTGGGTAAGGATGGGTACCCGTGAATAAGGTTGTTGACGAACAAGTCGGGGCTGCGCTAGCCCTGAGCAAAAGGACCGCCGGCGCGCGCCGGCGCCCGGTCCGGTGGCCCAGGGCCGCCGCGCCGCAACCGAGGAGGACGGCGATGAACATCGAAACCCCGCATCAGCCCGGCGGCACCGCGCTCAACTTCGACATTCCCGCGCCGATGCTGCGCCGGCAGATGGCCTTTCGCGAATTCCTCGAGGCCGAGATCCGCGCCCCCGGCATCGCCCGCGACCCCGGCGGCCCGCTCAGCCTCGAGGAACTCCAGCACTTCTATCGCGTGCTCCAGCCCACCGACATCCTGCGCGCCAGCCTGCCCGAAGAGGTCGGCGGCACCAACCGCAGCTTCCTCGAGCGCGTCCTGCTGGCGCAGGAGTTCGCCCGCGTCTGGCCCTCGCTGGCGGTGACCGTGGACAGCCACAACATCGTGGTCGAGATCATCGCCCGGCAGGGCGCGCCCTGGATGGTCGAGCGCTATGTCCCCGGCGGCATCAGCGGCGAGCTGATCATGGGCGACATGATGAGCGAACCCGACGCCGGCTCGGACACCCGCAACCTGAAGACCACCGCGCGCCACGAGGGCGGGCACTACATCGTCGACGGCACAAAGATGTGGACGACCAACGGCGTCTGGGCCCATGTCGCCATCCTGACCGCCGTGGTCGACTTCGACGCCTATCGCGCCAGGCCCTCGCAAGGCGTCGTGCACCTGCTGATGGACCGCTCCGAAGTGGACTGGGAGGTGCGCGACCTGCCGATCCTCGGCATCAAGGCCGGCACCACCGGGCTGATCCGCTTCGAGGACTGCCGGGTGCCGGAAAAGTTCCTGTTCCACGACGCGGGCGAGGGCTATCGGCAGAACCTCGTCGTGCGCGGCTGGGCGCGGATCCTGCTGGCGGCCTGGGCCATCGGGCTGATGGAGGCCGCCATCGAGGACGCCACCCGCTTCGCCCGCGAGCGCGTCACATTCGGCAAGCCCATCGGCGGGCACCAGATGATCCAGGACATGATCGCGCAGATGCTGGTGGATCTGGAGACGAGCCGCCTGCTGACCTGGAAGGCTGCCACGCTGATGGACCGGGGCGAGCGCTGCGACATGGAACAGTGCATGGCCAAGCTGCATGCCTGCGAGGCGGCCGAGCGGGTGACGAGCCAGGCGATCCAGATTCTCGGCGGCCGCGGCCTGACCACCGACGAGGGCTACCTCACCGAGCGGCACTATCGCGACGCCCGCTTCCTGACCATCGCCGAGGGCACCAGCCAGATCATGAAGCTGATCATCGGCCGCAAGGCGCTGGGCATCTCGGCGCTCTGACGCGGCCGGGAGGCACCACCGCCAGCGCTTTGGGAGGGGACGCATGGCACCGAAATACCTCAGCGACGAGAAGATCCTGCCGCTGATCGTGAAGGCGCAGGCCGAGGCGCGGCCCGACGCCATCTATCTGCAGAACGCCGCTCGCAGCTATACCTATGCCGAGGCCCACGCCGAGGGCCGCCGCTGGGCCCGCGCCTTCGAGAAGATCGGGGTGAAGGCGGGCGACCGGGTTCTGATCATGCTGCCGGTCACGGTGGAACCCGTCTTTGCCTGGCTGGGGCTTGCCTGGATCGGCGCGGTCGAGACGCCGATCAACTATGAATACAAGGGCGCGATGCTCGACTATGTCATCCGCGACTCGGGCGCGACCGTGCTCGTCGCCGATGCGCGGTATCTCGAACAGATCCGCACCGCCTCGGAGGGGCTCGACCGGCTCGAGACGCTGGTGCTGACCGGCGCGGGGGCCGAGGGCGGCAGCCTCGGCCGGGCGCGGGCGATGACGCTGGAGAGCTTTCTCGACGTTCAGGGCGAGCCCGAGGCCGAGGTCGTCCCGGCCCTCTCGGACCTCGCCACCATCATGTACACCTCGGGCACCACCGGCCCGTCGAAGGGAGTGATGGTCTCCTGGGGCCATGTCGCGGCGACCTCGGTCTGGTCGATCCCGCTCGATGCGCTGTCCGAGGCGGATGGCTATTACAACCCCTATCCGCTCTTTCACATCGCCGGAAAGCTCGCGATCTATACCATGGCCATGGTCGGCGGCCGCGCGATCCTGCGCGAGCGCTTCTCCACCACCGAGTTCTGGTCCGACGTCAACCGCTTCGGCGCGACCGTGGCGATCCTGCTCGGGGCGGTGGCGAATTTCCTCTATCGCCAGCCCGAGACGCCCGAGGACGGCAGCAACACCTTGCAGAAGGTGCTGATGGTGCCCCTGATCGCGGATGTGGAAAGGTTCAAGGCGCGCTTCACCCTCCAGGTCTGCACCTGCTGGAACATGACCGAGACCAGCAGCCCGATCGTCTCGCCGGGGTTCGACCTCTTCGACAACGCCTCCTGTGGCCGGCAACGGCCCGGCATGCTCTGCCGGCTGGTCGACGATCAGGACCGCGAGGTGCCCGTCGGCGAGACCGGCGAGCTGGTCGTCCGGGGCGAGGACCCCTGGACGCTGATGTCGGGCTATCTGGGCAAGCCCGAAAAGACGCTGGAGGCGACGCGGAACCTCTGGCTGCACACCGGCGACATCTTCCGCCGCGACGCCGAGGGCAATTTCTATTACGTCGACCGCAAGAAGGACATGATCCGCCGGCGCGGCGAGAACGTCTCGTCGGTCGAGGTGGAGGCGCAGGTCGTCACCTTCGAGGGCGTGCTGGAATGCGCGGCCTATGGCGTGCCCTCGGAATGGGGTGAGGAGGAGATCATGGTCGCGCTGGTGGCCAAGCCCGGCCACAGTGTGGACCCGACCGCGCTGCATGCCCATCTGCGCGAGCGGCTGCCGCGGTTCATGGTGCCGAAATATCTGCGCGTCATCCCCGAGATGCCGAAGACGCCCACCAACAAGATCCGCAAGACCGACCTGCGCGACGAGGGCGTGACGGCCGACACCGCGGCGTTCTGAGCCCCGCCATGGTCATGCCCGCAGCCAACCCCCTGGTGCTGCGCCCCGGTGCGCTGGCCGGGCTCAGCTGCCTCGTCACCGGGGCGGGGAGCGGGATCGGACGCGCCATCGCGCTGCGGCTCGCCGGCCTCGGCGCCGAGGTCACCGGGGCCGGCCGCGCGCCCGAGCCGCTGGCCGAGACCGGTGCCCGCATCGCCGCGACGGGGGGGCGCTTTCACGCCGTCCCCTGCAACCTGCGCGACCCGGAGGCCGCCGCGGCGCTGGTGGCCGGGGTGGGCGAGGCGCGCGGGCTCGACGTTCTGGTCAACAACGCCGGCGGGCAGTTCGCGGCCCGCGGCGAGGCGATCAGCCAGCGCGGCTGGCAGGCGGTGATCGACCTCAACCTGACCTCGGTGTTCACGCTGATCCGCGCCGCGCACCCCTATCTCGCGCGGCGGGGCGGGGCGGTGATCAACCTCTCGCTGACACCGGTGGAGACGGGGGCGCCCGGCCTTTCCCATGCCATCGCGGCACGGGCCGGCGTGCTGGGGCTGACCCGCAGCCTGGCGCAGGAATGGGCGGGGCAGGGCATCCGGCTGACCTGCCTCGGCCCCGGCGTGGTGGCGACCGAGGCCTATCTCGCCAATTACGACGCCACCGCCCGGGCCGGGATGGAGCGCGCGATCCCCGCAGGGCGTTGTACCAGCCCCGCCGAGGTGGCCGAGCTGGTGGCCTTTCTGGCAAGCCCGGCCGCGGCGATGATGACCGGCCAGCTCCTCCAGATCGACGGGGCCATGTCGCTGGCCGGCGCCCCCGATCTGCGCCCGCCCGACTGACCGCCGGCGGCGCCGGGCGGCGAGGCTGCTCAGGGGGCCGCCAGCCAGGCGCGCACCTCCGCCGGCGTGGCCGGACGGGCCCCGGCCGCCGCGAGCGCTGCAACCCCGCGCTCTACCCAGCCGAGGTTGTCCAGCGTGCTGCCGAAGGGGGCATCCTCCAGCCCGACGCGCAGATGCCCGCCCCGGGCCACCGCCTCGGCCGCCAGCGGCAGCACATCCACATCGAGCCCGGCGATCATCCAGGGCGCGCCGGGCGCCTCCTCGGCCAGGAGTTGCAGCCAGGCCTCCAGCCCGTAGGGACGGGGCGGAAACCCGAAGCGGAACCCGCTGGAGAACATGAACCGTTGGATCGGCAGCGGCACGCCCGGACGCGCCCGGACCATCGCCGCGCCGGCGCGCAGGAAGCCGGGCTCGTAGAGGGCGAAGCTGGGATGCACGCCGGCCCGCTCCGCCAGCTCGAGCCCGGCGCGGATGTGGTCGCCCGGATTGCGATAGACGAAGCCGGAGCGGCCCTCGGCGATGTCCGCGGCGTGCAGGAAGTTCACCGAGCCGGGATCGAGCACCATCCACTCCAGCAGACCGCGGCGCGCGAGCTCCCCGACGGCGGCAAAGCGGGTGGCGATGCTGTCGCCCGCTTCATGGCCGGCCGCTCCCGCGAGGGGGAGCGTGGGGTAGACGATGGCGTCGACCTCGGCGCGGATGCCTTCGATGATCGCGGCATAGAGGTCGGCGTCGTCGCGCTGGGCGCCGGTGTCGGGGTCGCGGGCGTGGACATGGACGATGGCGGCGCCGGCGCGGGCGCAGGCGATGCCCTCGGCGACGATCTCGGCCACGGTCAGCGGGATCAGCGGCTGCTGCGCCCGCGACCATGGCCCGTTGAGCGCCACTTCCAGCCAGACGGGGGGGAGGGGATCAGGCAAGTTCGGCCACCCCATGGCTGAGGGCGAGCCGTCCCGAGGCATTGCGCACCGCGAAGGCGATCCGGCCGTCCTGCGGCGCCGCCGCCTCCAGCGTCACCGGCCGCCCGGGTACCACCACGCCCGAGAAACGCGCCCCGAAGCGGCGGAACGGCAGCGGGTTGCCCGGCGCATGCACCGCCGCCAGCCGCTGCAGCGCCATCGCCCAGGTGCAGGTGCCGTGCAGGATGATGTCGGGCAGGCCCGAGGCCAGCGCATAGGCGCGCTCGGTGTGGATGGGATTCCAGATGTCGGCACATTCGGTGTAGATGTGCGCCTGCCCGGGCGGGATGGGGATTTCCGCCCGCAGCTCCGGCGCCTCGATGCCGGCCGCGTCGCGCAGCGCGGGCGGCGGCTCGACGGCGCCGGCCGCGCCGGCCAGCGGCGTGGCGCGATACATCGCGCCGAACCAGCCGGTGGCGACGGGTGTGCCGGCCTCGGCCAGCACCGTGTCGATGCGCGCGGTCACCACGCTGCCCGCCCGCGTTGCGCGCAGCTCGACGATGCGGGCCGAGACCTCCAGCACATCGCCCGGCCGGATCGGGCGGTGCCACTCGCTGACCTGAAAGCCGTGGACGAGGCTGTTGAAGGCCGTCTCCGGCGTCCGCTCCAGCGCGGCGAGGTAGTCGGGCTGGACGAAGACGTTCCAGTCGGTCGAGGCGGTGATGCCGAGCGGCGCGACGATGCCGCCGGGGCGCGCATCGTCGAGATAGAGCGGATCGGTGGCGCCGATGCCCGCGGCATAGGCCTGGATGCGGCGCACCGTCATGGCCCGGCGGAACCGGCCGAACGGCGCGCCCAGCGCGGTTTCGGGGATCGGAACCACCACATCGGGGGCGCCGCCGGCGAAGGCCGGGGCGGTCATGCCAGCTTCTCCCGGCGAAAGCGCAGGCCGTGGGCGTGGGCGTCCCAGGTGTCGGGCGTCACCCCCTCGCGGCGCAGAACATGCTTCTCGATCTTGGCCGTCGGCGTCTTGGGCAGCGCCTCGATGCGGCGGACATAGCGCGGCACCATGAAATGCGCGAGCCGCCCGGCGAGGAAGTGCAGGAACTCGGCCTCGTCCAGCGTCGCGCCCGGTTTCGCAACGACCACGGCCAGCACCTCCTCCTCGCTCTCCTCGGCCGGCACGCCCACCACCGCGGCCTCCAGAATGGCCGGATGGGCCAGCACCTCGGCCTCCACCTCGAAGGAGGAGATGTTCTCGCCACGCCGGCGGATCGCGTCCTTGGCCCGGTCGACGAACCAGAAATTGCCCTCGGCATCGAGGCGGAACATGTCGCCGGTGTGGAACCAGCCGTTGCGCCAGGCCTTCGCGGTGGCCTCGGGCATCTTGTAATAGCCGTGCGAGAGCGCCCAGGGGCAATCGGCCCGCAGCACCAGCTCGCCCGGCGTGCCGGCCGGCACCTCGCAGTCGTTCCCGTCGACGATGCGGGCGTCATAGCCCGGTCGCAGCCGGCCGCAGGAGCCGACGGCGCTCGGGTTGGTCTCGGAGCGGATCGGCGCCGAGATCTCGGACATGTTGAACAGCGTGGCCACGTCGAAGCCGAAGCGGGCGCGCAGCGCCTCGGGCGATTCCGACAGCGGGATCACATAGACATGGCGCAGCCGGTGCTCCGTCTCGCCGTCGAGCGGGCCGGCGCGCAGGAGAAACCCCGCCATCGCGCCCAGGAGCAGGCACTGCGTCGCGCCCAGATCGGCGCAGACGCGGAAGAAGGTGGGCGTCTCGAACCGGTCCATCACCGCGATGGAGGCGCCGCGGGCCAGCGCCCCCATGGTGTAGAGCGTGCCGCCCACATGGAACAGCGGCAGGTTGATCAGCCAGCGGTCGTCCTCGGTGACCTCGTCGGTGCAGTTCCGCCCCATGGTGTTGAGGTGCAGATAGCTCGACAGCACGCCCTTGGAGGGGCCGGTGGTGCCCGAGGTGTAGCAGATCGACTGCGTGTCCCAGGGCATGAGGTCGGGCACGGTGACCGAGGCGGGGTCGCCCGCCAGCGCCTCGAAGGGCACGAGCGCGATGCCGTGGCGCGCGAACTCGGCGCCCAGCGCCGCCACCTGCGCCGGGTCGGTGGCGATGACGCGCAGCCGGCCGCGGTCTTCCACCTCCAGGAGCCGCGCCACGAGGTCGCCATGGCAGACGGCCACCTCGGCATCCGAGTTGACCACGACATGCTGCAAGAGCGCGCCGCGATAGGCGGTGTTGATCGCCACCGAGACCGCGCCCAGATGGTTGGCGCCGAACCAGGCCTTCAGCGCGAGCTTGCCGTTGGGCAGCCAGATCAGCACGCTGTCGCCCCGGTTGACGCCCTGCGCGGCCAGCCCCGCGGCGAGGCTCAGCGCCTCCGCGCGGGTGCGCGCATAGCTCCATTCCTCGCCATCGGCGAAGACGGCGAAGATGCGCTCGGCGCGCTCGGCGGCGAAACGGGCGAGGATCAGCGGCAGCACGCAGTGCTCCGGCGCCGGCATCCGCGGGTCGAGACGGGTCGTTTCGGCCATCAGCTTTCCTCCCTTGCCGGCTGCGGCTGGCCCCCGCGCCTCAGCGCAGCGAGGGCAGCCACAGCGCCACCTCCGGATAGAAGAAAACCACCGCCACCGCGAGCAACTGGATGGCGATGAAGGGCAGCACCCCCCGATAGATCTCGGTGGTCGGGATCGCCGGCGGCGTCACCCCCCGCAGGTAGAACAGCGCAAAGCCGAAGGGGGGGGTGAGAAACGAGGTCTGGATCACCAGCGCGATCAGGATGCCGAACCACACGAGGTCGATCTGCAGCACCATCGCCGCCGGCAACAGGATCGGCACGATGATGAAGACGATCTCGAAGAAATCGATGAAGAAGCCGAGGATGAAGATCAGCACGATGGAGAAGATCAGGAAGCCCAGTTGCTCGCCCGGCAGCCCGGTCAGCAGCTCGCGCATCAGCCAGTCGCCGTCGAGGCCGCGGAACACCAGCGCGAAGGCGGTGGCGCCCACGAGGATCAGCATCACCATGCTCGTGAGCATGCCGGTGAACTCCACCGCCTCGCGCAGCATCGCCCAGTTGAGCCGCCGGTTCGCCGCCGCCAGCAGCATCGCGCCCACCGCCCCGACCGCGCCCGCCTCGGTCGGCGTGGCGATGCCGGCAAAGATCGAGCCCAGCACCGCCACGATCAGCAGAAGCGGCGGCACCAGCACCCGCAGCACCCGCACCAGCAGCGCCCGGCCCACAAAGGCCTCCAGCTCGGAGGCCGGCAGCGCGGGCGCCCAGTCCGGCCGCGCCGCGGCATAAAGCGCGATGTAGAGGATATAGAGCAACGCCAGCATCAGCGCCGGCACCATCGCCGCAAGGAACAGGTCGCTGACCGAAACGCCGAGCTGATCGCCCAGCACGATCAGCACGATGGAGGGCGGCACGATCTGCCCCAGCGACCCGGCCGCGGCGATCACCCCGGTCGCGAGCGTGTTGCGATAGCGATAGCGCAGCATCACCGGCAGCGAGATCAGCCCCATCGCCACCACCGTGGCGCCGATCACCCCGGTGGAGGCGGCCAGCAGCGTGCCGATCGCCACCACGCCGATGGCCACGCCGCCGCGCATCTTGCCGAACAGAAGGCCCGCGGTGGAGAGCAGATCCTCGGCCAGCCGGGCCCGCTCCAGCACCATGCCCATGAAGATGAAGAACGGGATGGCCAGCAGCGTGAAGTTCTGCATCAGGCCGAAGATCCGCTGCGGCAGGGCCTGCATGAAGAGGAAGTTGAACTCTCCCAGCGCCATGCCGAGGAACATGAAGACGAGCGTCACGCCGCCCAGCACGAAGGCCACCGGAAAGCCGGTGAAGATCAGCGCCAGCACCGTGACGAACATGGCAAGTCCGAGCCAGCCGTCCACCTCAGCGCTCCTTGCGCCCGAGTGGGGGCGCATGCCCCGCCAGCGTGCCGGCCGAGCGCAGGACCAGCGACAGCCCCTGCAGCGTCAGCAGCGCGAAGGCCACGGGAATCGCCAGCTTGATGGGCCAGCGCGGCAGCCCGCCCGGATCGGGCGACATCTCCCAGACCCGGATGGAGGCGCGCACGAAGGGCAGCGACATGTAGACGATGAGGGCGCAGAACGGCAGCAGGAAGAAGAGCCCGCCGACCAGGTTGACCCAGGCCTGCGCCCGCGGCGACAGCCGCGCATAGGCCACGTCGACCCGCACATGCCGGTCGCGCTGGAGGGTGTAGGCCGCCAGCAGCAGAAAGACGAGGCTGAACATGTACCACTGTGCCTCGACGCTCATGTTCGAGGTCAGGTTCACCCCCATCCAGCGCCCCGAATAGCGCAGGGCGGCGTTGACGAAGCCGAGCAGGATCATCACCAGCACCAGCCAGATGGTGATCCGCCCGATCCTGTCGTTGATCCAGTCGATCGCGTCGGCGACGCGCAGGAGCCCGCGCATGCCTGCCCCCCCTCCGTTTGCAGGGATGAAGACACCCGGGCAGCGCTGCCCGGGTGCCGGCGTCGGTCCGGCAGGGGCTGTGCCCCGTGCCTCAGGACGAATAGACGAAACGGTCGATCGAGAACTTCGTCATGTAGTTGAAGGCCTGGATGTCATCGAGGAACTTCTTCCACTCGGGATAGATCCGGGCGAAATGCGGGTCCTCGTCGGCGAACTGGGTGACGATGTCGGCATTCACCCGCCTGGCCAGTTCCAGCACATCGTCGGGCAGGGAGCGCACCTCGAACGGCGCACCCTCTTCGCGGATGCGCGCATAGGCAGCCGAATCCTGTGCCTGCGAATGGGCCACATGCTCGCTGTGGGCTGCCGAACAGCCGATCTCCAGCGCCTTCTGGTACTCGGCCGGCAGCGCCTCGTAGGCATCGCGGTTGACATAGAGCGACAACGGCGCCGAGGGGTGCTGGAAGCACGGATAGTAATAATACCGCGACACCCGGTGGAGCCCCAGGGCGAGATCGTCGTAGGGGTTGTTGAACTGCAGCCCGTCGATCACCCCGCGCTCCATCGCGGTGAGGATCTCGCCGCCGGGGATGAGCTGCGTGCTCGCCCCCATCTCGGTGAACATCCGCCCCGCCAGCCCGGCGATCCGAAGCCGCATCCCGCGCAGGTCGTCGGCCGAGTTGATCTCCTTGTTGAACCAGCCTGCCATCTGCGCATCGGTGTCGCCGCAGAGGAAGTTGATCACGTTGAACTCGTCGTACATCGGCGCCATCAGTTCGCGCCCGCCCCCGGCCGACCACCAGGCCGTGTGCTGGGCCGGGTTCATGCCATAGGGCAGGCCGCCGTCGATGGCGAAGGCGTTGTGCTTGCCGATGTAGTAGCCGCCCCAGCCATGCGCGCATTCCACCGTTCCGGCCGACACCGCATCGAAGACTTCCAGCGGCGGCACGATCTCGCCGGCGGGATAGACCCGGAGCTCGAAGGCCCCGTCCGTCAGCTCGGAGACGCGGCGCGAGACGATGTTGGCCGCATCCTGCAGCAGCAGCCGCGGCGGCCAGCTTGTCGGCATGTTCCAGCGCACCCGCTGCCGCGACTGCGCGATTGCGGGTGCTGCGAGCACACCGCCAGCCGCTCCTGCAGCGACGGTTGCGAGCATCGCTCGTCTTGACGTCTTCATTTCTGTACTCCCCGGTCTCTCCCCCTACCAAGGAGTAACATTCCAACTCGCGGTCGGCTTGTCAACGCGGTTTCCCGGCGGGACGGGCAGCTCGACGGGCAGGGCGTGTGGGGGGCGGATTGCTCCGCGCCGGTTCGAACGGCAGACACGCCGCCCGCTGGAGCCGGGCACCACCGCCGATGGGTGCGCGCGATGACCGGCGCGGGGGGACCCGGAGGCACGTTTCGTTGGCGAGAAGGTCGTTTCGATCGTAACGGCCCGATTGCTACCGCGGCCCTTTTTCCTTGACGCGGGCGATGACGGTCGGTTCCACGACGAAGTCCTCGAGGACGTTTTGCCAATCCTGGGGTGAGCGCCGTG
>Ga0213835_100638_pt1 | contig 29815 bp, 28 predicted proteins | sample SWPATP01_FD_160576 | JGI IMG/M metagenome (GOLD analysis project Ga0213835, IMG submission 160576) | Coastal seawater microbial communities from Marineland, Florida, United States - SWPA TP0 #1 | ecosystem: Environmental > Aquatic > Marine > Coastal | place: USA: Florida | collected 2016-08-05 | reverse complement strand
GACAAACTCAGGGGACTGCAATTCTGCTTCGCCCAAAGCCGCAAGGGCTGTATCGATGGCCTCAATGGAAGCATCGAGTTGGGTTTGTAATTCGGGGGATTCCGGTGCTGTCTTAATCAAATCATGGGCACTATTGAGGACATTTTTAAAATCGGCCACGCCGCGATCGCCCAATTGACTCTCAATGGCACCATACAATTCTTCTACAGGGTGGCCAATATGCGGTTCTGCCTGTTCATATTCCCCCACCGCAATCAGTTCTTCGGCCACCATCAAATGACCCAACATCAACGAGAGGGTCGTGGCATAGTCTTCATCGGGATTGCTGGAACTGGCACCTTCGCCCCCTTCACCACCCTCTCCGCCTTCGCCGCCATGGTTAGCACTATTCTGTTCTACGGCTTCCGTCGTGGCAGCATTTCCCCCCCCCTCCCCACCGTTGTCTGGGACAGAAGTACCGCAAGCCCCAAGGCTAACAGCTAAACTCAGGGTTAAGAACAATTCAACGGGCTTCATAGATTTCATACTAATTAAGAATAATTTTCAAGCTAATATTGCAATACGCTAAGGTTTTTAGTAAGTTTTGTCAATAAAGATCTAGGCTCCGGCTGGGAGCACTTCAAAAAAGCCCATGCAACCATGTTCAGCGATGTAATCTTGGTGGGGATGGAACATATATTTACCAGGGAAAGGATAGGCAAACTCTAGGATGTGGCGTTCGGCGGTGCCCATGGTGACCACATCGCTTGCTTCGTGGGGCGTCATCGCCATGCCAGTGCGATAAAGCTGAAAAAAGTTGGCGTGGATATGAAAGGTAATCGCCGGATCAAATTCGATCATATTCAAGACATAAAGTCGTACCAGTTGATTTTGCACGATGGGGATGGGGCGATCGCGGAACACGTTGGGAATGCCGTTGAAAGCATACAATTCGTTTTTTTCATCATCATTAATGTCGTAGCCCCCTAGCACCAAAACCATTTCGTCAGCGGGCGGTCTTGGTTCGGGGGGATCAATAATAAAGAGTCCAAATAAGCCTTTACCGATGTGGCGCGTCACCGGGGCAATGTGGCAGTGGTAAAGGTGGACACCGTAGGGTGTTGCGTCAAATTCATAGATAGTGGTTTGACCATGGCGCACTGGTTTGACCCCATCCATCGTGTCGGGGTGAGTCCCGTGAAAGTGGAGGGTGTGCGAGTGTCCATCGGCATTATGAAAAATAATTCGGACGTGATCGCCTGCCGTTGCCCGTAGGGTTGGCCCCGGCACCCGTTGATTAATATTCCAACTCACATATTCAAGGGCGGCATTGAGGTAAATAGTGCTGCTGTTGGCTTCTAGGTGAAATTCTCGCACCCGTTGCCCCTTTTCTTCGCTCACTTCCCCGTAGTCAAAATCTCGCAAAATTTGCATCGGGTCAAAGCCATTGCGGGTAATGCTGTCTTGGTCGAAGGTCACCGGAGGAATTTTGACTTCAGCTTGGGCAAGAGAGTTTTTTTTACGCCAGGCATAGGTGGCGATCGCCCCTGTTCCCAAACCGACTAATCCTGTCTGTAAAATTTGCCGCCGACTCCAGCGAGAGAAAATCCCACCACGTCCTAAATTATCCATAAACTAGTTTTCACTGCCCAATTCGTCGCCCGTTATCAGCAGTTGACCACCCTAACTTGAAACGCCATTGATCCTGAACTGGGCTTTTTTAACAATCCAATACCTTAATAAATCCAAAACCTTCTCTAAAACAAAAAGATCTAAACAGAAAGACTTGCAAATAAAATTTTGTCTATCTTAGGCAATGCTCGAAGTACAGGGTTGCTTCACACAGCCTTGTTCATGGTGATCCTGCAATAGCTGGGCGGCATATTCTAGGCAAGTGCCACAATCCATTCCGACGCCCATCACACTCGAAAGCTCTTTCATAGAGCAGCTTTGTTGTTCCGCAGCTTGGCGGATTTGCTTTTCGGTAATGCCACGGCAAAGGCAAACGTACATGGTGACCTCAAGGGGAAAATGCTTGATTTAACTGTCATCCCCTACTATGCCCTATTCTGAAAATTATTGCAATAGATTCTCATTCTTTCTCCTAAAGTTGATCAGAAAATAAAATTTTGTGAGTAAAGCCCCCCAATGTTGGGAACTGCCCTAAGCTAGACATACCGAAGTATTTATGACACCTTTTAGATTAAAGGTGGCCGATTTGGAGTGAAATAAGGCGAAATGCAAGGAAAATCCGGCATTAACACCCAGCTTAATGCAGTTTTAAAGTCCCAGTTGACTGCAATTAACCAGTTCTTTCTCCACGCGAGAATGGCCAAGAATTGGGGCTTGGGGACATTGAATGATCAAGAATATAAGTACTCCATCAAGGCCATGAAGCAGGCCGACAGTCTTATTGAACGGATCTTGTTTTTAGAGGCCTTGCCCAACCTCCAGAGCCTTGGCAAATTGATGATTGGTGAAGATGTGCCAGAAATGTTGGCCAATGAGCTAGCGACCGCCACAACGATCCGCAATGAGTTACTAGCAGTGATTCAATTGTGTGAGACAGAACAAGATTATGTCAGTCGTGATCTTTTGGGCGAAATTCTTGAAGAAACCGAAGAACAGATCGACTGGTTTGAGTCCCAGCAGTGGCTGATCGAAAATTCTGGTTTAGAAAACTATTTACAGTCGATGATGTAGATAGGGCAAGGGTATGGGCCACGCTATGGCCATGTTTTTATTCACTTAGAGTATTGAGACAATTCCGATGAAAGGTAATCAAAACGTTTTAGAACAACTCCACAAACTGCTGCGCAATGAGCTAGCAGCCCGGGATCAGTATTTTACCCATTCCCGGATGTACCTAGACTGGGGCCTGACGAAGCTCTATGAACGCATTAACCACGAGATGCAGGATGAGACGGGCCACGCATCTCGATTGATTGAGCGGATTTTGTTCCTCGAAAGCACTCCTGATCTGTCCCAACAGGATGGGTTGAACATTGGTAAGACTGTGCCTGAGATGCTCCAAAACGATCTCGATTATGAGTACAAAGTCATTGGGGATCTCAAGGGGGCGATCGCCATTTGTGAGACAGAACAAGATTACCAAACCCGTGATATCCTCCGGCAGATGCTGGCCGACACCGAGGAAGACCATGCCCACTGGTTAGAGCAACAGTTGGGACTGATCGAGAAAATTGGCCTGCAAAATTATCTGCAATCCCAGATGTAAAGCGCCATATATCGTCATTGCCATAAAAAAAATGTAGGGGCTTGCCATGGCAGGCCCCTACAACTACTTATTGGTGTTGATTTTTTCTATACGCTTGCGGCGATCGCCCCTTTCCCAGTGGTGAGATATTCATAGGTTTGGCGCATCTTGAGGCCAACGAGCACTTGGAACAGACCTGTGCCATTGTCAGAACCGGGGTAGTCCTTGTGCTTCAGAAGCAGCTCAGTCATTTCACCGTAATACTTGGTGCCCGTTTTGCTGAGGTGGCTTTCGATGTAAATCATTTCTTCGAGATTATCGAATTTCCCGTCTACTTCTAGGACAGAAACCTCATTGCCGAAGTAGTTATCGGGGCCATAGTACATCTTGATGCCGGGATAGTTACAGGTGAGCTTCCGGCCACAGGGACGCCAGTTGATGGTGGAGCCTTCATCAAAGAGATAGGCTGGTTCGAAGCCTGCAACTCCTTCTTTTTGGACGAGGCGTACCCGGAGATATTTTCCTTCTTTGTCATCGACAAGCTCAGTGGGGAGCACCTGGATCACCACATCGGCAAATTCCCGTTGGGGTTCGATATAGGCGCTGAAATCCGGTTTCCGGGCATTAATTGAAGCGAGAACATCCTCGTAGGTGTGGCCCCGTTCTGCCATATCTCGTTGAATCTTCCACTGGATTTTGACTTCATCGCTGATGTCGAGGTACACGCCGAAATCGACTAATTCCCGCACCCGGGCATCGTAGAGGGGATGTAGCCCTTCGATCACAACAACTTTGTTGGGTTCAATGCGTTCGGGCGGGTCAATTTCCCCGGTTTCGTGGTTGTAGATGGGCTTATCAATGGCCTTTCCGTTTTTTAGATCACGGATTTGCTCTGCCATGAGATCAAAATTGTTGGCCTTGGGATTGAGGGCAGTTACCCCAGCTTCTTTGCGGCCTTTGCGGTCAAGGCTATGGTAGTCATCAAGGCAGATTACCGTCATGAACTCTTCGCCGAACAGATCGGTAAGCCGGCGTAAAAAGGTAGATTTTCCGCAGCCGGAGTCCCCGGCAACACCAATAATAACTACACGGTCTGTCTGACTGGTCATAAATTTCCTCTGGATCTGCAAATTTTATGTTTTAAACTCATCCGTTATCTATGGCGGGAACTCGTGACGAATCGGTTTATTCGCGAGGCTCAGGCGTGTAAATAACCTTAGCTTTGCCACACTGTCACCCCGAAGGCGATCGCCCAGATAAACTCGGTACGAAAATAATTGCTTTTATTAATTTCGCCGCTTATTATACAACGGCACTAACATTTAACCATGGTGCTCCCCCAGAAGCGAACAAATATGGAGTTTGTTTGCCGTTCATGGGGAAACACAAATTTTCTTAAATCCCTGTTAAGGCCCCGTTTGCGCCTAATGGGTCACGGAAAAATAAAAAGCCACCCCAGAAGGTGACCTTGGCATATTCTTCTTAAGGATGGGCGTTACTGGATTTGAACCAGTGGCATCCTGCTTGTAAGGCAGGCGCTCTACCGCTGAGCTAAACGCCCTTAAGCCTTAACAACTATAACAGGGGATTTTTTAAAACGCAAGGGGAGAGGCAAAAGTTTTTTTGAACGGCCCCGTTTCAGGAGACTAACGCCGCCAACGGGCCTTGGGAGTGTCTTGATTACGTTTGAAATTTTTACGAGGCTTTCGGGATTGGGATTTAGGGGCCAGACCCAGAGCTTTTTGGTAAATGCGTTCGTTTTCTTGGACAGAGGTTTGCAGATCAACCATCGGTTTCGGGTAGGTTTCCCCCAAAATAATTTGGCGATCGCCCAACTCTTTTACCGATAAACGCCAGGGTTGATGGATCTGCTCTCCGGGAAGGGCTGCCAACTCCGGAAGCCAGTGGCGCACATAGTCCCCCTGGGGATCGTAATCCTTGGCCTGTTTGGGAATGTTGAAATAGCGAAAGCCGCGCGCATCATTCCCTACGCCAGCGGTGTAATTCCAGTTCCCCCAGTTGCTGCACACATCGTAGTCAATGAGTTGTGACTCAAACCAAGCCGCCCCCCACCGCCAGTCAATCCCCAGATTTTTCGTCAGGAAACTACCGACATTTTGCCGGCCCCGGTTGGACATAAAGCCCGTATACAGGAGTTCGCGCATATTGGCATCGACGAAGGGAATCCCCGTTTGGCCCGTCCGCCACAGTTCAAAGGCTTCGTGGTCTTGTTTCCAAGGAATTTTTACCCCCTGTAAACCTTCAGGTTGAAAAATTTGGTTGCCGTGTTTGGCACAGATCCAGCGGAAATAATCCCGCCAGAGCAGCTCAAAAATCAGCCAGTAGGTGGAATTGTTAGCGATCCGTTTTTGTTCGTATTCAGCGACTTGGGCAGCAATGTAGCGGGCCGACAGGCAACCAAGGGCCAGCCAGGGTGAAAATTTTGAGGAGTAATCGGCTCCCAACAAACCATTGCGGGTTTCTTTGTAAACCTTGAGGCGATCGCCTTCCCAAAAATAAGCCTGGAGCCGTTTCATACCAGCCGTTTCACCGCCTTTGAGCGGGAGCACACCACGGGGATCAATGGTTGGTTCCGGCAAACCCAAATCCTGGAGACTGGGAATCTCACCTGGAGCAACGGTTTCGGGGAGGGGAGGCAATTGGGTTGGTGTGGGTACTGGGGAGGCGATCGCCGCATACTTTTCCACATCCTTACGAAATTGCGTAAAAACCTCCGGCACTTCGTTAATCCCAAAAGGCAAATCTCCTGGGTCGTGGAGGGTCGTTCCCCAAAACGTTTCTACTCGAACACCCTGTTCTTGGAGAGCTTGGCGCAGTTTTCGTTCAACGCGGGTTTCCTCTGCCGTTACCTCCCTGTGACAATACACAACATCAATCTGCCATTGCTGACATAAATCAGGGATTAACTTTTCCGGGATATCCTGACGCACAATCAAATCACTGCCCTTGGCGCGGAGATTTTGCCGGAGATCCTGGATGGCTTCCCGGAGAAACTGACCCCGAAAGGCACCTGTTTTCGGGAAATCTAGCCCAATTGAACCAAACCCCCGGGGGTCAAAACAGTAGAAAGGAAAAATCTGGGCCTGTTGTGCTAGGGCTTCCTGGAGTGGCTGGTGGTCATGGAGCCGGAGATCACGGCGATACCACAGGAGAATATTGACAGAAGACATTGTGATCTAGCGAACGATAAAGTAGAGGCTCATAAGGTAACGTTAATTGCCATGGAGATTCAATTGATTCGGGGACGCATGATTTTTATGAGTTTTAAAAATTGTCCTCTCAACTCAAAATAAAACTGTCATAGTTTTTGCTGAAAATCACTTGAAATATCCCAAAAATAAATCGATAAGAGGCAATTCAAATGCTAGTCCCCAAGGTAATTTTTCGGCATTTTGGCGTATCTTACTAATCGTCACAAAATTCTTCCAAGCTAGTCTGCCAAGAGATTTTGGGCGATTTATGCCTTTTATAGAAGTTAAGATTAAACACAAAAAACCGTCAGAAATATGTATGGCTTGTACTATTTATTGCTAAGATTTAATTTGAGTAGCTGATGTCATTCTTTTGCTCATCATTATTGGGGTAAACACTCCGATGAAGTTAATTTTTGGTTAAGCCACACCACAATATACCCCCATCATTTTTTAATGATTGTCCGTGGATTCTATGATTGCTCCTCCAATCCTGACTAACGAAGAACATCGTCTTGCGGCACTACACCGTACTTATTTACTGGATACCCCCCAGGAAGCAGCCTTTGATCTCATCACGCGGTTGGTGGCGCGGCTCTGCGGCACAAAAATTGCGGCAATCTCTCTGGTGGATCGCGATCGCCAGTGGTTTAAGTCACGCTATGGCTTCACCCTCGAAGAAACCTCCAGGGTTATTTCTTTTTGTGCCCACGCGATCGAGGATACTGAGCTTTTTGAAATTCCTGACGCCAGCCAGGATAAGCGTTTTTGGGACAATCCCCTCGTGGTTCAAGCGCCCAAGATTCGTTTCTATGTGGGTGTTCCTCTGTATACAGCCGATGGTTATTGTTTGGGTACCCTTTGTGCGATCGATGATCGCCCCCAAACCCTTTCTGACAGACAGCGCCACCATTTACTGGGTTTGGCAAAACAAGTGGAACGACATATCCATTGGCGCACCGCGTTTTTGGCCCAGTATCCTGACTCCCAAACATTGGTCTCTCCGAAGGAAGCGGCTCATCAAGGCCCCCACTGTAGTCTTTCTGTTGTTTAACGTTGTGGCAAATTTTCCATGGGATGGCGATCGCCTGTTTCTGTGAGTTTAATGGAGAAAATCTTTGAGGGCAGCGATCACCGCCTGGGGATTACTCAATTGGGGGAAATGCCCCTTGGCGTCAATCCAGTGGAGTTGACTACCGCGAATGGCTTGGTGGAGATATTCGCTCACAGCTTTAGCCACAAAAGGATCATTCTCGGCTTGCAAAATTAACGTTGGGAGCTTCAGTTGGCTCACCTCGCGACGATAATCAGATTTGAGGATCAGTGAAAAGGTCAAAAAAGCATAATCAGGCCGTAGACGGAGGAGGGTTTTTGAAAATTCCGCCGAGAGTAATGGTTGCTTCGGGGTGTTCATGATCGATGGCGCATATTTACGCACCCATTGGAAATAGTTCTGGGACATTTCCGCCAAGATTTCATCGGCTGTGGCCTGATCAAAACTCCCCACATAATCTTGGTCATGGATATACCGGGGTGAGGCACTGATGAACACTAAACGGGTAATCAGATTGGGATGCTTGAGAGCCACCAGGGTGGCGGTCATACTACTGACTGAATGGGCAACCAGTTGCACTTCCTCCAGGTCGAGGGCCTCACAAATGTCGAGGATGTCCTGGGCGTAACTTTCGAGGTGTGTGTGATGTAATGTCTCGTTTTCGTCTGCCTGCGATCGCCCACAGCCCGGCAAATCAAAAAGCACCAAACGATAGTCCGCCGCAAAGGCCGGGGCCACTAAACGCCAACTGGTTTGATCACTGCCAAAGCCGTGGGCGAAGAGGAGTACCTTGTCTGAACTGGCATTGCCAAGGATTTGAACATTATGTTTGGTCAGAACATCAGTTGTCATATCTATTATGTCAGCAAAACACTTGTTGAACTTGCTTCCATCATGCCAAGAAATGCTCTAGGCCGCAGCGCCCAGGGTTTAGCAAAACCTACGTCAATTTAGGCATCGGTCACTGCAAATTTTTCGATAATCTCGGCGCTAGAAAGACCTTGTTTGACCCACATTTCCGTCTGTTCAATTTTTGGCCCTAAGCCCACCAAGAAGTTGGCAAATTGTGGCGGATTCGCCATTAACGTTGCCGCATCCTTCGGTAAATCCACTGCACAGGCCCGAATGCCTTTCCCAGCCCAACGGGAAAACCAAGCTGCAATAAAACCCGCTTCCAAATGATAGGACGGTGTTTGTTCTGGTTTCAGGCCAATTTCCGTACCCAACTGCATCATCGAGGCCTCTACCTGTACCTTGATTAGGCCCAAATCACGGTGGGTAAAATCTAAATTTAAATGCCCAAAACCGTGGGTTTCCCAAATTTGCCGCATCATCACCAAAAATTCTAGGGCATTCATCTGGGGGATCGTGCGTTGGTAGTATGCTTCAATTTCTGTTTTCAAGCGGTCGTAAAAAGCACCCCCCCACCAAAAACCAAAGGTATAGAGGGCGAAAGGGGTTGCTTCACCTGTTTCTTCCCGTAGGGCTTTATGGATGCTCCGGAGCAACACTTCTGGGACGGCCAAAAGGCGATTCCCGTGGCGTGTTTTTAAAAGGCCCGTTTCCGGTTGGCATTGAATATAGGTGCGGGGGGTAAAGTAATTCCCAGGGACAGGGGACAAAGTCATGGTTATTCGCTCAGGTATTGGTGGGTGACTTGGAGATAGGGCAGCATCAGTTGGGCGTATGGGGCGGGAAGTTCTGCTTGGATGACCTCTTGGATAATGCGGTAAACTTCGTTGTTGTATTTTTGATTTTTCAAGGCCCGCATAATATTTTGCATCCAGTATAGGAAGCGATCTTTGAGGAGTTCTTCGTCCTGGAGGAGCATCGCTGTGGCGCAGTTGCGGAGGACTGAGATGAGGTCGCCTTTGCATTTTTTGAGAACTGTCTCCGGGGCCGAGCGCAATAGCACTTCGTTTTCGGTTTGGAAGCGCCGGAGGGTCTCGTCGACGATTTTTTCTTCTTTTTCTTGGATCAATTGATAGGTGATCCGGCGATCGCCCCAGGATTGGAGAGTCTGATCGACTTGATCAAGATCTTGGGGTTCAATATAAGCCCCGTCGGAACGTTCAAGGAGGGTTTCTAAGAGGGTGATCATAAAAATTTATCCTGATGAAAAAAGTAGGCAAAATTTACGCTGGAAAAATTCTAGGTTTTTCTCGAAAAGGGACGGTAAATTGTTTTATTTTTTAATAATCCTGTTTTTGCAAGGAGTTTTAGCCACCTAACGCCCTAAATATCGGCGACATCTAACAAATCGTCGAGCAGGTCGTAGTCATCGGGGTCAACTTCTCGGAGAGTTTGACCTTGCTCTTCCCAGGTGAGGAGGGCGACAAGGTCTAAATTTTTGAGGCCATCGACGGTTTCGATATTCTGTAGACCCCGAATGAAAAAGTCGGTATCAGATTCCTCGGTTTCAACAACGGGCGATCGCCTCGGCGAAACCCCTTGGAGAGTGGCAGCGTATTGATCCAATTCGGAAGGCGGCGCACTCCACTGTAGAGCTAACAGCAGATCATCCCGGGAGAGAAAAGCTGCTTCCTCAAACCCCTTGAGAAAAAAAGGGCCATCCGGTCGAGGCGATCGCCGAACGAGGGTAGGGGCAGGGGTTGCCCCACGGGTAGGGGCAGGGGCTGCCGTAGGCGGTTTGAGTTTTTCAAAAAGTCCCACAAAAGTCGGAAACCAGCGCCGGAGTAGAGAATCATCTTGTGCCATGTGATTTGTCCTCGGAGTGTGCCTTTGCTTTATTCGCGCCCAACCGCATCAAGTGCCGCTTCCGTTTTGAGCGCCTGGAAGCGAGCTTCAATATCCGCCGCCGTTGCCCCAGATGTCAGCCAAAATTCCGCCGCTTTCACCCGTTTTTCCGAACCGATTAGGAACCGACAAAAATCATTCCCCATGGAATAACACTGAATTTCGGTGCTACTCAAGGCCCGGTCAAAAAAGCTCGAAAAGAACCCCGCAAATAGCCCTGCATAAAGGAAACACACGGGCTTACCGACATCACCGAGGGTTTTCGCCACCGCCGAGTCAAATAGATCAATAAATAAAAAGCCTTCCTTAATCGAAGACAAATCCACCTGCCATTTTCCCCACCCCTGGGCCGTCAGGGGCCACCACCAGGTTTCGAGGGCAAACCGGAGCGCCGCATCTTTAAAATACAGGCCGAACTCATCCTGGAACCAAACCTTAAATTGGGCCGCATCTTCGACGCCCCACTCCTGGCCGATCAGGTACATTAACCAACCGGAAGCTTCACCGACTTCGTGCTCAAGGCCCTTTTGTAACCCGATAATAAAATCTTCTGTGGTAAGGAGATTCCGTTGGCCATGGCGATCGCTTACGGTGCCTTGGGTGGGATCAAACTGAAAGAAGGTATGACGACTATAGTGGCAGGCTTTTTGCCAGGAACGGTGGTATGGGAGAGTTTGGGAACGGGCAGAAGAAACCATAGGATCAATAAATCGCAATCACAACAGTTAGAAAGACAAGCTTAAAAAAGCGAGAAAAGCCAAAACTAATCAAAGTAGTTGGCAATATTTGACACAGAAGAGGGTTGGAACACATCCAAAAGATTGGTTTCTAAAGCCGCATCAATATTGGCCATTTTTTCGAGGGCCGAGCGCAGAATTAATTTGTTTTCTTCGACGAGAATTTCTCCGGTCAAAGGGTGAATAATATTTTGATTAGCGCGGGTGCCAACGAGGGATTTGAGCTCGCCCATGGAACCGATGTACATCCCCCTGGGTACTTCGATAACGGCCCCATCACCACAGATCTTCGTTTGACAGGCAAGGCGAGAATTGGCTTGGGCGGTGGCAATGAAACTGAGGGTCAGTCGTTCTTGGTCATTCATCGGGCTGAGGGCTTCCCCGCCGGATTTGACGTAAATATGACAAGTGGCACAGCGCCCTTGGGCTCCACAGGCCTGCATGACACTCATGTCTTCCCGGAGCAGCACATCGAGTAAGGTCTCTTGGCCCTGGACGGGAACGGTTTTATCGAGGGGTTGGATTGAGATTTTATTCACGGGGGATTGGGGGGGTAAAAAATCTAAAGGAGAAAGCGACAATCAGCTTCGCTGAGGGCATATTGGCGGAGCAATTGGGCAAAGTCTACAACAATGCGTTCGCACTCTTGGGTAAAGGTCGCTACCCATACTTTGAGGCTCTGTAGTTCGGCCTGACTGAGGTGCGGTTCGGGAGAGGCGATCGCCCCTTGCTCCGGATCAAAACTGCCCCAGTGATCCACCACCCAAAAGTCCAAAAGGGGATGTTCTGACTGGAGCGTTTGCTGGGCTTTTCGCCAATAATTACCGATGGCAAGGTTCCCAAAATACTTTTGACTAAATTCACTAATTTGATTCAAAGCAATGATGGCCCTGGCCCGGGAAATATCCGTACCCTTAGCTGGATTTGTGACCACCGGGATTGGGGTGGGCGGCATGGTGCGCTTGGCCGTGGCGGCAACGGGCTCCAACAGAGGAAACAAAATATCCTGTACCGTGGCCTGTAACTGGGCGAGATGTTGCACATAGCTGCTGAGTACCGCTCGCACCCCCTGTTTCAGCGCCCAATCACGAAAGTAATCATTGACTAGGGGTTGGTGGGCGAGGAGTACCACGGGTAAATCTTGCCAAAAATCTCGACATTGCCGAAATAAATCGAGACTGTTGGTATGGGGGAGCGTGCCCAGTAACAGTAACTGGGGATGACGACGGTCGCATTCTTTGAGTAAAGCCTGCCTCGTCTCAGAGACGCAAACAACGGCTCCAGCGCGGGTGAGCTGCGTGGCAATGGGCTTATACACACGCTCATTCATTTCCGCGATGAGAATGATCTGGTTGTGCAAAGTAGATGTACCAACCATAGGCGGTAGCTTGGAACAAGCAAACGACGATACAAAACTCAACAAATTGTCATTGGCGACAACATTGTCGATGTCTAAATCTAATTTTTTAGGGGGGCACCACTGGAACCAAGCAATTCAAACGTCCAAGTCCGTAATTTGTTTGGTTAGTATGGCTAAAAATCGAGTTAACTCATTACACATTCTCAAAGGGGACTAGAACCCTTTGAAAGTCCTGGATTTTGGACGATATCTAAGAAACCCCTTAAAAAACGAGAGTTATAAGACTAGGACTTTGTTATGGAAACTAAACATAGCATGGAAATCTCAGACCCCCGGCGGAACCCACAATCAATCAACAAAACTTAATTGTCTCTTAATAAAAATTTATACATCACCCAGAAAAGGACTTTAGGCACTTAACAGGCGTTCGAGAATATCCTGAGTCACAATGCCCCCCTGCTTAACAAGCAGTTCTCCGGTGCGGGGGTGGCGGATATCTTTCGGGGCATAGCGATTTTTTAGACGATCGAGAATTTGTTGTAATTTTGTGAGGGTGCGGGATGGTAGGTCACAAACAACGGTTTCTCCGTCACGCACATAGGCTTGGCAACTGAGGCGATAGGTGTCGCTAGATTTTTTCAGATTGTTGAGGATGGTTTGTTCTTGGGCCGTCACCGGACTGAGTTGGGTCGCACCACTAACAACATGAACGACACAGGTACCACAATAGCCTTTGCCGCCACAGATGGCATCGAGGTGAACTTTGGCCCGCAGGAGCGCCTTGAGGAGAGTTTCGGTTTCGAGGGTTTGGAGTTGGATCGCCAGGGGGTCGATGCGGATTTGCGCCATGGTTAAATTCGGCTCAGAATTGGGATTAGGTAAGGGAACAAACAAGAAATCTTTATCAAAATAAGTCACAAGCTTTCCCCTGGCAAACTTTCTCAGGTGAAAACGGCAGGGAAATTTATTTCAATAGTTTTAGGGAGTCAGTAAAGGTGATGCGACAAAGTTTATGGGCTAGACAAAATGGGTTGGGGCGATCGCCTTGGGTTTGGGTTGGGTTAATTTGCCTTGGTGCTTGTAATGGACAGTCTATTAGTTTGGAGGAACAGCCAGGGGACGTAACAGCGCCATCTACCCCGGCCAATTGTCCCAGCACCGATGGAGCAGCCCAACGATTAACGATTCAAGCGGATCTGTCGGTGGCGGATCAGTTCGATTTTACGGCGTGGGACATTCAAGCTGATTCAGATACTGTGACGGTGCAAACTCGGCATCATCAATTGGTTTTTTGTCGGGAAACCCAGAGTTGGGCGATTCTGCCGCCAACCACGGACAACACCTCTAATGCCGTTCAGGATCAGGAGTTGCTTTTAGCAGGGGAAGATCCGGCGTTTCAAACAGTCGAGCTAGCGGGAGAAGCCTATCAATACCGTGTCCTCTTACGGCCAAATCCTTTTCTAGATTTTGAGAATCCCCCCGAAAAGGCAATTTTTGAACTGATTCCCCCAGGGGAAACCGAGGCGATCGCCTTAGATCTTTATACCCTCGAACAGTTGCGGGCCAGTGGCATTGGTGCGGATCTAGGCATTCCCACGGTGACAGCGGCCATTCCTGTCGAAGACACGTTATTTTTTGCGGTTTCCTCAGAGCAAGGGGAAGGTTTTAGCGGTTTGAGTAGCCTGATTCGTTATGAACCAAGCACCGACAGCCTCGAATTACAGCAGCCGGACGAACTGATCGCCACCCAAATTACTGACATCCAGGCCACAATCAACGACGATCAAACAACTCTTTGGTTGGGGACAAAATATGCCGCCGAAGGTTCAAGCCTCATTCCCGCACGGGGCTTGGTGGCCTATGAATTTAATCAAGATTGGCGTGATGGCAAAATCTCGTTTCACACGATTCACAACAGTCCCTTGATCGGGGCGATTCCCACCCAACTCCACGCTGAGGGCGATGTGCTCTGGGTGGCGACGGGGAATGGGATTTGTAACATTCAGTGGCGCAATATTGACCAGTGGGACGCGTGGAATTGTTGGCGCTTTGCCCTAGAAGCCCAGGTGCCAGAGTCAGGCTTACCTATTTATCGCAGTCTGTTGGCAGAAACTCCCAGCACCACCCTAACCGCAGCCACCGCCGAGGTGCTCTGGTGGGCGAGTACCGTCCCCTTTGGCATTGCCCATGAACAGCCGAAGAAGGGACGCTTTGAAGTCGCTTATCCCACGGGTTTTCGGGTGACGGTACCAGAAGGGGCTTTTCAGTGGGACAGTGAACCAGACACAACCGATTTACTCCCCTGGGAAGACCGCCTCTACTGGCCCGGCGAAGAATGGCATTGGGCAGGCGATCGCTTTGGGCGGAGTTTCGATGAAGTGATGGGGCAACAGGTGGGCCTGGGGCCAGTGGGCATTAGTGAGCAGGGCTATAACCCTGAAGGGATCCAGGATCTCAATGCCCTGCGGGGAGACTTAACACTTTTTGCCCTCGACCTAGACAGTACCACCGTGGATTATTTTTCCGGCTGGGTGGACGATGCTCTCCTCGAACCCGACTTTACCCTCGTTCCTTCTGAGAAAAAACCAATCACAACGGAGTCTCCCCTCAAGGCGATCGCCACTGAACTTTTCTAGATAATTTTCTGGGGCGGAAGAAAAAAACTGCATAAGCAAAATTTCTGGTCACTATCACCTGGCAACACACAACAATCAATCAACAGGTAACTGACCCATGACTACTTTCACTTTCTCTCGTCCCCAATCCCTCAAACTTGCTACCGCTGGTGCTTTCCTCGCTCTCGGTGTCCTAAGTATCGCTCAACCTGCTAAAGCCGATAATGTTTCTAGCAGCACAATGATTTCTAATCAAACCAGTGCCGCCGTCGGTGTGGGGAACTCCACTTCTAACACCATGGGCCAATCAAATTTCCAAAATCAGAGCGGCTTCTTTAGTGGTGGTAACAACGGCGCCCAGTCTACAATTGTCGGTTCCCAAACTGCCGTGGCTGATGGCTTTTTCAACAACGTCAACAACAACCTCGGTCAATCCAGCACCCAACTCCAATCCGACGCCTTTGGGTTCGGCAATAATGCCAGTGTCGCCCAGGTGGGTGCCAGCCAAACAGGCGCGGGGATTGGTTTCGGCAACAGCGTCAACAACAGCAGCTTCCAGAACAGCTTCCAAAACCAAAGCTCTATTTTTTCTTTCTAAGACCAACACCAGGGCAGTGGTTTAACCCAACTCTCCGTTCACAACTGCCCTGTTTTCCCCTGTTCCCTTCACCGAGGCCAAATCAATGAAAATTCTCTTTGCTGGTTCCCCCTTCTGGATTATCTTTACCCCTTCCTTACTTGTACCCGTGACTTCTATCGGGATGCCCGTCCAGGCCGCCTGTGTGATGACCGATGTGTCCCTCCAAGTGGCAATCCACGGTTCTCCAACTCCCGCTAACCAAAGTAACCAAGTCTTTATGGGTACGGGCAACCAACCCTGCTGGGGCAATACCACGACCAACACGAGCAGCCAGCTTTATGTCGGCTCTGGTAACGCCACCCAACAACGCACCAGTAGTCACTTTGTTGATGGCAATGGCGCGAGTCCCCTGGCTCCCTACGGCATCCAAAGTCCGACCATTGGCACCCAAATTAGTGTTCCCATTGATATCTATAGTCCCGCCCATGATCCAAATTTCATGGAGTCCCTGGGATTACCCCTCAGCCCTTAAATCGACCACTTACTTTTTACTCGCCCCCGGAGAAACCAACCATGTTTAACACAACTCACAAGCTCGCTGTTTTTGGTTTAACAATGTTACTGCCCCTTAGTTTTGTCCCTGGGGCGATCGCCGACGACTATCAACCCTGGCTAAGCGTAGAAGAGGCCAAAGAATTCTGTAATACCCAGGAAATGGAAGACATGACCCAGGTGAACAGTTTCCACAACGAGGCCACAGTGACCGATAGCACCAGCACCCCGGACAGTACCACAACCCAGCATATCGATGCCCAAAATACTGGTTGGGGCATGCAAACCATCGGTTCCATGAGTGCCAAGGATTGCTCTGCCGTTATCCAAGCAGAAGCCCACCGTTACGCCACCTACCAACAGCTAGAAAACGTGCGCTATGTGAATGACTCTAATTTGCGCCAAGGTCTTTTGGGGAATATGTTGGCTTGGTAACCGGTTGTTAAGAAAAAGCTCAATTAAGATGTATAGCGACAGGATAATGATACTTACAAAAACACCGCTATGCATTTTTGCTTGAATGGGGAACCCAAGGGGAGATCATGAGTTATCCGAAGCAGTACTGGCATCTATACCGCATCAGTCTCCAGCATCGCCAAGGATACCACTGGACACCGCTCCCGACCGCCCAAACTTGGTTAGAGACCACAACTTTTTCGGCTAACACTTTACCAGAGCAGCTCCTCCAGGTCTTTCAAGGCAACCAAGGGGAACCATATTATCAGGCATTAGCAGGGCTATGTTTACGGTGTTACGTCTCCCAACCGATTCTCCAAAGTTGCCAACGCCTCGCGAGTTTATTTAGTGCCCAACAGAATTTTTCTTACCAAGACCTTTTGCCTCTGGTGCTCCACGACGACGGCCAGAGGTTAATTTTGATCGACGAGGCCACGGACAGCAATCAAGTCCAACTCAACGAAGCGGCCCAACTTAGCCCCTGTCAGTTTCAGATTTTTGCGGTGGAAATTCTCCGCTCCTATGGGGCTCAACGGGAAAATAAACTCAGTTTGAAAAATTGGGCTTTTTTGAAAACGAAACAACATCCAGAGATTCGGGCTTTTTTAGCGGAATTTGGGTTTCAGCACCTCACGGATTGGGCCTTGTTAAACCGCGCCCGCAAAAGTCAGTTTGAGCAGTTAGTGCCTGCGGATCAATGTCTGCTGAAGGCTTTCCATGGGGTGTATCGTCGCGATCGCCGCCAACAGACGAAACAACGCACCAAATGCCAGACTCCCACGGAAGCACAACTTTTGGAAATGGATGCCTACTGCGTTGACCAGGGTTATCCGAGCCGCGCCCCGAAGTTACTCCTGGGGGATTTGCATCGCCTCGCGGAACAGTTGCGGCAGTATGATATTTGGCGATCGCGGGAAAGTTTAGAAACCTACGACGCCGACAGTGGTGACTATGCCCCCAGGCGGGATCTTCCCCACGAAAGCCTCGATGAAGGGAACCTCGAACAACGGGAGCTGATCCAATTTTTGCATAACCAATTGGCGATCGCCTTTGACGAGAGCCTCCAGGACAACCTCAAACAAAAACAACAAAAACTCGCCAAGAGCAAACGCTACAAACCTTTTGCTGATCGATACTTGCAAGGTCTTTTTCTCTATTACATCGAGGCCCAATCCCTCGCCGAAATTGCCCCCCAACTGGGCATGAGTAGCTGGGATCAAGCCCGCCGCATCCTCAATCCTGGGGATCTGCTGAATCAAGTGCGCCGCCAAACCACGGAAAAATTGCTCGCAAAACTCCTCGATCTCGCCCACCAAAAAGGACTGACTGGCCCAGAACCCGACCCAAACTACCTAAGTTCCCTTTGCCAGCAACTAGAACAATTTGTAGACCAAGAACTGTTTACGGAGGCCGCCGCTGAAATCCGCAGTGGCAAGAACCGTCGCTTTGACAGTGCCTACGCCCAAAAACTAAAGCATTACTTAACGAATGCCACCCCAAACTAACCCCTAATCTTGCTTGACGCCGAGGAGCCCCAAAATGTTCACCCAATCTGAATTCCGCCTACTGATCCCCGAAGAAATTACCCTCAGCGAGCTTGACTATGCCCTCGTCCAAACCTGGCCTGCTGGAAATTTGCCAGAAGCTGACCAGTGGCAAGCCTATCTAAACGGGCTGGGGTTAGTGGCCTTTGAAAATTGGCTTGGCGATCGCCTCCCAGAAAAACGTCGCCAGCGGGATCTCACTTATCTGTCCCAAGTGGCCTATGTGACCATAGGGGATTTTAAAGTTTGTCTCCTGGCTCAAAGCGATTACCTCGACGAACAGGTACTCTGGCCCCAGGAATATCTTGAACAACCGGAACTCGCCGCCCATTTCTACGGCATTGTCGAAGTAGATGAAGAAGCAGAAACCGTCATTTTACGAGGAATTAGTCGGGGCGATCGCCTCCAAACTGCCCCCAAACGGGATGGCCATTATTGCCTCAGCCTCGATCACTTTGATGCCGAACTGAACCATTTCCTCGCCGACTGCCGTTACCTTTCCCCGGCCGCTATTCCCCTCCCTGTGAATGTCTTCGCGGAACTGAAAGCCCAAGTCACCGAAACCGCTACCAAACTCGGCAACTGGTTTAATAATGTCCTCGACCAAGGTTGGCAGGCCCTCGATCAGTTGATGCTGCCTGAAGCCCAGCTCGCCTTTGCCACCCGTAACCTCAGCGAAGATATCCAAGCCGGAAAGCTTCTCGATCTTGGTTTGAGCCTGGGCAATGAACAGGTGGTTCTCCTCGTCACCCTTGCCCCCACCGACGAAGACGATAAAGTTCGCATCCAGGCGCGACTCCTCCCCTTTGAGGCAGAGTATCTCCCGGCAAATCTCAGTATTTCCCTCAAGTCAAAATCCGGCAAGGTGCTGCAAACGATCACCAGTCGCCAACAGGACAGCTACATTCAACTCAAACCCTTCAAGGGTGTTCCCGGTAAAGTATTTCAAGTGGAGGTAAGCGGCGATGGTTGCACCGTCAACGAAACCTTTGAAATTTAATTGGCTCAGTGATGCTAGCGTCACCATTTCCCTGGCCTTTGGTCGGGGGAGCCTCACCGAAGGGTTTCCGACAATCACAGCCCAGATTTGGGAGATGGATGTTCCTTTACCCCAGCAATTTGTCGGGCAACTGCCACCTTTCCCAGACCTGCTCAATAGTCTGCAGCAGTGGCAAACGGTTTATCTCGCCCTCGCCCAGCGGCTGCAATTGGGACGACAGCGACAGGCCGAGGGAATGCGCAGTTTTGACGATGATGACGATGATTTTGAGATCGAAGAAGACGCCGTTACCCATGTGTCCCAGGTCAGCTTTGAGGACTTGTCCCAGCGGCTCCAACGGCAACTGAATGAATGGCTCCTCAGCCCCGGATTTACGCCCATTGTCCAGGCACTGCGATCGCATCTTTCCCCAGAGATGCCCCTGCGGTTAATTTTGCAGACAGATGACCCACACCTGCACCATTTGCCCTGGCAGGGTTGGCAATTTTTGGTGGATTATCCCCTAGCGGAAGTGGCCCTCAGTCAGCCCCAGTTCTACCGTTTAAAGGAGATTACCCCCCAGAAAAAACGGCAACAGGTGCGCATTTTGGCGATCCTCGGTAGTAGCCAGGGCATCGATCTGACGGCGGAACAACAACAACTCTCTGAAATTCCCGATGCGGAGGTGCAATTTTTAACGCAACCCTCCCGCCAAGAATTTGATACGGCCCTCTGGGATGACCAGGGTTGGGATATTTTATTTTTCGCGGGCCACAGTCAAACAGAACAACAAACGGGCCGCCTCTATCTCCACGACGGGCCAGAACACCGCAGCTTAACCCTGGAGCATTTACAGGAAGGCCTGCGCACAGCTTTGGAACGGGGGTTGCAGTTGGCAATTTTTAACTCCTGTGATGGCTTGGGTTTAGCGAATAGTTTAGGTAATCTCCAGATTCCCGTGACCATTGTGATGCGCGAACCGGTGCCGAATCGAGTCGCCCAGGACTTTTTTCAGCGTTTTCTCGAAGGTTATGCGATCGCCCAACTGCCCCTTTATCAAGCAGTGAAACAGGCTCGACGTCAACTGCAAGGCCTAGAAAATGATTATCCTGGGGCTGCTTGGCTACCAATCATTTGCCAAAATAGCGCTTTATTGCCCCCCACTTGGTTGCAACTCGGTGGTTTGCCCCCCTGTCCCTATCGCGGTTTAAATACCTTCCAGGAACAGGATGCGGCGGTTTATTTCGGACGGGAAAGTCTGCGAGAAAAGTTGGTAGAACGGCTCCAAAGCCAACCGCTGTTACCGTTGGTGGGGGCATCCGGTAGTGGGAAATCATCCCTGGTGTTTGCGGGGATTGTGCCCCAGTTGCGACAGGATGCCCGGTACGATTGGGCGATCCAGGTGATGCGTCCGGAAAATGATCCTGTGGCAAAGTTGGCCCATGCGGTGGCGATGTGGCAGCCCGATATTTCAGAAACAAAATTGTTGCAATCCTTCCGAGGGGATACTCAAAGTTTAGGGACAGCGTTAGGACAAATTCAGCAAACCCAACCAAGGCAAACCCGCCGACTGTTGATCATCGATCAATTCGAGGAACTTTTTACCCTTAATCACCCAGAGGCACAGCGGCAATTTTTAGATCTGTTGGTGGCCGCCATCCAAGAAGCGCCCCAGTTTGTGGTGCTGCTTACTCTGCGGGCCGATTGTGTTGGGCCAGTGCTAGAACATCCCGGCCTGGGGAAACTCTGGCAACGCCATGAACCAGAATTTTTGCTGCCCCTTTCCCGTGCGGATCTCCAGGCGGCGATCGCCCAGCCAGCGGCCTTGATGGGCGTCCGGTTTGAGCCGGGTTTAGTGGAAAAAATAATCACAGAGGTACAAGACCAGGTGGGGAATTTACCCCTCCTCGAATTTGCCCTGACCCAACTGTGGCCCCACCAAGAGAAAGGTTGGCTTACCCATACCGCCTACGAAAATTTGGGGGGAATTACCGCCGCGCTCCGGGACTATGCCGAACAGGTCTATGGGAAACTCTCCGCTGACCAGCGGCCCCAGGTGCAAGCCCTCTTTTTGCAACTGATCCAAGTGCGGGAAGGGGCGGAGGCTACCCGACGGATTCTGCCGCAAACAGAAGTTAAAGCCTGGCCTCTCGCGTTGCAATTAGCTTCAGAACGGCTGTTGACGACGAACCGCGACCCGATCCGCAACACTGAAACTGTCGAAATTGTCCATGAAGCGTTAATTCGTCACTGGCAACGTCTCCAGGGTTGGATTGCCGACAATGCTGATTTCCTACGGTGGCAAACCCGTTTAAATAACGCCATTGAGCAATGGGAAAGCCACAACAACAGCGACGGTTATCTGTTGCGACAAGCGCCCTTGGTGGAGGCAGAGTTTTGGCTGGATAAAAGTCCCGATCGCCTCAGTGATGCCCAACGATTTTTTATCAACTTGGGTCTGGATTTGCGTACCCAAGAGGAAACGGCGATCGCCCTCAGGCAACAGCGAGAATTAGACCAGGAACGGCGGATCCGACGGGGAGCCCAAAAACTGGCGGTACTTTCTTCTGTGGCTTTGGTATTGCTCGGTTTAGCGGGGGGCTGGACTTGGTGGGAACGCCAGCGATCGCTCAGAATTATCGAGACGGTTTCGATTAATAGCTCGGCCACAACTCCGACCCTCCTCCGGGATTTACCCCGGTTTCTGACCATTGCCCAACGGCGACAAAATACGGGGGACTTTGATTTGGCGATCGCCTATTACCAGAAAATTTTGCAGGAGATCACCAAACTCCAGGCACGACCTGATTTAGCGGCGGCCCAGCAGCAGGAATTACAAAGCCTTGCCAGCCAAACAGAACAACAATTGGTTGCGCTGATCCAACAGCAAAAATTGCCCACCCTCGAAACCGCCCTCGCCCAGGGAGAATTTGGCAGTCTCAAGCCCGAAACTAACCTTTTAGATTATGAAGATCAATATACCCCTGGGGCATTACGGGAAACTTATGGCCTCCTTTTACGTCCCCAGGGAACAAACGCTGACCTCAACCAGGACGGGGAAATCAATAACCCGACGGAAGCCCAGCAACTCCCCTGTCAGCTTCTCCAAGACCTTGAAGCCCTCTGGCGTGACCACACCGATCAACAATGTGGTTTCTATGGCGATCGCTCCTTTTATGCCGCCCCGACCTGTGCGCCCCTCCAAGGCAGAACATTGACAGAAACGATTTTTGTGGGGGATTACGAGGCGATCGCCACGCAACTGAAAGCTTGCCAAGTGGCCCCAGAATCCGCCGATCCCTATGAATAATTTGACGCATTATTTAGCCAAACCATTGAGGAAAAATACCGTGAAGCCCCCAAAAATTGCCCTCCTGAGTAGCCTTTGTTGCCTCGGTTTTACGTCCTTGGCCGTGGCGACCTTGCCCCAAGCCAGCCAAATTGTCTCCGTGCGGGGCAATTACTTAATGATCCAACGGGGTAATCAACGGCCCAGCTTTGCCCGGATCGGCGATCGCCTCGAAAATCGTAGTCAAACTCTCCTTGTCCCCGGCAATAACTACTCCCTGGCGCGGTTGTCCTTTGTGGGTGGCGGCCAAAATTACGCTGGTTTAGCGGTGCAAGCTGGCCCCGATCTCCAGCAAACCCATTATCAATTTCCCTGTGTCGTCAGTCGGGGTAAAGTCACCCTCAGTTGGCGTCAGGGGAACAATCGCGGTTGTGAAGAAGGGATTTATCTCAGCCCCAACCGCAGCAATAAAAAAGGCTTGAAACAAACAGAAAAAGAAAAGGCGACGACAAAGGTTATCGAAGGGATCGTCATCCAGCCCAAGGACAGCAATGAAGTGATCCTCCAGGCCCGCACCCTAGGCGATCGCCAGATTGTTGATGCCCTAGTTGGCGAAATCACCCTCACTTCGGCGGCTCACCCCAGGGGATTTACGCTCCAGCCCGGCCAACGCTACAGCTTCGATGGGACGAACCCTAACGCCAGCCCCCAGGTAGAACCGATTAATGCGACGGCCATTCTCAATTCCCCCGAATTGCAAGAATTTCTCGCCCCCAGTAGTTGGCTTCCCCAAGAAGAAACCCTGGCCAATGCTCCGACTACCCCCAACTCCGGCTGGCCGATCCGTCCCCCCGTCCAGCAACCAACGACCGGAAATACCGCTGGGTCAAATAATGGCGGTTTCTGCGAAAACTACTTCACCGCTCTCCAAAGTTTTCTCCAGGAAGCCCAAACAATCGCGCCGGGAGCCTGGGACTTTACCAACAACCCCTATGCTTTTTTGGCGCAACCGGAGGCCAGTTGGCTAAACGATGTTAATGCTCCTGAGGGGCCACAACTGACGCGACTCCAGCAACGGGCCGAGGACTTTATCCGTGAGTTTGAGCGGTGTCAGTTTGCCTTACCGGATTTACCGACTGATCCCGAACCTGAAAACAATCCCAACGATCTCCCCCCCGAAAATCCAAATTCATCCCCGGAAATTTATCCCGATAGTCCTTCGTTCTACTAAAAAACTATGTTTAAGCCCATTACGTTATTGAATGTTGCGCTTCTGGGGCTTCTGGGTTTTACCCCCCTTCTCCAGGCCAGCACCCCCAATGCCAGTCAGATTGCTTCTCTCCAGGGCGATCGCCTCTTACTCCAAAATGGCAACCAACGCCCCAACCCAGCCCGCGTGGGCAATCGTCTGACCAACCAAAGTCAAGCCTTGATTGTCCCCGGCAATAACCGTTCCCTAGCGCGTCTTGCGTTCGTGGGCGGTGGCCAAAGTTACGATGGCCTCCTGTTACAGGCGGGGCCAGACCAACAACAAACGGAGTACCGCTTTCCCTGTGTCATTGTCGGCGGCAAAGTGACCCTCAGTTGGCGTCAGGGTAACAATCGCGGCTGTAAATATGGTGTCCATCTCAGTCCAGGACGGAGTTCAGCAGCCCCTAAACGACAGCAGAAATCCGGTGCTGCCAGCAAACAACTATCCCAGGATTCTTCGGAGATCAAGGAAGCCTCCCTCACCATTCAACCCCTGGGCAATGATCCAATTTTGCTCAGGGCCGTTGTTGACGATAATCTCCAGGCCGTTGAAACGCTCCAAGGGGAAATTTTGATTATTTCGGCCCAATATCCAGAGGGTTTGCGGCTCCGTAGTGGTGAGCGTTATTTCAATTTGGGTGACGGTCAAGATCAAGTGGAGCCTTTTAACCCCACCGAGGCGATCGCCAATTCCCCAGACTTACAGGAATTTTTAAACCCTGAGATCTGGCGCGAGTCCCAGTTACCGGCTCCCGTTTCCCAGGACATCGATAATCACCTGATCGCGTTTCGGGATCTCAATCAAAATACGGCCGCCACCGATACCCCGGACATGACCGACCTGAGTTTAGCCTGTCAAGCTGAGGTGGATTTTTATCTAGCCAACCTCAAAGCCACCATGGGCAATACCTGGCGGCCCCCCTATCCGCCGTCCCCTGGGGTCTGGCGCACTGAAGTTAACTATCTCCTCACGAAAGATGGTCGCGTCCAAAATCTCCAGGTGGCCCAGTCCAGCGGTGCCAACATTATTGATCAGGCGGCCCTAAGCCATGTACGTACCCTCGAACAGCGATTCGAGCCGTTCCCTAGTTGCTATCCCTACGAAACTTTGCCCGTCGATAACAACTTCACCGTTCGTTATCAATAGAGGCATTTGTCCTAAAAAACTGCATCAGTTCCCTAAGCCAGTAACTACTACCCTGCATCGAGCCAAGGTGATGATTCTCCCGCCCCCCTCGAAGCCGCTATTTTTACTGGAAGAACCTGCCATGTTGTTTCAATCCTCTCTCTACCAACGCCTCCTCAAGTCTGCAACGATTCCTTTTCTGTCTCTTTTGGTGATGGGTACCCCGGCCCCCGCTTTTGCCAACCCCCAAGGGGCGATCGCCGAGCCTTCCCTTGAAGTCCAATTGCAACAACTCAAAGCCCGCCTTGCTGGTCTCGAAGCCCGCACTGGCAGCACCGATACCACTACCCAAACCGTTGCCGCAGCACCGATTAACTCTTCCCCGAATCATCAGTCCCCTACGCCGACGACCCTTGCAACGCCTCCCGTCACTCCCGCTGCCCCCACTTCCCTGATGGCAAAACTCAGCCCCGCCAGTGCCATTTTGGTGAACTTTCCCAGTGCTGTCGTTGTCGATGTCGGCCAAAAAGATGACTATCCTTTGACCCTGCCGTTATTCCAAGACCTCCGGAGTGCATCGGGAGAACTGCTTGCCCCAGCAAATACCCCCATTACCCTACGGGTTAAACCCCATAAAGATGGCGCAATCCTCGTTGCTGATTCGATTATTGTCAATGGCCAAGTGGTGAATATCCAGGCCCAAAGTAGCACGATGATTCCTGGCCGCACCGTCACCCAGCGCACTGCCCAAGAAATGGCCAAGCAAAACAGTGCCGTTTGGGGAAATCTCACCACCTCTTTGGCTGGGGCTGCTGGCACAAGTATTGGTACCCAACAACAGTTTGGTTTCCTCGGCGCGGCAGTGGGGATTCTCTCCGGTATGGGTTCCCCTGATGACCTCCGGATCGTCGAAATTCCGGCTGGCTCTGTCCACCTCCTGCAAGTCCAAGCCCAGAATTAACTCTGGTATCACTTCCAGCAAGACAAAATTTAAAGTTTTAACGGGTAAAGGGTTTGGGAATCACCTTTTACCTTTTTCTATGGTCACAAACAAGCTTGATCTAAGACACCATCGCCAGGAGTCGTTCAGCAACGGTTTCAGGAACGGGCATCACAGAAAGACGATTACCCCGCCGCACCACGGCAAATTCTTCGGGGGTAAAGCTGGCCTTAAGTTGATCCAGGGTGATGATCTCGGCAAAGGTTTCTTGGTAGCCCACTGCGACGGTGTACCAGCGGGGTTTTTCTGAGGTCGCCTTGGGGTCAAAATATTTACTTTCCGGGTTAAATTGGCTCGGATCCACGAGGTTTGTTTGGGTGACGCTAGCAAGGCCGACGATACCGGGGGATTTGGTGTTGGAGTGGTAAAAAAAGAGGCGATCGCCTTTTTCCATTTGCTGTAAAAAATTCCGGGCTTGATAGTTCCGCACCCCATCCCACAGTTCTGTTCCATCGGCAGCCAGATCCGCCAAACTATATTCACTCGGTTCTGATTTGATTAACCAATAGCGCATGGATGCAGTGATGACACGAAAAAACAATGGTAAGAATCACATTTACTGTAGCGTGTTTTGGCCAGAGAAAAGGACAATTTCTCGGGGGGAAATTTGGGTTGCATCGACGCTAAAGTGTAATCTGGAAAAATGTCATCCGTTTCTCAGCCACTCGATTCTAGTGCGTTTGCCAGTTGATCTATGAAAAGCCAAGCCGATCTTTCCGCGCTTCTGTTTGCACTCGACAGCCGGGGATATAAGGCCTACAAACAGATAAAAGGGGAGTACAGCTTCCCAGACTTCACACTGATCATTGACTACGTCCAAGGAGATCCCTTTGCGGCTCCGACCCAATGCAGTGTAATTGTCTCCCAGGCGATCGCCCAGTTTCCCCCAGCCCTCTACAACAGCCTCAGTCGCGAAATTGCCCTACGGGATTACCTCACCAGGCAGTTTTATCAAGTGGCCAAAGACTTTAGTGGCTTTCGGGGGACAGGCAAAAGCGGCTTGATCCAAGGGGTAGAACCCGCCCAGGAAGTGTTAGAACGAACCGCTGTATTTATTGATGACCAAGACTTGGAAGTACGTTTTTGGGTGGGCTTACCCGCTAAGGGACGGTCGATTTTAGGTCGCCAAGCAGAGGAAATGCTGTGCTATGACTTACCCCAAATTGTGCAAAAGTCCTTACTTTTTGAGAATCTCAACGCCACTGCCCTGAAAATCCACGTCGAAACCAGCGAAGATGCTGACTGGATCCGCAGTGAACTCCCCAAACGGGGTCTTGTCACCTTCATTGCCAATGGCGCAATCTTACCCAGACAGAGCGGTGTCGATGCCCATCCTTTAACAGAAAATGTAATTCCCTTCCAGAGTCCCCCAGAACTGACAGTAAGCTTTGACTGCCCAAACCATGGCCCGATCACAGGAATGGGGATTAAACAGGGCATCACCCTGATCGTTGGGGGCGGCTACCATGGCAAATCAACGCTGCTCAAAGGAATTGAATTAGGCGTGTATAACCATCTGCCGGGGGACGGGCGAGAATGGGTAATCACTGATGCCAGCGCCGTAAAAATTCGCGCCGAGGACGGACGCAGCATCGCCAGTGTTGATATTTCGCCGTTCATTAACCAGTTGCCCCAGGGCCAATCAACCCAAACCTTTTCGAGTAATAATGCCAGCGGCAGCACCTCCCAGGCCACCAACATTATCGAAGCGTTAGAAGTGGGAGCAACGGCTTTACTGCTAGATGAGGACACATCCGCCACGAATTTTATGATCCGCGATCGCCGCATGCAACAGCTCATTCACAAGGACAAAGAACCGATTACCCCCTTTGTGGATAAGGTGCGCCAACTCTACCAGGATCATGGGGTTTCAACAATTCTCGTGATGGGTGGTAGTGGCGATTATTTTGATGTGGCCGATACGGTGATCGCCATGGATAATTTTCAACCCCAGGATGTCACCGCCACCGCTAAACACATTGCCGCCAGCCACAAAACTGAAAGACTTCTAGAAGGGGGCACACAATTTGGCACCATTACCCCCCGTGTTCCTGCTGCCGAGAGCATTGATGCCAGTCGGGGAAAACGGGCCGTCACCATTAAAGTGCGGGATACCAGTAGCCTTGGGTTTGGTACCGAAGACATTGACCTCAGTGCCGTGGAACAGTTGGTTGAAACGACCCAACTGCGGGCGATCGCCCTTGGTATTCTCTACGGTCGTGATCGGTATGGCCAAGATAATCTCACCCTTACAGAAATGTTGAACCGGGTTTTAGGCGACATCGAAGCAGAAGGACTTGATATTCTCAGTGAATATCCCCAGGCCGATTTGAGCTATTTCCGCAAATTTGAACTGGTGGCGGCCCTCAACCGTCTGCGATCGCTAGCCATTGTCCCCCAGGTGACAACATAAATTTTTCTCTCAAAGCCCTGGGATTTCCCCGATGGAATGACACACTGGAAGGAGAAAGGCACTGCTCTTGTTGTCACTGTCGGAGGACACTGCTATGTTACCGACCCCATCTGCCCAAACCACTACCCCTGGGCCACAGACGACGGCGATTCAAAAAATTCTCGTGGCCCTCGACTATCGCACCGAAGATCCCAGCATCTTTGCCCAGGCCCTCAATTTCGCCGAAAAATTCCAAGCGGCCCTCACCATTTTTCACTGCGTCCAGCCCCAACCTGTGGCGATGCCCGAAATCGGCTCCCTCGCGGCCTACGGAGGCATGATCGATTCAACGGCGATCGCCCTCCAAGAAGAACAATTCCATCAGCACCTCACCAATGTCGATCATTGGCTCCAAAGCCTCGCTCACCAAGCCCGCCACAAAAAAATCCCAACCACCATCCACCAACAAATTGGCGATCCCAGCGAAACCATTTGTGCGATCGCCAAAAACCAACAAGCCGACCTAATTATCCTCGGACGCCGGGGTTTAACGGGCCTAGGGGAAGTCTTTTTAGGGAGTGTCAGCAGCTACGTACTCCACCATGCACCCTGTTCCGTTCTGGTCGTGCAACATCCCCAAACTCCGGAAAAATCCCCTAAACACCGCAAGTAATCGTAAATCCCTTTACATAATTTGCTTGAGAAACGACACATCCGCATCACCAAAATGCACACTGAGGGCAATGTGGAGGTTTTCTAAGGATTTGATCAACCAAGGTACCCCCTCTTGGGATTGGGATTCGTAGTGGCTGAAGAGAATTGAAAAGCGCCTTTCGAGGTGGGGTTTCGCCTTACCGCACATCAAGACCAACTTCAGGAGCAATGCCACCGTCACCGTCGGGCCAAGGTTCGTGATCATATCTACAAAAACGTAATGCTCCGGCCGCTGGGGACTTTCCACAATGAGATAATTGAGCAGTTGACTGGCCGTACGCATCATCAACAACTCATTGGGTTTTTGGTGATCGTAGTTCGGCAACATGGTTTGCAGCTTTTGGTAGAGCCTCTGGTTAAACTGCAACTTGCCATACTTTTGATCGACGCTAGAAATTAAGTAGCTAAATAGCTCATGCTTAAAGTCTTCGTAGGAGAGAATTTCCGTCGTCCGGCGTAAAAAATATTGGGATAAGTCCCGGTAGCTGTGGCCCCGCTCCGGTTTCCCCACAAAATATTTCAGGGCCGTTCCCAACTCTCGCTCCGTGAGTAGGGTAGGATTTTGCACCCCCTGGAGCATTTGTTTAGCATCCTGAATCGAATGCTTACGGCGAGCTAACTGAGCCAAACGCACCTGATACATGACATATTTAGAAAGGTCTAACTCAAAGGCCCGTTGAATTCTCGCTTGCACCTGACGGACGGTCTGCTGGTGTTCAAAGCTGCTATCTTCACTGAGCAGGCAGTGTTCATACAGATAGGGATAGCGTTGAATTAATTGGCCTACCGAAACGCTTTGGTCATTCCAGGTAAATTTCTTTTTACTGTCGTCGTCTTCTACCACCCGCGCCAAACGTTGCAGGGTGAGATATTGTTCGGAGGTACTAAAGTCCGCCACTAATTGGCGATGTAATTTCGTCAGGCGGGGCGTCGAAAGGCTCGGCGGCGGGATAGAGTCAAACAGTTCAACCAACCGAGGGATCGATTTTTGAAGCTGGGGG
>Ga0213835_100637_pt1 | contig 29889 bp, 26 predicted proteins | sample SWPATP01_FD_160576 | JGI IMG/M metagenome (GOLD analysis project Ga0213835, IMG submission 160576) | Coastal seawater microbial communities from Marineland, Florida, United States - SWPA TP0 #1 | ecosystem: Environmental > Aquatic > Marine > Coastal | place: USA: Florida | collected 2016-08-05 | reverse complement strand
ACATGCTCGACGGGCGAACAGCGGCGTCAAAGGAGCAGATCGCCATTCTCTTCGACGACCGAAGCGTCGTCACCTTCCAGGAGCGCCCCGGGGATTGCCTCGACCCGGTCCGAAAGCGCCTGGCGGCGCCGGCGACGCGCATCCGCTCAGGACCGCCGGGTTATCTGGCCTATGCGATCATCGATACAATCGTCGACGCCTATTTTCCGATTGTCGAGAGCATCGGCAACCAAATGGAAGAGCTGGAAGACAGCATCATCAAGGAAGCAGGGCCATCGCAGGTTTCTCAACTGCATCATCTCAAGCGCGAGTTGCTGGTCGTCAAGCGCGCCGTGTGGCCAACGCGCGAAGTGCTGGCGACGATGACGCGCGAAGACTTTCCCTTCATGCCGGACAGCGTTCGCCCCTATTTGCGCGACAGCCACGACCATGCGGTGCAGCTCATAGACATCATCGAGACCTACCGTGAACTTGGAACGGGACTGCTCGACCTGCATCTGACCGGCGTTTCGATCCGCACCAACGAGATCATGAAGCTGCTCACGATCGTGGCGACAATCTTCATCCCCCTCACATTCCTAGCCGGTCTTTGGGGTATGAATTTCGATCCGACGGCATCACCGTGGAACATGCCCGAACTAAGGGCTTATTTCGGCTATCCTGGCGCGCTGCTGTCCATGATCGCGACCGCTGCCGCATTGCTAGCCTATTTCCGTTGGAGGAAGTGGCTCTGAGCGACAGCCCGCTCCGGAAACCGTGAGTATCGCGGCGCAATGCGCCGGGGGCTGGCCGGAATCAGCGGTCATGCTAGTCTCGAATCAGCAGCAGTCGAAGAGAAGGCGAAACCCTGTTGGCCAGTGAGCGCGTTGAAGAGATGAGCGAGCACGAAGGCGCGCCCTTGGGTCGAGACGAGGTCGGGCGCCGCCGCATCGTTCCGCCGCTCCCCATCGGCCTGTTGATCTTCGTCCTCGTGGCCGTGACGCTGGTCCCGGCGCTGGTCTTTTCGGTGGTGCTGCTCCAGCGCACCAACCAGGCCCAGCAGGAAGTTGCCCTCACTTTGGCGGAGGCGACGGCTGGCTCCATCGCGGAAACCGTGGACCGCGAGTTGTCGGGGATGCTGACGACGCTGCGTGTCCTGTCGACTGCCCATTCCCTCGCCGAACGCGATTACGCCGATTTTCATCTTCGCGCCCAGTCGGCGCTGACGGGCACCCAGGACTTCCTGATCGTGCTTGATGCCAACATGAACCAGCTCATCAATACCCGTGTGGAGTTCGGCACCCCTCTGTCGCCCACTTCCGACCCCGAGCCCGTCCAACAGGCCTTTGACACCGGCCAACCGGTCATTTCGGACATGTTTTTCGGCCAGACGTCGCAGAAATGGGTCTTCAACGTCATCCTTCCCTGGGAAACGGCAGGACAGCCCATCGCCCTGGTGCTGACCAAAAATGCCGAAGACCTTGCCGCCGCGCTGGCAAGTCGCAACCTGCGGGGCGGTTGGAACGCGGCCGTGGTCGACCGGAAGGGTATGGTACTGGCCTCGTCCTACCTTTCCTCCGAGATCGGCAACCGTTTCTTCCTCGATTATGGCGCGCCCGAAGGCCAGACCCGGCTGCGCAGCCGGGTGATGCATGATGGGCAGTCGTTCGAAACCATCACCGCCAACTCGCAAATGAGCGGTTGGCGGATCGTGTTGTGGGCACCGACCGATACCATCGAACAGCCGTTGCAACGCTCCATGCAGACATTCTTCTTCGGCGGCATGGCCATCATCGTGATCGGCGCGTTGGGCGCCTGGCTGCTGGCGCACCAGGTGGCGCGACCGGTTCGCCGCCTTGCGCGCGATGCGCGTAGCCTCGGTGCGGGAGAGATGGTCGAGGCAGTGGACTTTCCGGTTGCCGAGATCGGCACCGTGTCGGCAGCACTGGCCCAGGCCGCGCAGGCGCGCCAGAAAGCGGACAACGAGATCCGCTTCCTGATGCGCGAAGTGGCGCATCGCTCCAAGAACCAGCTGACCGTGGTCGCATCGATTGCCAAGCAGACAGCACGCAATGCCGAAAATTTCGACGAGTTTCAGGACAGTTTTCAAAAGCGCGTCCAGGGCCTTGCACGGTCGACCGACCTGTTGATCGATGGTGGCGTGGCCGGGGTCGAGCTGCAGGCGCTGCTGCTTGCCCAGATCGAGCCCTTTCGCCCCGACGATCCGTCCAGACTCACCGTAAAGGGCCCGCTGGTGCGCTTGTCCAACCAGGCGGCACAGACAATGGGTCTTGCCTTCCACGAAATGGCGACAAACGCGGCCAAATACGGTGCCTTCGCGCGGCGTGAAGGCCGGCTCAGCGTCAGCTGGACGCTCACTCCCGACGAAATCGAACTGGTCTGGCGGGAGACAGTCGAAAACCCCATCAAGGGGTCACGAGAACGCGGCTTCGGCACAGAGGTCATCGAGCGCATGGTGGTCGGCACACTGGATGCCAACAGCGAGCGAACCTTGCACCAAGACGGGATCGAATACCGATTCACGATCCCTCGAGCCAAAATCTCTCCCTCCACCGAGACCTGACCTGCAGGTCTTCGGCAGCACCCTTTCATTACCCGCGGCCACACGCTAAACCGTGCCCGCACCCAGGAAGCCTGGCCCTCCGGCCGGGCCCAACCGGAGAAACACATGACCGATTACGACGTGCTGTGCGTCGGCAACGCCATTGTCGACATCATCGCCCGCTGTGACGACGATTTCCTCGTCGACAATCACATCATCAAGGGCGCGATGAACCTGATCGACGCCGACCGTGCGACGCTCCTGTACGAGCGCATGGGGCCAGCCATCGAAACGTCGGGCGGCAGCGCCGGCAACACCGCAGCCGGCGTGGCAAGCTTCGGTGGCAAGGCGGCTTATTTCGGCAAGGTGGCCGATGACAGCCTGGGACGGATCTTCGCGCACGACATTCGCGCACAGGGCGTCGCCTTCGATACCAGACCGCTGCCGCAGGATCCGCCGACGGCTCGCTCCATGATCTTCGTCACGCCCGACGGCGAGCGCTCGATGAACACCTATCTCGGCGCCTGCGTGGAGCTTGGCCCCGAAGACGTCGAGGAAGAAAAGACCAAAGGCGCCCGCGTTACCTATTTCGAGGGCTATCTCTGGGACCCGCCCCGCGCCAAGGAAGCGATCCGGCTGGCTGCCGGCCAGGCCCATGCCGCCGAACGCGAAGTCGCCATGACGCTGTCCGACCCCTTCTGTGTCGACCGTTACCGCGAGGAGTTTCTGGATCTGATGCGCTCGGGCACGGTCGACATCGTGTTTGCCAACGAAAGCGAGATGAAGTCGCTCTACCAGACCGCTTCCTTCGAAGCCGGTCTTGACGCATTCCGGAAGGACTGCCGGCTCGGGATCGTCACGCGCTCGGAAAAAGGCTCGGTCGTGGTGCGTGGGCACGAAACGGTCGATGTCGAACCGCTCGGTATCTCCGAACTTCTCGACACGACCGGCGCGGGCGACCTCTATGCCGCCGGTTTCCTCCACGGCTACACTCGCAACCGCCCCTTGGCCGAATGCGGCGCGCTGGGCAGCCTGGCTGCCGGTCTCATCATCCAGCAGATCGGGCCGCGCCCGCAGCATAGCCTGAAGGAAAAGGCCCAGCAGCACGGGCTCGGCTGATACGTCCTAGTCGATGTCTTCCGGCCGGCGGCCGGGCCGGCTCCTGTAGCGCGGCAGCCGCCAGCCGAAGCGCAGCGCGCCAGCCCTGACCGCGAAGGCGCAGAAGAAGGCAACTGCCGCGGCCGCGAGCAGCGGCAGGCCGGCCAGGTCGGCCAGCGTGAAGGCGGTCGCACCGGCCAGTGCCGCGGTGACGTAGATTTCCGGCCGCAGAAGCACCGAAGGCTCTCCCGACAGCACGTCGCGCAGGATGCCGCCAAAGGTCGCCGTCAGCATGCCGGTCACCAGCGCGACCAATGGGGAGCCGGTCACGAGCAGCCCTTTATAGGCGCCGAAGACCGAATAGGCGGCCAGGCCCACCGCATCCAGCCACAGCAGCAGCTTGTAGCGGGATTCGACCAGATGGGCGAAGAAGTAGACGATCAGCGCCATGACGGCGCAGACGAGAATATAGGCGTGGTTCTCGATCCAGAAGACCGGCACGTCGAGAATCAGGTCGCGCAACGTGCCCCCACCGATCCCGGTTATGCCGGCCAGGAACACGAAGCCGATCGCATCGAGTTCCTTGCGGGAAGCGGCAAGCGCCCCGGTCGCGGCAAATACCGCCACACCCGCGTAGTCGAGAAAAACAAGCTGTTCCATTTGCCGCCCCTTCCGTCGCCACTTATCGCATGAAACGGGTCCGTGGCCAGCAGCGGAGCACCGGGTCGGGCACAGCCATTGCCGGCTATGCCAGGACGGTTGGGAACACGCTTCTGGCGGTCTCGTTTTGAGGGATGAGCAGCACGCATGCCATATCACCCAAGCGCGTCGTCGAGCGCGTCGAGGCCGCCACGCCGCGCGATCGTGACAGGTATCTGGACTTCCTGCGCGTCGTTGCGATCCTGATGGTCATTCTCGGCCATTGGGTGGTGCGGGTCATCGTCGAGGACGATGGCACGCTGTTGGCCAGATACCTGCTGGAAGTGACGCCCCAATGGCAGTGGGCGACCTTGATCTGGCAGGTGATGCCGGTCTTCTTTCTCGCCGGCGGGCTGGTCAATGCCCAGAGCTGGCGCAGGGCGCGCGCAGAAGGCGAAAGGGCCGATGATTGGGTGCGCCGGCGGGCGCGGCGGCTGTTGTTTCCAACCCTGCCGGTGCTGGTGGTGCTGTTCGTCGCCGGCGGGCTGACCCATGCCACGCTCGGACAGGAAGGCCTGCTGCTCGGCCTCGATGTGGCGGTGGTGCCGTTTTGGTTCCTCGCGGCCTATCTGCTCGTAATCGCTATGACGCCGGGAACGCTGGCGCTGCATGAGCGTGGCCGCGGGGGGCTGATGGTCGGCCTGCTTCTCGTCGCGACGGTGGTCGTCGATGTCGTCCGCTTCACCGTCGGTGGCCCGACCGTCGCCAACCAGCCCGCCATTGCCGGCGTCAACTTCGCGCTGGTCTGGATCGTCATCCACCAGATCGGCTACTACTGGGCCGACGGACGCCTGCCGACACGGGCGGGGCCACAGGCCGCGCTCCTCTTCGGTGCCCTGGCGCTGCTTGGCCTCATGATCGGTTCCGGCCTCTATCCGCTGACAATGGTGCCGGTCGAAGGTACCGGCCTGCCCAATAATGGCGGGCCGCCGAGTGCCGCGCTGATCCTGCTGGGCATGGCACAGCTCGGCCTGGCGCTTCTACTGCGCCAGCCGATAGGCAACTGGCTGAAGCGTCCGGCCGCCTGGGCGCCGGTGGGGTTGCTGGGGCCGAAGCTCATCAGCCTGTTTCTCTGGCACCAGGCTGTCATGGTGGCGGTTGCCAATATCGCCTATCCGCTGGGCGCAATGCCGGTCACAGCCGGCGTCGATGCCACATGGTGGTGGCTCAGGCCCCTTTGGGTGCTTTATTGCGCCATACCGCTGGCCATCGTGGTGCTGGCCATGCGCCGCTTCGACGAGCCTCCGGCAGAGGTGGAACCCCGGCCGGGACGGCCTTGGCAGACGGGGCTCGGTGTTCTCCTGTTCGGCGCCGGCGTGGCCGCGCTGATCGGCATCGACATGCATCACCAGGCCCTGCCATTGGAACTGCCCTGGTTGGCGCTCGCCGCTGTCGTCGCCGGCATGGCGGCGCTGGGCGCCGTTCGGCTGGCCGATTTTCCTGGCTGGAACCGGCCCGATTGACAGCGAGGCTCCACAATCGTGATAAGGTCGCCGAAAGAAAGGCCCACGATGAAACTCTTCGACATGGACCACGACTGGCTGCGCCCGCTCTGGGTGCGGGTGCTCATCGTTGCGGTGGCGGGCGGATGGGGCGTGTTCGAATGGGTCAACGAACAGCATGTCTGGGCCACGATCTTCCTGGTCATGGCCGCCTATGCGTTCTGGAGCTTCTTCCTGTCGCCCGCCGCGCCCAGCCGGCGCGACGAGGACGGAGAGAGCGGCCCTGACCGCTAGATCACAAGTCGAACTGGTAGCTTGCCGGCACGAAACGGTAGCCCTGATCCGCGGCTTCGATGAAGCCTACGCCCGGAAACGGCATGTGATAGCCGATGAACGGGATGCGGTCGGCAGCGACCATGTCGAAGACGCGCCTGCGCGTGGCGACGGCGGCGTCCTTGTCCATGTCGAAGCGCACATGCCAGTCCGGACGTCTTAGTGAGGCGATGTAGTGGTTGGCCGTGTCGGCGGTCAGCAGGAGCCGCTGGCCCTCCGATTCGATGTGGAAGATCATATGGCCGGGCGAATGGCCGAAGGCTTCCATCGCGGTAATGCCGGAGACGACCTCGCCACCCTCGGCAAGAAAATCCATGTTCTCGGCGAGCGGCACGACATTGGCCTGCACGCCGCGGGCGGTGTTCTCGGTCGGTCCGGAAAGCCGGTCCTCATGGGTCCAGAAATCGTATTCAACCTGTCCCGCCACATAGCGCGCATTGGAGAAGGCCGGCGCACCGTCTTCCATCAAGCCGCCAATATGATCGGGATGGAAATGGGTCAGCACGACCACATCGATCGCGTCCGGTGCGTGACCAGCGGCCTCGAGGCGCGCGCGCAGCTGGCCGAGCCCGCCCTGGCGCGCTCCTTGACCGAGACCGGTGTCGAACAGGATGCGCTCGCTGCCCGTGTTCACCACGACCGGCGTGAACCCGTTGACGAAGCGGTCGCCGGGTAGAAAATTCTCTTCCATCAAGGCGGCGACCGCCTCGGCATCCTGGTTTTCGCCGAAGATCGGATGCGGGCCTTCCATGGCGCGGCCGCCGTCCCGGATGGCGGTGATCTCGAATCCGCCAAGGCGGAAAGTATGGATACCCGAATACAGGTCCGCCGAGGCGTGCGTCTCCGCATGTGCAGCGCGTGTCATGATGTGCGGGGCTCCCAGCAGCGCCAGCGATGCGGCGCCCAGTTTCATCGCCGAGCGGCGGTTCGTGGAAAGGCTCATCGTCTTGTCTCCCTTACTGGCAGGCGAGGGAAGCTAGCGCAAGCGGGAGGATCGGGAAGCACGGCGATGCACGCCTCACGCGAAGGTGACGCAACTTGAGGAAGCTCTTGCCGGTACGGACAGATTGAGCCGCGCCATGCACCGTGATAGCAGAGCGCCATGCCATCCTCCGCATCGCGCCCTCGCGCAACAGCCGCAAGCATAACTCCGTGAACCGTACCGTACCGCTGATCCTGGCGGTGGCGCTGTTCATGGAGAACATGGACGCGACCGTCATATCGACCTCGCTGCCGGCGATCGCGGCCGATATCGGCACCAGCCCGATCACGCTGAAACTGGCGCTCACGACCTATTTCGTCGCGCTCGCCATCTTCATCCCCATTTCCGGCTGGATGGCCGACCGCTATGGCGCCAAGCGGGTGTTTCGCTGGTCGCTCGGCGTCTTCGTGATCGGCTCGATCTTTTGCGCCATGTCGGGCAGCTTGCTCGAATTCGTGCTGTCGCGCTTCGTGCAGGGCATGGGCGGGGCGATGATGGTGCCGGTCGCCCGGCTGGTGCTGGTGCGCGCCACGGCGAAGAACGATCTGGTCTCGGCGATGGCATGGCTGACCGTGCCGGCCCTGATCGGTCCGCTGGTCGGCCCGCCGATCGGCGGCTTCATCACCACCTTCATTTCCTGGCACTGGATCTTCCTTATCAACGTGCCGATCGGCCTTGCCGGCATCTGGGTTGCCGGGCGGGTGCTGCCCGAGATGGAAAGCCAGCCGCCCGGACGCATCGACGTGAAGGGCTTCTTCCTTGCTGCCGTTGCAGCTTCCGGCGTCGTCTTCGGCCTGTCGGTCGTCTCCATGCCGGCACTGCCCCCGGCAGTCGGCGGCGCAACGCTGATGATCGGCATCCTGGCCAGCATCCTCTATCTGCGCCATGCCCGCGCCGTCACCGCACCGCTGCTCGACATGAAGCTGTTCGCCAATCCGGTGCTCAAGGCAGCCGTCATCGGCAATGCGCTATTTCGCATCGGCTCTGGCGCGGTGCCCTTCCTCTTGCCGCTGATGTTCCAGATCGGCTTCGGCCTGTCGCCCTTCCAGTCGGGAATGCTCACCTTCGTCAGCGCGTTTGGTGCCATTGCGATGAAGTTCCTCGCCCAGCGCACGTTGCGCCTTGCCGGCTTCCGCAGTGTGCTGCTGGTGACGACGGCGATGTCTGCACTGCTGATCGGGTTTCACGGCTTCTTCGCGCCCGACACGCCCTATGCCGTCATCCTCGTCGTGCTGGTGGCCTCCGGTCTGATGCGGTCGCTCTTCTTCACCTCGGCCAACACGCTTGTCTTTGCCGAGATCAAGGATCGGGAAGCGAGCCAGACGACGGCGATCTCGGCCGTCACCCAGCAGATCTCGGTAGCGATCGGCGTTGCGGTGGCGGGGCTGCTCCTGGAAGCGCACGGGCTGTTCACTGGCGAGGCGCTGGGTCTGTCGGCCTTTTCCTGGGCCTTCTTCGCCGTCGGCATCCTCACCGCAACGGCATTGTTGCCGTTCCTGGCGCTGACGGCCACCGCCGGCCAGAGCGTGTCTGGCCATGTGGTTCGGTCGCGAAACGAACCGCCGGCCGCCGACTAGATCATACGGTCAGGTGGGCCCTGACTTCCGGCCGGTCGAGGCTGTCGGCGGGACCGGAATGCACGATGCGGCCACGCTCCATGATGTGAACCTCGTCGGCAAGCTCGCGGCAGAAATCGAGATATTGCTCGACCAGCAGCACCGCGATGCCGGCCTGGTCGCGCAGGAAGCGGATGGCGCGGCCGATATCCTTGATGATGGACGGCTGGATGCCTTCCGTCGGCTCGTCGAGGACGAGCAGCTTCGGCCGCATGACCAGCGCCCGGCCGATGGCGAGCTGCTGCTGCTGGCCGCCCGACAGGTCGCCGCCGCGCCGCCCCAGCATGTCCTTGAGCACCGGAAACAGCTCGAACACGTGGTCCGGGACATTGCGCTCGGCGCGCTTGAGGCCGGCATAACCCGTCTCCAGGTTTTCGCGCACGGTGAGCAGCGGGAAGATCTCTCGCCCCTGCGGTACGAATGCGATGCCCGACCGCGCGCGCTCTGACGGCGTGCTGCGGTCGAGCACCTTCCCCTCGAAGGAAATCGAGCCGGAAGAAAGCTTGTGATGGCCGACAATGGCCCGCATCAGACTGGTCTTGCCAACGCCGTTGCGCCCCAGCACGCAGGTGATGCGGGCGGCATCGGCCTTCAGTGTCACGCCGCGCAGGGCCTCGGCGGCGCCGTAATGGAGGCGGGCATTGTCGACGTTCAGCATCAGTGCGAATACCCCGTCTCTCTCAGGAATGCGTCGATGGCGGCAGACATTTCAGCGTCGCGGCCGACCCAGACATGGCCGCCCTGCGGATAGAGGATCAGCCGCGCGTCCGGCACCGTGTCGGCGATGTGCCTTGCGGCATCGGCGGTGAGGTAGAAATCGTCTTCGAGCGAAATGGCGAGTGTCGGGGCGGTGATGGCGGCAAGATCCATCTCGGCCGGATTGCCGGCGAGCCGCGCGTCGTTCAGAAGTCCGCGCGCCCGAGCGCTGACCGGCAGGATGCCGCGCATGATCCGGCTGACCCGTTCCTGCTCGGCTGGCGAGGCGGCCGCCACCAGCGCCGGGTCGGTGGCAAGCAGGGTGCGGACGATCGTCTCGGGCATGGCCGTCATTGCCGACCAGAACAGGAAGTCCGATCCGAGCACGCTTTCCGCGATCCAGGTCTGCGTGGCACTCCACGGGCGGGCCGGCGGGCGACCGGGCGCATAGGCGGCTGGCACGATCGCCACCAGGGCCGCGGTGCGGTCAGGGTGGCGGATGGCGAATTCCATTGCCGGCAGCGCGCCGGCCGAACCGCCGGCAATGGCGATCCGGTCGATGCCCAGATGATCGAGCAGCTCGACAAGCGCGTCTGCCTGGTTTTCCGAAGATGGATCGTCGGGGAAGTCGGATTTCAGGTAACCGAAGCGCGATGGCGCGATCACGCGGTAGCCCGCATCGACAAGCTGGCCGGCGAAAAGCAGGCCCTGGTCGAAGCCCCCGCCGGTGCCGTGGATCATCATCAGCGGCGTGCCCGCGCCTGCTTCGGCATATTCGAGCGCGCCGAAGCTGGTTTCGATCACCGTGCTCTTCTGCGCCGCCAGTTCCTCGCGGATGCGTGAGATGTCGCGCCAATAGGTGCTGGCCACACCGCCGGCGCCGAGCGCGGCGACGCCGCCGGCCGCGCCAAGCGCGATCAGCAGGTTGCGTCTGGTCGGCACGTCACCCTCCAAAATCCGATCTAGGCCGTTCTTCGAGGCAGCCTGATCGGCATCTTGGACAGGTGCATTGACGCCGCGCAAGCTCACCTCCCCAGATAGACTTCGATGACACGCTGATCGCTCGAGACGTGGTCGAGCGACCCTTCCGACAGGACGGAACCTTCATGCAGGCAGGTCACCTTGACGCCGAGTTCGCGCACGAAATGCATGTCATGCTCGACCACGATCACCGAGTGTGTGCGGGCAATGTCCTTCAGGAGGATTGCCGTCTCCTCGGTCTCGGCATCGGTCATGCCGGCCACCGGTTCGTCGACGAGAAGCAGTTTTGGGTCCTGCGCCAGAAGCATGCCGATCTCCAGCCATTGCTTCTGGCCGTGGGACAGATTGGCGGCGAGATCGGTGCGGCGATGGGCAAGCCTGATCCGCTCCAGAACCTCGTCGATGCGCGCGCTGGCCTGCGGCGTTTCCTTCCAGAACAGGTTGGGCAGGATGGTGCGCGGGCCCTTCAGAGACATCAAAATGTTGTCTTCCACCGTGTGGCTTTCGAATACGGTCGGCTTCTGGAACTTGCGCCCGATGCCCATCATCGCGATGTCGGCCTCATCGTGCTGGGTCAGGTCCACCGTGCCGTCAAAATAGACCTCGCCGGTGTCCGGGCGTGTCTTGCCGGTGATGATGTCCATCATGGTGGTCTTGCCGGCGCCATTCGGCCCGATGATCGCCCGCATCTCGCCTTTCAGAAGCACCAGCGACAGATTATTGATTGCCCTGAACCCGTCGAACGAGACCGAAACGCCGTCGAGATAGAGGAGCGTATCCTTGCGCGACATGATCTTACTCCGCCGGCTGAGGTTCGGGACCGGAGCGGCGCGCACCGGTGTTTTTCGAGGCCGGTTCGGGCTTCGCTTCCTGGCTTTGCCTTGCGGCGGGCGGCGGCGGTGGAGGCGGCTCGTCCTCGGCGGCAGCCGCGATCCGGGCTGCCTTGTGGTCGCGCCGTCCGGCCCAGAAATCGTTCCAGGTACCGACAATGCCCTTGGGCAGGAGCAGCGTGACGGCGACGAACAACCCGCCCAGCGCAAACAGCCATAGTTCCGGATAGGCCGAGGTGAACCAGGTCTTGGCGTAGTTGACCAGGACGGCGCCGATGATCGGCCCGATCAGCGTGCCGCGGCCGCCGACGGCCGCCCACACCACGACCTCGATCGAATTGGCCGGCGAGAATTCGCCCGGATTGATGATGCCGACCTGCGGCACGTAGAGCGCGCCGGCGATGCCGGCGATCACGGCCGACACGGTGAAGGCGAACAGCTTCACATATTCGGGCCGGTAGCCGATGAAGCGGGTGCGGCTTTCGGCGTCGCGCACCGCGATCATCACCTTGCCGAGCTTCGACTTGGTGATCGCCGCGCAGATGACGAAGGTGATCGCTAGCAACACGCAGGTGGCGGCAAACAGCGTTGCGCGCGTCGAGGCGGCCTGGATAGGGAAGCCCAGAATGTCGCGGAAATCGGTCAGGCCGTTATTGCCGCCGAACCCCATCTCGTTGCGGAAGAAGGCGAGCATCAACGCATAGGTGAGCGCCTGGGTGATGATCGACAGGTAGACACCGGTGACGCGGGAGCGGAAGGCGAGCCACCCGAACACGAAGGCCAAAAGTCCCGGCACCAGCATGACCATGAGGGCGGCAAACCAGAACTGGTCGAAACCGTGCCAGTACCAGGGCAACTCGGTCCAGTTGGAGAACACCATGAAATCGGGCAGGACCGGGTGCGAATAGACGCCGCGATCGCCGATCTGGCGCATCAGGTACATGCCCATCGCGTAACCGCCCAGCGCGAAGAAGGCGGCATGGCCGAGCGACAGAATGCCGACATAGCCCCAGACGAGATCGAGCGCGAGCGCCAGCATGGCATAGGTCAGATACTTGCCGAGCAGCGGGACCATGTAGTTGGGCACGCGCAGCGGGTGGCCCACCGGCAGCAGCAGATTGGAAGCGGGCACCAGGATCGCCACCGCCAGAAGGATGCCGACGACGATCCAGACCTTGCCGCCGAGACTGTTGAGAAGGAAGCGCGTGATCATGATTCCACCGCCCTGCCCTTGAGCGCGAACAGGCCGCGCGGGCGCTTCTGGATGAAGAGGATGACGACGACCAGCACCGCGATCTTGGCAAGCACTGCGCCGGTATAGGGCTCGAGGAACTTGTTCACGACACCGAGCGTCATGGCGCCGACCAGCGTGCCCCACAGATTGCCGACGCCGCCGAAGACCACGACCATGAAACTGTCGATGATGTAGCCCTGGCCGAGATTGGGCGAGACATTGTCGATTTGGCTGAGCGCGACACCGGCAAGGCCTGCAATGCCCGAGCCTAGGCCGAAGGTCATCGCATCGACCCAGGGGGTGCGGATGCCCATCGAAGACGCCATGCGCCGGTTCTGGGTCACGGCGCGCATCTGCAGGCCGAGAGAGGTGCGCTTCAAGACGAAGAGCAGCGCCAGGAATACGGCCAGCGCGAAGAGCACGATCCAGAACCGGTTCCAGGTGATCAGGATGCCGTAGAAGTCGAAGGCACCGGACATCCAGGACGGGTTGCCGACCTCGCGGTTCGAGGCGCCGAAGATGGAACGCACGGCCTGCTGGATGATCAGCGAAAGGCCCCAGGTGGCGAGCAGTGTTTCCAGCGGGCGCCCGTACAGCCAGCGGATCACCCCGCGCTCGATGCCGATACCGATCAGCGCCGTAACGAGGAAGGCGGCGGGCAGGGCGAAGGCGAGCGACAGGTCGAAGAGTTCGGGCGCGGAGACGCGGATGATGTTCTGGACGACGAAGGTCGTGTAGGCGCCGATCATCACCATCTCGCCATGCGCCATGTTGATGACGCCCATCACGCCGAAGGTGATGGCAAGCCCGATCGCGGCCAGCAGCAGAACGGAGCCGAGCGAAATGCCGTACCAGACATTCTGCGCGACATCGATCATGCGCAAATGGCTCTCGATGGAAGCGATGCCTGCCTCGATCCTGGGCGTCATCTCTTCGGGCGCGTTGGCGCGGACGGAATTGAGGATGCCCAGCGCATGCCGATCGCCGCGCTCGACGATGATGTCGATGGCACGCGAGAAATCATAGGCTGCGGCGTCGGTGCGCAGAATGGCCACGGCCCAGGCCTGTTCGACGACACGCAGCACGGTCGGGTTTTCCTCTGCGGCCAGCGCCTCTTCAAGGAGCGGCAGATTGTCCGGGTCGGCAGCCTGGAACATGGCGCGCGCGGCCGACTGGCGCGTGTTGGCATCCGGGCTGAGAAGGGTGAGCTGGCCGATCGCGGTTCGCACCGCGCGCCGGACGGCATTGTTGACGCGGATGCGGTCGACGGCCCCGGAAGCGACTTCGCCGGCATCCTCGCCGGTCAGCGCGTCCCTGATCGCGACGTTGCCGCCGGCCGGACGCACGAACACCATCTGACCGGTTTCCGCAACGACGTTGAGTTCGCCGGCGCCGAGCGCTTCCAGCACCGGCACCAGCCGCGTGTCGCCAGTAGCGGCGAGTTGCGCGATGACGGCGGAGCGGTCGCCGAACCCGCCTTCGGGCAGCTGGCGGACAAGATCCTCGACCGTCTGCGCGCGGGCGGGAAGGATGGCGACGAGCGAGACCAGAAGGACAAGCAGCGCGTGTTTGGCAGCAGCGAGAAGGGGCATCGACCTGACCGCGTAAATCGAAGGGAGAGGTCGCGGGGGCGACAGGGGCGCCCCCGCGAATGGGTCGTGGTCAGCCTCAGTTGGCTTCCGACCCGCCGCAGGTGTTGGTCTCGGTGTTGAAGTTCCCGCAATTGATCGGGTCCGTCCAATCGGCGATCAGGACGGCGGATTCGGGGATGAACTTCGACCAGGCTTCGCCCGGCACCAGGTCCTCGGTCTCCCAGACGACGTCGAACTGGCCATCGGCCTGGATCTCGCCGATCAGCACCGGCTTGGTGATGTGGTGGTTCGGCAGCATGGTGGAGATACCGCCGGTCAGGTTCGGCACCTCGACGCCGACGATGGCGTCGATGACGGCATCGGGATCTGTGGTGCCGGCTGCCTCGACCGCCTTCACCCACATGTTGAAGCCGATATAGTGGGCTTCCATCGGATCGTTGGTGACGCGGCTCTCATCGCCGATGAAGGCGTGCCAGGTCTCGATGAACTCGGCATTCTCGGGCGTGTCGACCGACATGAAGTAGTTCCAGGCGGCCAGGTGGCCGACCAGCGGGGCGGTGTCGAGACCGGCAAGTTCTTCCTCGCCGACCGAGAACGCGACAACCGGGATGTCCTCGGCGGAAATGCCCTGGTTGCCCAGCTCGCGGTAGAAGGGAACGTTGGCATCGCCGTTGATGGTCGAGACGACGGCGGTCTTCTTGCCGGCCGAGCCGAAGGCGGCGATGTCGGCGACGATCGTCTGCCAGTCGGAGTGACCGAATGGCGTGTAGTTGATCATGATGTCCTCATCGGCAACGCCGTGGGACTTCAGGAAGGCTTCCAGGATGCGGTTGGTGGTCTGCGGATAGACATAGTCGGTGCCGGCGAGCACCCAGCGCTCCACGCCTTCCTCGTTCATCAGATATTCGACGGCCGGGATCGCCTGCTGGTTGGGTGCGGCGCCGGTGTAGAACACGTTTCGCTGGCTTTCCTCGCCCTCATACTGGACCGGGTAGAAGAGCAGGCCGTTCAATTCCTCGAAGACCGGAAGGACAGCCTTGCGCGAGACCGAGGTCCAGCAGCCGAACACGGCGGCGACTTCGTGGACCTCAAGCAGTTCGCGCGCGCGCTCGGCAAAGAGCGGCCAGTCTGAGGCCGGGTCGACGACGACCGCCTCGAGCTGCTTGCCGAGAAGTCCGCCCTTCTTGTTCTGCTCTTCGATGAGCATCAGCATGACGTCTTTCAGGGTCGTCTCCGAAATCGCCATCGTGCCCGACAGCGAATGCAGGATGCCGATCTTGATCGTCTCTTCGGCCTGCGCGATCGGCGAGAATGCCAGACCGGCGGCCAGTGCTGTCGCAGCGACGAAGCCACGCCGCGTAAAATTGGAACCCCTCATTTCAACACCTCCAGACAGGTTTTTTGTTGCACCGCATCATACGAAGCAACGCACGTGCCATATGGAGGATGGGTGGCGCCGGTGGACGGCAATCCTTGATTCTATTGGGATTGCCCGGCCGGTACCGATGGTTGCATCCAGAGCGCCGACAGCCGCCACCTGGCCCAATGTTGCATCCATGTGCATGGGCCAACGCAGCTGCACAAAATTTATGCGATCTCTGGAACTGCATATAATACGGGCGCAATCGCCATGGCGCGCCTGCCCACCCGTCAGTCGCGGCGGGTTTCCTTCATGCGCCGGTGCATCTGCCAGGTGGCGATGGCGACGCCGATCGCGACGACCAGAATGATGATCGTGGCAAGGGCGTTGACCACCGGGGAGACGCCCAGGCGCACCTTCGAGAAAATGACCATCGGCAGGGTCGAGGCGCCGGGACCGGTGACGAAGCTGGCGATGACGAGGTCGTCCAGCGACAGCGTGAAGGCAAGCAGCCAGCCGGCGATCAGCGCCGGCGCGATGACCGGCAGCGTGATGTCGAAGAACACCCGAACCGGACGTGCACCGAGATCCATCGCGGCTTCCTCGAGCGAATTGTCCATGCCGGCCAGACGCGACTGAACCACCACGGCGACGAAGGCCATGCAGAAGGTGACGTGGGCGATGGTGACCGTGGTCATGCCGCGGCCGGCCGGCCAGCCCACCAGCTGTTCCATCGAGACGAAGAGGAGGAGCAGAGACAGGCCGGTGATGACTTCCGGCATGACCAGCGGCGCCGTCACCATGCCGGTCAGGAGCGCGCGTGTGCGGAAGCGGCCGAAGCGCATCAGGACGAAGGCGGCCAGCGTGCCGAGCGCCACCGCAATGGTGGCGCTGAAAAAGGCAACCTGCAGGCTGATCCAGGCAGCGCCCAGTATCTGGGTGTCTCGGATGAGCTCACCATACCAGCGCGTCGAAAACCCGCCCCAGACGGTGACCAGCTGGCTGGCGTTGAAGGAGAAGATCACCAGCGACAGGATCGGCGCGTAAAGGAACACGAAGCCGAGCACGCACAGGACGGGAAGCAGCCAGCCGCGGGGCATTATTTCTCCTCCGTCAGCCGCGCCTGGAAAGAGCGCAGGATCATGATCGGCACCACCACAGCCACCAGCATGGCGATCGCCACCGCCGAGGCAACCGGCCAGTCCCGGTTGGAAAAGAATTCATTCCAGAGCACGCGCCCGATCATCAGCGTGTCCGGTCCGCCAAGCAGCTCGGGTATGACGAACTCGCCGATGGCGGGGATAAAGACCAGCATGAAGCCGCCGACGATGCCCGGCAGCGATAGCGGCAGCGTCACATAGAAGAAGGTAGCCATCGGCCTGCCGCCAAGATCGGCCGAGGCCTCGAGCAGGCTTTCCTCCAGCTTCACCAGATTGGCGAAGAGAGGCAGGATCATGAACGGCAGGTAGGTGTAGACGATGCCCAGATAGACGGCGAAATTGGTTTGCAGCATCTGGATCGGCGTGTCGATAATGCCGAGCGAGATCAGCGTGTTGTTGATGACGCCGTTGGAACGCAGGAAGCCCTGCCAGGCGTAGACGCGCAGCAGGAAGCTGGTCCAGAACGGCAAGATCACCATCATCAAAAGGAAGGTCCGACGCGGTTCCGGGCTGCGGGCGATGAAATAGGCCATCGGATAGCCGATCAAGAGCGCCACCGTGGCGGAGATGAAGGCAACCTGGATCGAAAAGAAATAGGCGTTGATGTAGAGCCGATCGGTCCACAGATAGCGGAAGTTCTCGAGATTCATGACGACGTTGAGCCGCCAGCCGTCCCATTCGAACAGCGGGGCATAGGGCGGTCGCGCGATCATCGCTTCGGAGAGCGAGATCTTCGCCACGACAAGGAAGGGCACGAGGAAGAAGACCAGCAGCCAAAGGACCGGAACGGCGACGACCAGTCCACGACCATGCAGTCCCAGTCGCTGCAGCAGAGCCGCCGTCCAGCGCAGCGGTGCCACCCTTTCGATCAGAGCCGCCAAGACCGTTCCCCTTGCACCGTCCTGGTCATCGCGTCAGCACCACGCCCGCCGTATCGCCCCAGGAAATCCAGACCGGCTCGTCCCAGCTGATGACGTCGTCCTCGTGGCGAACCAGATTGGGCTTGGTCGCCCTGACCGTTTTGCCGCTGTTGAGCTTGATCTTGTAGATCGATTGGCCGCCGAGATAGAGCACCTCCTCCACCATGCCTTGCGTGCGATTGGCCTCGTCGACGGGCTCGTCGCGATCGAGGCGCACCTTCTCCGGCCGCAACGCATACCAGACCTTCTGGTCCACCGTGCAGCTCGTGCTGTGACCGACATGGATGGTGCCGCCCATCTCCGCGCTGTCGATCTCCAGCCTGTCCTTCTCGTCGACGCTGATGCGGCCTTCGAAGAGATTCACCGAGCCGACGAAATCGGCGACGAAGCGCGAGGAGGGATGTTCGTAGATTTCGTCCGGCTCGCCGACCTGCACGATCTGTCCGGCATCCATGACGCCGATGCGGGTCGACAGGGTCATTGCCTCTTCCTGGTCGTGGGTGACCACGATGAAGGTGATGCCAAGCGTCTCCTGGATCTTGAGCAGCTCGAACTGGGTTTCCTCGCGCAGCTTCTTGTCGAGTGCGCCGAGCGGCTCATCCAGCAACAGCACCTTCGGCCGCTTGACGAGCGCGCGGGCGAGCGCGACGCGCTGGCGCTGGCCGCCCGAAAGCTGGTGCGGCTTGCGGCGCGCAAACTGGGTCATCTGGACGAGCTTCAGAATATCGGTGACGCGGCTCATGGCCTCGTCACGCTTCACACCCTCGCGCAGCAGGCCATAGGCGATGTTTCGCTCGACCGTCATATGCGGAAACAGTGCATAGGACTGGAACATCATGTTGGTCGGCCGCTCATAGGGCGGGATGCCGGCCATGTCCTGGCCGTCGATCTCGATCCTGCCTTCGCTCGGCGTCTCGAAACCGGCAAGCATTCGCAGCAGTGTGGACTTGCCGCAGCCGGATCCGCCAAGCAGGCAAAACAATTCGCCCCGGTAGATGTCCAGACTGACGTCATCGACGGCGGTAAAGTCGCCGAAACGCTTGCTCACTTTCTGAATGCGCAGGAAAGGCGGCTCGGTCTCGGCCACCCAGGGCCTGGCCGACGCGACAGGGGCGGACTTATTCATGCCGAGCTCCGGACCGGCGGTGTAGGGGAGAAAAGGCGTGGCGGACGGGCGGGATGCCCGTCCGCCAATCTTGTTACTGACCGGTGCGGACGCGGGTCCAGAGCCTGGTCAGGATGCGGTCGGTGCGAGCGTCGTAGACCGGCGAAGGGAACAGGTTCGCCATCACCTCTTCCGGCGGATAGATCGACTCGTCCTGCGCAATATCCGGATCGACATATTCCAATGAGGCGGGAATGGCGTTCGGATAGAAAACGTAGTTGGTGATGTCGGCGACGATCTCGGGCTGCAGGATGAAGTTGATGAAGGCATGCGCGTTGTCGGGGTTCGGCGCGTCGGCTGGGATCGCCATCATGTCGAACCACTCGATCGTGCCCTCCTTGGGGATCGTGTAGGCGAGTTCCACACCCTGGCCCGCCTCCTCTGCGCGATCCATCGCGATCAGCACATCGCCCGACCAACCGATGGCCACGCAGGTTTCACCGTTGGCCAGATCGGAGATGTATTGCGAGGAGTGGAAGTAGCGCACATGCGGGCGCACCGATTCCATCAGCTCGGCAGCCCGCTCCAGATCGGCCTCGTCGGTCGAATGCGGGTCGAGACCGAGATACTGCAAAGCGACCGGGAACATGTCGGAGGACGAATCCAGGAAGCTGATGCCGCAATCGGCAAGCTGGCTGGCGATTTCGGGATCGAAGACCAGCGACCAGCTATCGGTCGGCGCGTCTTCGCCCAGACGCTCGGCCACCATCTGCACATTGTAGCCGATGCCGTTGGTGCCCCACATGTAGATCACGGCGTGCTCGTTGCCAGGATCGTGCGCGGCCACCGCCGCCATCAACTTCTCGTCGAGCCCGGCGGCGTTCGGAATCTTCGACATGTCGAGCGGCTGGTAGGCGCCGGCCGGAATCTGGCGTGCCAGATAGCTCGAGGTCGGCACGACAACGTCATAGCCGGACGAACCCGCCAGCAGCCTTGCTTCCAGCACGTCGTTGGAGTCGTAGACGTCGTAGACGACGCGGATGCCGGTCTCTGCCTCGAACTTGGCGATCGTATCGGCCGCGATGTAATCCGACCAGTTGAAGACGTTCACGACTTCCTGGGAGAAGGCCGGGCCCGACATCACCAGCGCAAGAGCTGTCAATCCGATCCGTACTTTCATCTAGTTCACCTCTCTGTTGGTTCGTGCCGCATAAGGCGGCTTACTCAAATCGTAGCATCAAGAATGGGATTGGGAATAGGGCATCGGCTGAAGAACGCGCGCAGCGCCTCAGCGCGCGGTCATCGGCAGGAAAAGAACCAGCGCCGGGAACAGTATGATGATCAGGATGCGCACGATGTCGGCGGCGATGAACGGCAGTATGCCCCTGTAGATGGCCCCGATGCTGACATTGCCGATCACGCTTCTGATGACGAACAGGTTGAGCCCCACCGGCGGCGTGACCAGAGAGAGTTCCGTCACCATCACCGCGAAGATGCCGAACCAGATCGGATCGAACCCCATTCCGGTGACGATCGGAAAGAAGATAGGGATCGTCAGCAGGATCATGGAAAGGCTTTCCATGAACATGCCGAGCACCAGATAGATCGCGAAGATGAGCAGGATCACCATCCAGGGCGACAGCCCCAGTGAGACGATCAGGTCCGAGACGGCCTGCGGCAGACCTATCAGATTGATGAAGTTGGAGAATACCAGAGCGCCTATGAGCACCAGGAAGAGCGCGGCAGTGGTCGTGACAGTCTCGATCAGCGCTTCGACGAACACGGGCACGTTCAGGCTGCGCCGCCAGATGGCAAAGATCAGCGCGCCGGCCGCGCCCATGCCGCCGGCTTCGGTGGGTGTGAAGGCACCCATGTAAAGGCCGCCGATGATAAGCACGAAGAGAAGCAGGATCGGGCCCACCGTGCGGAAATAGCTTAGCCTCTCGCCCCAGCCCACACGCGGCGCAGCGGGCGCCGACGCCGGGTCGGCCCAGGCGATGATCCAGATGGCGGCCAGATAGAGCAGGATCGCCAGGATGCCGGGGACGATGCCGGCAATGAAAAGCTGGCCGATATCGGTGCCGGTGGCGATGCCGTAGAGCACCAGGATCACCGAGGGCGGGATCAGGATACCGAGCGTACCGCCGGCAGCCACCGTGGATGCGGCAAGCCCGTCCGAATAGCCGTAGCGGCGCATTTCCGGGATCGCCACCTTGGCCATTGTGGCGGCGGTCGCGATGGAGGAGCCCGAAAGGGCGGAAAAGCCGCCGCAGGCGAGAATGGTGGCCGATGCCAGCCCGCCGCGGCGGTGCCCGATAAAGCCATGGCAAAGACGGTAGAGATCCTGCGACATTCGCGCCTTGGTCACCAGCACGCCCATCAGGATGAACATGGGGATGACCGACAATTCGTAGGACATGGTCGAGCTGAAGGGCAATTGCCCGATCATGCCCATGGCGGTGCGGTCAGAAATCGCCAGCCAGATGCCGCCCAGCCCCACGATCAGCATCGCGAAGGCGATCGGCATGCCGGCCATCATCAGGCCGAAAACGGCCAGGAAGGCGATGCCTGAAGCTTCCCAGACACCCATCGGTCAGGTTGTCCCGATCTGCGGGGCGGGCGCGCGTCGCAGCGATTCGAGGGCGCAGATGACAAAGGCGATCGCCGCCACCACCAGCAGGACAGACATGGACTGCGCGATCGCGCCTCTTGGAATGCGCAATTCCATCGTCACCTCGCCGAAACGCAGTATCCGCTCGCCATAAAGCCACATGCGCCAGGCGATGAAGCCACAGATGCAGGCGCCGAGAAGCTCGGTCACGAAACCCGCATATCTGCGCAGCGCATCGGGGAGGCGGTCGAAAAGGATGGTGACCCGGATGTTGCCGCTCTGGCGGACCATGAGGGGAAGAGCGAAGAAGACCATCAGCCCCATCGTGATCTCGACGATCTCGAAGGCGCCGCGTGGCGGACTACGAAAGACATAGCGCATCACCACGTTCACGAAGATGGTCAGCATCATGATCGTGGCCATGGCCGCCGCCACCCAGGCGAGCAGCCGCGCAAGCCGGTCGAACCACAAAACTGCCGTCTCCGACATGCGGAACATGAAAAGCTCTTTGGTCAGAATATCGGGGAGCGGTTCAACGCTCCCCGCAAAATATAAGCAGCGTGCTACCGAGGCTTACTGGTTCGGCACGTTGACGACCTTGCCTGCGTCATAGAACCGAACCATGGCCCGGGCGTAGTCGATGATCTCCTGGCCGTCGAAGCCACGTGATTCGGCTTCTGCCAGCCATTCCGTCTCCAGATCGGCCAGACGTTCGCGCGCGATTTCCACTTCCTCGTCGGGCAGCGTGAGGAATTCCACGCCCTGCTCGTTGAGCCGTTCCTCGCCGAGCTTGTCGCCGTTCGTCCATGCCCAGCCGGCCAGGACCGCGATGGCCATGCCGCTGTGCTTTTCCACTGCGGCCTTGTGCTCGTCCGACAAGGCGTTCCAGCTGTCCTCGTTGAACGCGATCCAGAACGTGTCGGTATAGAGCCCGCCGGGGATCTGCGTGATCGAGGTGATCACCGGCGTGATGCCGAAGAAATGGATCGATTCGGTCGGGAAGGTGATGCCGTCGGCCACGCCGCGCGCCATGGCGGTCTGGGCCTCGGTCGGCGGCAGCTGGACCGGCGTGGCGCCGAGCTCGCTCATGATGCGGCCGGTCACGTTTCCGCCGACACGGATCGTCTTGCCCTCGAGATCGGCGATCGTCTCGACGCGCCCGTTGGCCATGTTGATGTTGGGGTTCGAATGGGTGAAGAGCCCGATGACCTTGGCGCCCTCATGCTCGCCATACTCGCCGCCCCAGCGCTCATAGGTCGCCCAGGCTGCGGCCGCGCCCGCCCACGGGTCCGGCGACATGAACGGCAGATCCATGACCTGGGTCAGCGTGAACCGCCCCGGATTGTGGCCGCTCACACCGTAGCCGACGTCGAAAGCCTGATCGAGCAGCAGGTCGAACTGCGCCGGGGGCGGCCCGAGCGGCGACGTCATGATCTCGAAGCGAAGCGTGCCGTTGGTCTCCGCCTCGATGGCCTCGGCCCAGGGCTTGACGATGCCCGCGATGATGAGGTGATGCATTGGCAGCCAGTTGCCGACCCTGAGGACGACTTCCTCGGCCTTGGCGGCGGTGAAGGATGTAACCGAAATTGCGGCGCCGAGCACCGTCGCGACCGCGAACTTGCCGAATTGTCTCATGACTGCTCCCACTATTGCACTTGTTCCCGACAATGTTTCTCTCGACCCTTGCCCTCTTAGAGGGGCTTTGGGGCCGTCAGCTTGTAAATCTCCAGTGCCTCGGCCTCGTCTCCACCCCGTGAGGTCAGAAGACGAAACTGCTCCGCCGCGAGCGAGGTGAACGGAACCGGCGATGCCACAGATTGCGCCAGCGCGCGCACCGAGTCGAGGTCTTTCAGCATCGTATAGGCATGGCCGAGCGGCGGATCGTGAATCGCCTTGGCCATGCGCGGCACGAACAGCTGCAAAGGCTCGGAATCGGCGAAGCCGCCGGCCAGCGCCTCGGGCAGTCTTTCGGCGTCGACACCGGCATTGGTGGCAAGCCGGGTGGCCTCCGCCAAGACCGCCATGGTGCAGCCGACGATGACCTGATTGCAGAGTTTCGTCGTCTGGCCGGCGCCGCTCGGCCCCATCAGGGTGAATCGGGACGCCATTTCCAGCACCACCGGCTTGACCCGCTCGAACGTCTCTTCCGGGCCGCCGGCCATGATCGCCAGCGTGCCCTGCTCCGCGCCGGGCACGCCGCCCGAGACCGGTGCGTCGATCCAGACCATGCCGGTCTCGTCCTCGAGCCGCTTCGCCATGGCACGCGTCGCATCCGGCGCGATGGAGGAGAAGTCGACCAGCACGGAGCCCTTGCGGGCGCCGCTCGCGATGCCGTTCTCGCCGAAGACGGCGGCCTCCATTGCCTTGGTGTCGGTCAGGCAGGCAAAGACGATGTCGGCGGCAGACGCAACGCCGGCGGCACTCTCGGCCAGCCTCGCGCCATCAGCGACCAGCGGCTCGGCCTTGGACAGCGTCCGGTTCCAGACCGTCAGCTCGTAACCCGCCTGCAGGAGCCGGCGGGACATGGGCAGGCCCATCAGGCCCGTGCCGATGAAACCGACCGGGGGCTTGCCCGCGCTCATGTGCGGCGGCCTTCCGGCCACTGGGCGTTGCCGGCATGGGTGACGGCACCTTCATGCGCCTGGCCTACCGTTGCGGCGTATTTTGCCAGAAGGCCGGCCTTGTGCACCGTCTCCGGCGCCTTCCAGGCCTTGCGGCGGGCCTCCAGTTCGGCTTCGGGCACGTCGAGCGTGATCGTGGCCGCATTGGCGTCGATGTGGATCGTGTCGCCTTCCTTCACCAGCGCCAGCGGTCCGCCGATAGCGGCTTCCGGCGAGGCATAACCGATGCACATGCCGCGCGTGGCACCCGAAAAGCGCCCGTCGGTCAGAAGCGCGACCTTCTCGCCCATCTGGTGCCCGTAGATGAGGGCCGTCAGGCCGAGCATCTCGCGCATGCCGGGGCCGCCGCGCGGCCCCTCGTTGCGCACGATGAGCACGTCGCCCTCCTGATAGGCGCGGCCGTTGACGGCGGCGACAGCCTCGTCCTCGCTCTCGAAGACGCGGGCCTTGCCGGTGAAGGTCAGTTGCTTCATGCCGGCGACCTTGAGCAGTGCACCGTCGGGGCAGAGATTGCCCTTCAGCACCACGACACCGCCGGTCTTCATGATCGCGTTGGAGACGGGGCGCACGACCTCGCCATCGGGCGCTCGGGCGTTTTCCACTTCCTCGGCCAGCGTACGGCCGGTCACCGTCAGCGTGTCGCCATGCATGAAGCCATGGGCGATCAGCTCCTTGATGAAGACATGGGTTCCGCCGATGTCGTAGACGTCCTTGGCGTGGTACTGGCCGCCCGGCCGCAGATTGCCGATGAAGGGGGTGCGCTGCAGCACCTCGGCCACGTCCTCCATGGTGAAGCGGATGCCCGCCTCATGCGCGATCGCGGGAATATGGAGGGCCGCATTGGTCGAGCCGCCGGTCGCCGCCACGATGGCGCAGGCATTTTCCAGCGCTTTGCGGGTAACGATGTCACGGGGGCGCGGGCCGTCATTCTCGATGATGTCCATGACGATCCTGCCGGCGCGCCGGCAGATGGCCTTGCGCTCGGAATAGACGCCGGGAACCATGCTGCAATTGGGCACGGTGAGGCCGAGAGCTTCGGAGACCATCGCCATCGTGTTGGCGGTGAACTGGCCCGCACAGGCGCCGATCGTCGGCTTGCATGCCATTTCGAGCATGCGCAGCTCGGTTTCTTCCATGGTGCCGGTCTGGACCGCGCCGATGCCCTCATAGGCGTCGAGCACGGAAATGTCCCTGCCGCCGACGCGGCCGGGCAGTGCGGAGCCGCCATAGACGAATACCGACGGCACGTTGACGCGCACCATGCCCATCATCACGCCGGGCAGCGTCTTGTCGCAGCCGCCGAAGCCGACGAGACCGTCATAGGCATGGCCATGGATGACCGCCTCGATGCTGTCGGCGATCAATTCGCGCGAGACAAGCGAGAACTTCATGCCTTCGTGGTTCATGCCGATGCCGTCGGAGACGGAGATCGTGGTGAACTCGCGCGGCGTGCCGCCAGCCGCATGCACGCCGTGCTTGGCGTCCTCGACCTGGGTGAAATGGGTCATGTTGCAGGGCGTGGTCTCACCCTTCTGGCTGACGATGCCGACCATCGGCTTGCCGATCGCCTCGTCGTCGAGACCCATCGCCCGCATGAAAGATCGGTGCGGCGTGCGGTCGAGCCCGTCCGTCGTCACCCTGGAGCGCAGCTTCGCCTTGCCGTCGGTCGCCATGAAATGTTTCCTCCTAAATCATTTAGGCTTGAAACTTGTTTCGCATGTTAATTTGTGTGTCAATCGATGTCCGGTTGAGAGGCCAAGAAAACGATGCATCTGAGCACGAATCTTTCGATGATGTTCGGCGAGGCGCCGATGATCCAGCGCATTGGCCTGGCCGCCGGGGCAGGCTTTGCTTCCTGCGAGATCCAGTTCCCGGAGCCCGCCGAGGTGCCGGCGCTGGCACGCGAAAGCGAAAGACATGACTTCCCGATTACCCTGATCAACGTGCCCCGCGGCACCGGCGACGAGGTAGGGCTGGCTGCCCTGCCGGGGCGGGAGCAGGATTTTCGCGCGGCAATGGACGTGTGTGCCGAACAGGCCCGGACATTGCGGGCTGCCAAGACCAACATCCTTTCGGGACGGCCGCCGGCGGGCGCGGACCGCGACAGCTGCATGGCCTGCCTCACCGACAATCTGCGCCGGGCCGGCGATCTGTTCGGTGCGATCGGCGTCAAGGTGATGGTGGAACCGGTCAACCCGATCGACGTGCCCGGCTTCTTCCTGACCAGCCTCGATGCCGCACTGGAAGCCCTGGAGCGGGCGAATCATCCCAATCTCTTCCTGCAGTTCGACTTCTACCACATGGCCATCACCGAGCCGGATCTGGTCGCCGCCATCAAGCGGGCCGCGCCGCATATCGGCCATGTCCAGTTCGCCGACACGCCGGGCCGGCACGAGCCGGGCACCGGCATGATCGATTTCGAAGCGGCCTTGGCGGCGCTTGGACAAACCGGCTATGACGGCGCGGTTTCGGCCGAATACCGGCCGGTCGGCGACACGCTCGCCGGCCTTGGCTGGATGAATAGTTTCAGGGAGAGAATGCAATGACCACCATCAACAGCGCCGCCGTCGAGGCAATTGCCCGCGACATTGTCGGTTCGGCCGAATTTGCTGCCCATGCGGGCGCCGGCACCATGGAAGAGGCCTATGCCGTGCAGGACGCCGTGGCGCAGAAGCTGGTCGCCGACGGCTCGCGCCAGCCGGTGGCCGGTTACAAGCTGGCGGCCAATTCAAAGGGGGCCATGCAGCATTTCGCCCTCACCGAGCCGGCAGTCGGCCGCATGTTCGGCGACCAGGTCTACGCCTCGCCGGCCGAATTGCCGGCCGATTCCTTCCGCCAGTTTGCGTTCGAGCCCGAGATCGCGGCCATCATGGGATCGAGCCTGCCGGCATCCGGCGCGCCCTACACGAAGGAGGCGGTGGCCGCCGCCATCGACCGTTTCGTGCCGGCATTCGAGGTGCTCGACCTGCGCCAGTCGAACATGGCGACGATCGGCATCAAGGAGGCGGTTGCGCAAAACATCACCAATGCAGGCATCGTGATCGGCGGACCCGGCATGGCGCCGGCCGATTTCGATCCGGCCGCGGTTCGCACCGTTCTGACGATCGACGGCAAGACGGAGCTGGACGTCACCGGCGCGGCGCCGCAGGACCCGCTGGATGCCGTCACCTGGCTGGCGAACCATCTCATCGGGCGCGGCCTCTCGCTCGAGGCGGGCCAGTCCATCCTGTGCGGCACGCATTGTCCGCTGCGCCCCTTCCCGTCCAAGGGCACGCTGGAAGTCACGATGTCGGGGCTGGGAACCGCGACACTGACGCTGGCATGAGGGAGCGCTAAAGGTAGGTCGTCCGCTCCAGCGGGGTGATCTCGCTCCAGAACGCCATGATCTCCGAGCGCTTCAGGTCGCGATAGACCTTGGAAAGCAGCGGCCCCAGTGCCCTGTCGGCAAAGCCGCTTCTTTCCATCAGCAGCAGGGCGTCGTCCATGTCGTCGGGCAGTTCCGGACCGTCCTGGCTGTCATAGGCATTGCCCTCGACAGGCGGAGGCGGGGGCGCGCCTTCCTCGATGCCTTCCACCATGCCCTGCAGCACGGCGGCCAGCACCAGATAGGGGTTGGCGTCGGCGCCGGCGATCCGGTGTTCGACGCGGCGGTTCTGCTCAGTCGAAACCGGAATGCGCAGCGCGACCGAGCGGTTGTTCTCCGCCCACACCGCGCGTGTCGGCGCATAGGAGCCCGGCGTGATGCGGCGGAAGCCATTCCAGGTATTGATGAACAGGAGCAGCGAGACCGGCATCGCCGTCAGCAGGCCGGCCACCGCCGATTCGAGCCGCGCGCGGCCGCCTTCGCCGGAGAAGATGTTGTCGCCATTGGCGTCCAGCATGGACGCATGCACATGCATGCCGTTGCCCGCATATTCGAGAAACGGCTTGGCCATGAAGGTGGCCGTCAGCCCATGCGCACGCGCGCAACCGACGACCAGCCGCTTCAGCATGATGACGTCGTCGGCGGCCCGAAGCGGATCGGCGCGATGCTTGAGATTGACCTCGAACTGGCCGGGCGCCGCTTCCTTGATGATCGTGTCGATCGGCAAATCCTGCTCGGCGGCGGCATCGCGGATCATGTCGAACAGCGCCGCATGTTCGGCCAGGTCGTCGAGGCCGTACATGCGCAGCCGGTCGGGACCGGTCATCGCGCCGACCGGGGCCGGCATGCCGTCGTCCCAGTCGGTGCCGGGCTCGAGCAGATAGAACTCGAGCTCGAAGGCGCAAACCGGAAAGAACCCTTTTTCGTTGATCTCGGCGACCTTCTTCTTCAGCACCTGGCGCGGGTCGGCCAGGAACGGCTCGCCCTCGGGCGTGAAGGTCTGCAACAGCACCTGCGCCGTCTTGCGCTTAGCCCACGGCACGATGGAGAGCGAGCCGCGCGTGGCACGGCAATAGCCGTCCTTGTCGCCGCTCTCGATATGCAGCCCGGTTTCCGACACTTCGCGGCCCCACACATCGAGGCCGTGCAGGGACATCGGGAAGTTGACCCCTTCCTGGAATGCCTTCTTCAGCGCATCGGCCGGCGCCCACTTGCCGCGCATGACGCCATTGGGATCGACCATCAGGAACTCGACCGCCTCGAGGTCAGGATGCTTTTCCACGAAGGCGCGGTATTCGCGCTCGTGGTCGGGCGTCACGAACTGGCCGGAACTGGGCAGGGTTGGAACGGGAGCCGCAGGAGTGGGACGCCTGGGAGCTGTGCGAGGTTTGCCGGCTTTCAGAATGCCGGTCGGCCGATGGGGCAAGACACGCCTGTAGGACTGTTGACGATGGCGCAAGCCTGCCTTGCCGGCTCACAGCCTGTCAATGGGGAACCGGCAGGTCGCGTGCGCGCAACTCGCGCCGCTGCCTGCTCATTTCAAGCAGAATATGCGCCAGAAGGGCCGCAAACACGATGGCGCCGCCAATGACCGTGCGCATTGTTGGCACCTCGGCATGCACCAGCCACACCCAGACCGGGCCAAGCAGGGTCTCGAATGTCGCGATCAGCGCCACCAGAGCTGCCGGTATCAGCCTTGCGCCGGTGGCGAACAGCGCCAGCCCCAGGCCGAGATTGATGGCGCCAAAGGCAAACAGCAGCGCCATGTCGCCGGCCCCGACGGCGAACCCGGTCGCCTGGGTCGCGGCGAAGGCACCGGCAATCAGCGTTCCCAGCATGGTGGCGGGCGTCATCCGGACGTGAGAATGGCGGCGCGTGAGAACGGCGGCAAAGGCGAAGCAGACCGGCCCGACGAGGGCCAGCAGACCGCCAACCGGCGACACGGTCGGGTCGAGCGATTCCGACATCATCACCGCAATTCCCGCAAACACGGCACCGATGGCCACCCAGGTCGAGGAGGAAATCGACTCGCCGAAAAGCAGCCTTGCAAACAAGGCTGCAAAGAGCGGCGCGGCGGCATAGATCAAGAGGATGTTGGCAACCGTGGTGTGGCCCAGCGCCAGAACGAAGGTCGTCGACGCACCCGCGAAGCAGCAGCCGACCGCGATGCCGGGCAGCCCCATGGCACGGAAAAGTCCGATCGTGCCGCGCATCCCGTCGCGCCACAACATGAAAGCCAGCAGGAACGCCGCCGCCCAGACCGACCGCCAGACAATGATCGTGAACGGATCGGAGACCTCGATGAAGCGGGCAATGGTGCCGCCCAGGCTCCAGGCGAGCGCTGCCAGGAAGACAAGAATGACGCCGGTGCGCTCCTCGCCGAGGACGGGGCCGGGGACGACCGGGAGCACTGGCGGCGGAATGCGAAGCGCGTCGGGCATGGGGGTGGACCGCTATGGAAGGCCTTCGATCTCGTTATGCCAAAGCGACAAGGCTGCACTGTGCCAGATCGGGCGCCCGCTTGGGGCAGGACTTCCTCAGCCCGCGATGCGGAATTCGCCATCCGCCTCGATGGGGTCGACATCCTGCACCTCGACCTCGCGGACCGAAGCCATCGGCGGGCCGGCGCGCAGGCGCTCGATCATCGTGCCGACGGCCTCGCCATCGCCCGATATCATGGCGCGAACCGCCCCGTCGCGCTCA